>Ga0181612_161546_pt1 | contig 12900 bp, 6 predicted proteins | sample HoacroProtozoa21_FD_119630 | JGI IMG/M metagenome (GOLD analysis project Ga0181612, IMG submission 119630) | Hoatzin crop microbial communities from Cojedes, Venezuel. Combined Assembly of Gp0051906, Gp0051904, Gp0051908 | reverse complement strand
TTTTAGAATGCAAGTTTGATGACCGAAAGTAAACTATTTGCACTAGGGAAGTAGCTAGATGTGTGCCTTTATAACTTTCAGAAAGGAAATCTGTCCTGTAGAATGTTGAGAACTACTGCAACTTCCACACAAAGGTAAGTAACTGTATAGTCATCTCTAGTAATACTGAAAACAAGTCCCAAAAATCCCCAAACGTAAACTTTAACAAAAGTATTATTTCAGCAGTGCCTAAAATTTCTGATTTTTGTTTCAAAAAGTCATAGCTTACCAGTAATTTAAGCCAAACAGAGATCTAAAATATTAAAATAATATTTTTAAAGTTTTACTAAATATTGTAATTTTGTTTATTTTTTCCATTAATCATTCCAATCTTTTATTTCATTTTTTTAAAAAAATGTTAATTTTAAGTATAACAACAGATTGAAACACTATCATAATTTACACTTTTAAAGTATTTTTAATTTATTACAAAATAAGAAATGAAAGCATTAGCTGCAGAAGAAACAAAACAATGTAAATTTTTCAAAAATTCATGTTAAATTTTACCTGGAAATTTCAATACATACTTTCCATTTATATCAGGTTGTTCTTCCCTGTGTTTTTCATTTATTTCATCAACTAAAAGAAATACTGTATTATCTGTAATGTGCATGACTATAATTCCATATCTCCTATTTCCAACTTAAGTCTTGAGTATTTGTGCTGACAGTGTTGAGGATTACTGTAAGTTTAGACCAGCGTTACAGTTACATAGTCATAAAGATACATATTCAGAACACCACTGGTCATTGTTATGTGTAGCCTGGTTTTCCAAATGACATTTCTAATCTACCTCCAGTTTCTTCTCTCTTCAGTCCTTTACTGCATATCTCCCTGCCACATTTTGGCTGTGTCACATACACCTTTTCTAGCAGTTAGGGTCCAGAATCCAGCCTTTCACTTACCTAGGCACATTCTCCAGATTTCCATTTTCACTACTTCACATGGAATTTGATCTGTTCTACTTGACCCAGTTGGGCTGAGATGTCTGGAGGCTTTAAAAGTAAAAGATTTACAGTAAGTCCTAGGGCTAACTTACAGAAATCAGAAGATACTCATTCTAGCCTAGTGCCTGTACAGAAGCTGCTTTTACCTCAGACCAAAGACATCAATTTACAGGAGTTCACGCTAATATTTTTCACATGAAAAACATTGACTTTAATTAATGAAATAAAATGGATAATAAAGGATGAACGTGAGTATTTAATTCTCAGAAACAAAACAATAGTGTGGAGAGAATTAAGACAGTTCAAGGTGGTATGTGTTACACAGTTTGGAATTATTTGCTTCAAATTGTTATATTAAAATTGAAGGTTAGAAATGAAATGTAAAATCAGGTCTGGAGATTTTACCTTTTGACCTTTGGCATTGTTTCAGTATTTACCGTTATCTCAAAATGAGTTTGAAACACGGAAATGTCTTTTTCAAAAATTAAAAATTATTTCTTGAATCTAAACCAATAATCTTTATCACACTGATTTGATTGTCTGGTTTTAAGGCACTTACTTTCTTATTGTCTAATAAGTGACTGGGCTCATGGTGAGGAACGCATCACTCACCATCCATTCTTTTTTAAGCTGTATCTGTTGAGTTTTCAGTTTTATTTTATCTTATCAACATTAAAATGTTCAACATTTTATAATGCTTGGATATGTCTGTCATCTGTTTTTGTCTTTCCTCCCACTCTAACCATGTGGAAAAAGCAGATGATTTTGACCTTATGATATCTTTTTGGTGCTATTGTAGTGTTGCTTTATGCAAAGCTCAAAGAGGAACCCAAAACAAAACCAAACCAAAGATCATGAAAAATCCTTTCACCTGAACGGGTATAATTGCACACTTATATCCTCTTTGCTGAATGTAGTCCTAGGACTGAATCTTATTTGGGCTCCTAATTCTTCCTAGTGATTCTCCAACTGTGTGACTCATACCTATAAACAGGGTGTAGAAACAGTTAAAGAGAAAAAATACATGATGTATACCTAATGCATGGTTTTGTTGTACTAGGTAGTTTTGTTGAAAGTATCTCCTCCCAGAATACCTTATAGTTTAGCGATGAAGAAATTCTTTCAGAGCACAGAAGTTGTCTTATATTTCTTGGGCAATTGTCATAAGTATGGAGAAATCATGCAAAAAGAACAGTGCATCTGTATTTGCAAGAAGAAGTGACACTTCAGATACTCAACTTTCTGTTCTTAGATAGACTTCTGTCTCCTTATGGACATGTAAGTTCTTTTTGTGTCTCAGGTTAGGTGCATCACTAATCCAGGCCTGCAGGCTGACCTGGTTCACCACTTTTTCTCAAATTCCATGTTATTTTTCTACTTATAAATTGGAATCTGGGATAATACATCCATTAATTTGTAAACTACACATGCACTGTTCTATTTTTATGCATACAATTGAATTATGATAATTTGTCAATGTCTGAAAGATTATTTTTATAAAATGATTTCTCACAGCTTTCCATAGTGCTAATCATCATGCTAAATGTACACCTTCCGTGTGTAATGTCTGGTGGCTCTATTTATGCAAGTTGATTTTCTTTTTTATCAGTTGTTTTGTCTTAATTCTTATTATTAATTTATCCACAATGATAACCTACTTTTTATAGCAATTATCTGAAGCTCAGAACAAAAATACTGTGAAAAAAATACCCACCCCCCCAAGTAGCAATAGTAAGCACAACTTCAAAATAAATAAGATTCAAAACAAGGAAGGAGAGAGGAGAAGGAAGGGGAGAAACAAGTAAAGAATATTAAATAAACAATTCTTAATATTTTCAGTTAGTGGGGACAATTTTTTTAAAATCTTTTTAGTCTTCTATTGACAGACATGAGGACTTCAAACTACTGCTGCATTTCAGAAGATTTTTTTAATAGAAAAAGCTTCAACAAATAATTGATTGTTAATCAACAATGCCTTCACCAACATATTTGATTATAATTAATCCTCCTGAATTGAGTTTTGCGTATCTTGACTTCTATTATTTTAATTTAGAAGGTTAATGACTTTCGGTTGAAAATATAATAGTCTCTGAGAGGATTGCAAGTTAGGTGAAAGTGAATACTTCTGTACACTGTTCATCTGGGGGAGGGAATGGAATTTATGAAAACTGCTACAAAAGGCGTGCAAGAGGAAAGTCTTGTTCACATGCAAAGTTACAAACAATAGAAACAATAGTTGTATCAGTTGGAATTTTTCATATGTTTCTTTTGGGCCCAGTACTTTCATTGTAGTCATCAATGACTAAATAATGAAATAAAGCATATGCTTCTTAAAAATAAAGATGAAAAGAGTCTTAGAGGATTCATCAGTATGTTACAGGAAAGAGTTAGAATGCAAAATAACCTTGAAAAACCAGAGACATCCTCTGAAAAAATAAGCATCGAATAGTTCAACTTCCTACTCTGTCACAACAATAATCAGCAGAGACGCCCAGTGGAGTCATATGTCTAGACAGCAGTTCTGCAGAAGATTTGCAAATAGTAAACAGCAAGTAAAATACGAGTCAACAATGCCATGCTGCTAAGATATAGTCATAGGAGTATATAAACAGATACATAGCCTGCAAAACAATAATTCCTTTTCTCTGATCAGTTTTGGTAGAGCCTCAACTCTGCTGTCCAGGACAGTCAAGAAATATATGGATTGTTTGGAGAAATTTTAGATAAGAAAACACTAGAATTTTAGGACATGTTGTACCAAAAAATGATTACCATTTTTTAAGGTTTGATAGCAATATTAATCTACTCTTCCTATTAAAGAAATGTTGGAAGAGACTTACAGGTTTTAAATCACACGAGATGATCAGTAAGAAACTGATTCTATGACACTGATGCACAGGAACAGGTTTACTGGGAGTAGTGTGGACCATTTTATATCTGGGATTAGAAGAATAGGTTGGACAAATGTCTGTCAATCATAACATGTTTAAGCATGACAGCCCTTTTGTTTTGAAGAAGGAAGTGCATTAAATAACCTCTCTAAAACTATCAGCCAGTATCTTTCTATGGAAAGGGTGCCTACAGGTGCTGACAAAGAGTTTAAAAAAACTCTAACCTTTCTTACGGAGATTAAAAGATTTTTGTTATCATCCCATTTTTACAATATTCATTGAATATCTCCTTTATAATTGAAGTACATCCTCTCTTTAAATTGTATGGCTTTCTCATTTGATTTGCTCTTTCCACTGGAGTACTGTGATGTGCCAAATCTCATGACTACACATAACCAAAATCAGTCCCTGTTGTGTTAGGCATTTAACATACACACATACTCATATCTTAAAAAGCTTAGAGTTTAAGGAAATTATACTGATTGGAAGTAAATGCCAGTACTATTATCTGTGTGGGTTTTTTTTTTTTTATTTTTTTTGGGGGGGCAGTACACTAAAGCAAAAATACCTGCATTACATGAGGAAACTTATAAACTGAAAACAGGTGTTTTGAGTCCTTAAAGGTGAGACCCTATATCTTCCTCATGTAATTTTTATACTAAAATAAATTCATCCACAGTACTCATAAAAATGAGGATAAAGTGTATATCCAAAACTTGTGTATTTAGTTCCTCAAACTCCAAAATTTTAATTATATGAAATTTAGTGTGTTCTTTTTTGTGCAGCATTTTTATTGATATCCCCCAATGAGCCCATTCAATGTCAGTTATCATTATAGCATCTTAAAAAGATTGTTGAAAATATAATTAAGTTTTTTGCTTCCAGAAGCAAATAGTGAATTAGATACAAAATAAAGACTTATAAGTAGTTTTGCATAGTTTTCTGATAGCACTAAGTATTCTGTAGTACCATCTGTCTCACCACCATCTAAGCTGTTAGGTTGATTTCTCTTCAGGTGACACTGTTTTCATGACAAGCTTCAAACATTACTAAAGCTCAGAGTTGAAATAAGATCTTTTTATGTGGTAGGCTCTTAGTCCTCTCATAATAAGAGAATACACAGCATTAAGAGTGTAACTAACTCACAGAATCAAACATGGTTGTATAGTCAAGGAGATTGCTGTCTGAAGTGTCCTGTTTCCTTTGTAGTGGTGATTAGGAATTATGTAGCAAAAAAAGGCAGAGAGTAATTAAGAAAAGAAGGAATTTTCCTTGTCTTATGAACCATTTTCTAAGAGGCTTCCTTCTGAAGGATAAATTCATTGGAAGGTTTCTTTCCAAATTTCGGTAATTAAGAACTGATACAGATGTTTCTAAAATCTTTTATCTGGCATTGAAATGAATTCTCTTGTGAATGATGCAAGAACATTTTGAAAAGATCAATGAAAAAGTTCAAGATGCAGAAAACTAAAAAAAATAGATTAATTAATCTCAAGAATGAATCTTGGAAATAAGTTTTTTATTTTCATTTTTCTGGAGGCTAATTGTCATATTACAACACAGGCTTATCTAGGCATATGTTATTTTGCAAGGTGAAGTCAAATAATTTCACTCTTCGGGGGCTTATTTTTCTCTCTTGCCTGTTTGGTAGTCTAAACAGAGCTGCCCATGATTACTGTACTGTAGGAAAAGCTCAAATACACTTCAAGAATTTTATTTTTGTTTGCTATTTATGTTAGCGTGTGAATACAGCAGTTGAAAAAAAACCCCACCTGACAGATGGTTTGTGCATTCTGTTACAAGCACATGATAGGTGCTTTGCTAGTATGCAGATAACATTGTCTGCTAAAAGTTTTGTAGAAAGTATGATTATGGCCTAAATTAAGCAGAAAAATATCAATATGTCTTATTTTTACGTTAAAAGGTGAAGAATCTGCATATTTCAATATATGCATAGTTGTATGTTTCTGTCTATATAACTGTACATAGACAAGCTTGGCAACCAGGAAGAGTACTAATTTCCGAAGCGCTGCTGCCTCTCTACTAAAATGTCCTGTTTTGACTATATGTCACAAACTTTGCTATCGGGGCCACAACACTGTAATAAAACTTTTATATCTGCGCATTTGAGCATGTTGAAATGCCAAGTAGGTGGGTCCCAATTTCCTTGCTGAATTGTATTTATTCTTATTTTATATATTTCTTCATTAACTTATTCCAATTTTTCCCGGAAAAAATTAGAAAAAATGATACTGCCTTTTTGTGTTTTCATAAAAACTCTACATTGATGGAGACTCTGGTGGAGCTCAGAAAAATACATTTCCGCTTTGCATGCAGGTGAAACTTATTTTATCTGAGATATCTTACCATTACCTAACAGGCAATCTTTCTGTCAGTGACTGAATTCCAGCATCCTTTCAGAGTAAGCAGCACTTGTAATGACCCCTTTTCCACTTTCCTAGATGTTTTACTCTTCAGGAACAGAACACTGTCTAAAAACATAAATTAAAAAATGAATGAAACAAACACAAACTTCATGTCATGTACAGTAGACAAGTTTCAGAATATCAAAACCCAGTCTAAAGCTGATCTAATGTAAAGATAAGTGATCTCTGAAAACCAGATATTCCTAATGACTATTTCTGTAAATTACATTGTGCGCCTTTCTTTGCTGTTTTCAGAAAAACTTGTAAGGTTAGGTGCATTTATGTGAGTTTTTCTGTAACTTTTATTCCTCTGTAATATTAGTCTTCGTTTTTAAACTTCTGGACAGAGTTGAAGACTGGATAATTTATTTCCACACTGCATTGTGGAAGTTTCAGAACATTACTGGGAACTGGAAACACGGATATAATTGGAAAACCTTACCAGAAATCTGAAGGAAGCGCTTCAGAAATAACTCTCTGACAACTTCCAGTAATTGTATTCTTGACAACTTTTTTAAATATTTGGAAATTTTTTATTGGGGCCAACCATATGTTATTAAGTTTAAAAACATATCTTCTGTAAAAATTTAAAACTTATGGTTCACATTGTAATGAATGATAACAGAAGATAAAAATCTTACAAAATTATGTCTTTTTTTCAGTCCCTGATTTTATTTATCTTCCAAATTACTTCTCATGCTCATTTGTGTAATAATGTCTAATTTTTAAGCGTGCATTTTAAATGAGCCCTTTTTATGGCAAGTTCCTTTAGGCTTGTTTGAAAATAAATGGAAAGCAAAATGTGTTAAAAGGGGGGAAACAATAATCCCTGTGTATATAATGTGATCATTCTATTCTAATTCAGTTTACTGTGGAAGGGTCAGTCAGAAAAATTTTGATGTTTCTTTTCTGTGCACAAATGCAGAGATGAATATGAATTTTCCATGAAAACATTTTTGTATTAAAATACTGTTTTATAAAAAAATAGTGGAAAGGAGTGATGATTTATTGATTTAAACTGAAAAATTAAGAAGATTTTCAAAATTACTGAAGCATCCTGTATGGCATATGAACAAAAAGGCTACAATCTTATTTTAAAAAATATTTTTGCTTCAAAGATCGTAACTAGTTACAAAGCCTGAAGAGTGTTACAAAAACTAATACTAAGTTGTTCAAATGAATGTGTTGAATTGAGCCGATTAGGACTTCTTATTTACTAATTTTTGAATTCTGGTTCATGAAATCATCAAGATTCTGACTGCATTGTCAGAACCTTAGAAAATTATTCATTTTGAAATCACATCAAATGGTTGAAGAGATGGTTACACGTCTAGCAGAAGAAGGAAAATATATTTCATTATTATTTCTGAAATCACAGGTCCTATTTTGGGGAATTTTGCCACCACGTGGGTGTTTTTAAAATGTGTACTTCCCTGTGTGTGTAGTTATCTTACCAGTAATCTTTTGTTTTTCAGAATCTCCTACGTTTACACATACTTGGTATATCATTGAAAATGGCCAAGGATTTAAATAACAATAATCAGCTTTAGATGGATAATCTTTGCAGTCTTCCTTACCTTTTAAACAAATATACTCAATTAGTCTTACATTAAAGTTTCTAATTTACTATCAATATATTACTTCAAACTTATTTTCCATTACTGCTGCGAAGTACTCAGTAGGATGTAGTGTCAAAGGGGAATGAGCCATAGCAGTCTTACAGGAGAAATACTATTTTTGTTAAAATCTTAATAGGGGCAAAAGAGCAGTATTATTCTTCTGCTAAGCTCTTTTGTCACATGCTGTGTATTGTCCCTGCTGTATGACCTTTTAAAATGGCATTTCTTTTTGAATCTCTACATTGCATTACAAATTAATTTCTGAGAATGAAAGAACAATTCTTAGGTACTTAGATATTATAACTAGAAAATTTAGGAGAAATGGCATATAAGAAAGAGTACTGATTTTTTAGTAATTCTCTTCCAGACTACCATAACTTTTCTTAGTATTATTTTTGTGTATTGGATTATCAGATCTGAAACAATTTTAATAACTTTGCCAAATTTTCTTTGCTAAAAATTCAGGCAGTCAGCATCAATTAAGCTATTTTAGCCTTTTTTTCTTTTTTAGAGTGATGTATTCATTTACTAATAAGAGTTTGTCCAATTTAATTTTACTCATCTAAAAGAAAGATACTTAGCCCAGTAGCCATCTAGCCAACCTAATGGACACAACAGTTGAATATAGCTTATCTGAACAAAGAAGATGTGGCAAATACTGCACAAGATGAGTTCTCTATCTGTCTGATGAAAGCATGTGCAGTAGTTAAATAAGTGAAGGCAGAAATTTGTTATACAGTCCAAAGATTGCTTCAAATGGTTATGCAAGTGCCAAAGTGTTTGACATTCAACTATTTGGATGAACCTTAGGTAGTAGTAGTCAAACAGTACTGTTAACCTGCTGTAGATGCACCACAGAATTAATTGTGGCAAGGTAAGTTTATGAAATAAAATAATTTATATCATCTGACTATAAGTTTGTGTTGTACCTCTTGCATCCCAACCTTTTCTGATTATAATGTCAGAAAAAAAAAAGATGTATTAGGGTAAGTACCCAAAATAATTATGTTCCTACAAGTTTTGTAAAACACTGTCATTTGAACATGGCAGCCTACATACCACCACCAAACTACTTTCTGAAAGCATAGCATGTATCTCTGAAGAGATAACAGTAAATATTGTTCTAATTCTACCCAAGGAACAAAAATGCATGAGAAATAAAGCCTCACTAGTTCTGATGCTCACAGAATTGCTTGCTTAATTTTATTACAATGTGATTTGTCCTGTATATAAAAAAGCTTTAATTTTAAATTAACATGTTAACAGCCAAGTCTTTGTTAAAAGCCACCCTCCCGCTGGTGATTGTTAGGACTCTAATCTTTTAATTTGAAATTGACTACAAATCTCTGTAATGATTTTTTACTGAAAAAAAAAATGTGAGGAAGTATAAAACAAAACAACTGAAAAAAGAGTAGTAAAGAGAATATTAACTGCTACTGTCGTCATGGCAGTTTAATTCGTTTTGCTTTATAGCTACATCAGTTTAGGAGCATTTGCAGGGGCAGTTATTGTATGTCAGATGAAAACCAGTAATATCTTAAGATAGGTCAACTTGTTCAATTGCTACCATCTGCCCATATCCTAAGACTGAAAATTTTAAATTTTAAGAGTTTCACTTTATTCAATAACACAGCAGAATGAAAGATGTTAGTTGTTTTGTATTATCCAATATTCTTCATTTGTAACTAGGTTAGTATCCACAGACGTGAAAAATTATCTGTATGGAGTTGAACTTGGAAGGGATGGATGATTCATTTTACTTCAAAACTTATTGTGAAGGGCTCCACATCAGTGGTTTAGAATGAAACCAGGATTGTCTACAGTTGTTTGTTATTGTGTTGCTTAGAAGATTCTCAGGTCTGAAGGAGAATATTAATTTTGGTAATAGAAACTGAAACTTTAATAGTGTGGTAGGAAGAGGCATTTAAGGTTTTTATATTACAAGGGAAGCAGGATCACAATTCTTGAGTGAGAAGATCATCACTGAGGTAGAGTATCTCAATTCATTTTAGCCATTTACGTTTAGATTACTTATTTTGGTATATCTTTCTGTGCTTTATAGCCAATCGAGAGAAATATTACTTTAAATCATGGTTCAGCTGACCTGTATCAGATGTCATCAGTGATGTGGAATGGATCATGCTTCAGAAGAAAGTAGTGCCCATCCTATGTTTCCATAAAGATACTCTATATATAGAATAATGTGGAATAGACTGGGGCAAGGCAGAATCTGAGTTTTACTCTGCTAATATGCTTTCATTACTGGGAAGGCAGTCCAAGCCTCATCAGCTTAACCTAAAATCATAGAAGGAATGAATTAAAAGAGAATAAACATTATTTTAACAGTAGAAGTAAAAATAATTTTTAACTGCTGTCTTTCATATGTAGCTGTAGATACTTGAAATTACAACTAGTACTACAAAAAAGAAGACATTAGGATACAAATGTAACTCAATTTGCAGAAAACTCTAAGCAAAAAAATGATACAAAACAAGAATCGTACCATACAGATCTTTATAATAAAAATTCTATAAACTACAAAAACTGCTATACAAAATTAAAATTTCAGAAGGTAAACACAATTTTTAAAGCTACTCTTGCAGTTTAAAGTAATATTTGCAATCTAATGCACCTATTTATTTACCTGTGGAGTTATTTAACATGGCTGAAACATCTGCATTCATGTATTTGAATTATTTTTAGATCTGCTGAAGAGCTACATATAAGAATTTCATATAGAGATACTGTTTGGAGGTACTGGATGAACATTTCTGAATTCAAACAGAATGCATTCAAATGGAGGCCCAGCCTTACAGAGTCCCATAGCTATTGACTATTCTGCTACTAATTTTAACTAAAATACATTTGATCTCTAGTGACCAGTAGTACCTGATCAAGTATTGGGATTGGTCAAGACCAACTATTTGAAAGTTTGGAAAGAAAGTTTATAACAATTTCATTGTATTGGGACTCAAAGATTGTTTTCCTTTTTTTCCTGTTATGCATTTACCAAAAATAAATTTAGCATGAGGAAAAAAAAAAGAAAAAAGAATCAGAAAAGCACCTCTGTAAAGCAGAAATGTAATGAAATGTACATTTGTTTCATTTTCAGTAGATATACTTGCTCTCTTCTAAACAGAAATTATCACAAGCTCAACTCTTGTCTTAATATTTTATAACCTTAAACCTTATAAAACTTTAACTCTGATATAAAAGTTTAATACATCAACGGAAGATAGTTGCTGAATAAGAATGTTTTTGAAAGGGGTTCTTTAGCACAAAGAAGAAAGCACTGAAGTAATTTGTGAATATTTCATGTTACAAGAACCAGCTTCAATGTCAACCTTCATTTTTTTGACAAAAAGACCATCAAAGGTTAGTTACAACCTTTGGAAAATGTTACTTTGTAATACCAAGCATAGAAGCATAATAAATGTTTGCAAGCCTCTGTGTTTTTCATATCCGTGTTTCTGATTTCAATTAAAAATATCATGACTCAAGGGTAAGTACATTTTGAAATAAGCACTGGTAAAAGCTTTACCTTCTATAAAGTATTTTAAAGGAAAATGAATAAGGGGGAAATTATTGATTTGTATTTCAGGTTGAAGTCTTTGCAAACCCCATTTTGTTGTGGGAGCTAAATAGTATCAGTTGAACGAGTTTTCGGTTAATTCCAGCCAACTATACTATTCTGCTTGGCTGTAGTGGTCCCACTAAAATTAAAAATTAAAACCATGAGTTATGAGAACAGCAACAAAAAGCTTCAAAGAAAGTCCACTGAAAGAATCATCCCTGACACCAAGAGCATTTGGTCACAGTTGGGTGGTGTCGTCCAGTTATGTCTGCCAGCCACAAGCAGTCTTCTTAAAGCTATGTTTGGTGGTCCTATATTGATAAAATCTTACCTAACTAGTGTGATTGATGGCTATCCAATGTTTTTGTGTCCAATACTCAACTCAGAAATAGCTTCAAGGACTGAAATGAAGGACATTTTATTTCGATCTGTTTTTTCTTTGCTTCCTCTCCATGCCCCAGTTGCTTGGTAGTTTACAGCAGTGTGAAATACGGGTCACCTTTCCACTGACTACACAGGTTGCGGCAAGCATTAATGTGAAGGAGGGTTGTATTCAGAACAAAGGAAACAACTTCCCAAATGATTGTTTCTTCTTTCTTCCTCTCTCTCACCCTTTCTCTCCTTTTTATTCTCATTCCACAGCATTGGTCTGTACTACTGTTGTTGCCTCGTGAAGTTACTCCTTTATAAACTGCAAACATAATAAAATCGCTAGTCATGACAAATGACCCAAGTCAGTCTTTCCTATTAAGTCCACTTAATGGCTGCAGTATGTACTGTGCGGTACTGAAGAATGAGAGTGTAGCCTCTGCAGGAATTATACTGCTAATTTTTCTCACAAGTAAATCAGACAACCATGAATTGCATTCCTCTTTAAGAATATTCATAAAGTCTCTACAGTGAGTTTTCTGTGGAGACAAAAAGTTGCTCAGATTGCTGGAAACCCACACAGCTTCTGTGTACTATTTTTTCTTTTACAAAGGTCTGGTTCTAATTTCATTGCATAAAAATTTTCATGGGGACTTCCAGAAATTTGATTCAACAAAATTATTTAAGATTGACTCTTCATTTTACATCTGGAGGGAGTGGAGTTGAAAGATGTTACCAATAGCTGACTTACTAAAGGAATACAGTATGCAGGAAAGACAGAACAAGGGATAAGATGCTTGCCAAGGTGTCTGCTCCTCATCATCTTAAATCTATGGCAAGTGATTCAAGACGTGATACAAAGAAATATTTCTTTTAAATATAATCAGTGTGATGATATGTTGTGTGTTATAGAGCATGCATACACACATGCACAGAGATTAATTTTCCATTCTCACAGAATAAAGATACTGAAAAACTCTCAGAAAGTGTTCCTGTATTTTAAGCTTTTAAGAAAATAATGATCTTTATTATAAA
>Ga0181612_177156_pt1 | contig 12901 bp, 9 predicted proteins | sample HoacroProtozoa21_FD_119630 | JGI IMG/M metagenome (GOLD analysis project Ga0181612, IMG submission 119630) | Hoatzin crop microbial communities from Cojedes, Venezuel. Combined Assembly of Gp0051906, Gp0051904, Gp0051908 | reverse complement strand
TAGAAATAAATATTAACCATGTACAGGCTGTTATGTGTCTCTGTCATTTATCTAACCTTCTGATTCACCTCTCCATCCGGTTGTCATTGAACTGTAAAGGACGGTTCTGCCCTGCACAGCATCGGTTTAAGTCCGGGGTGCAATAAAGGACTGCTCTGCATGTGCATCCAGTGTCATGTATGCTGCTGTTATGCCTTTACAATGATTGTAAATTGTACTTGTCTAATGGTACCGGCCAGTGGCAATACAAGCGACATAACATCTTTTTGACACAGAAGGATGGTTCCTGCCCCACATAAATTTCCTTCTTGTTATGCGCTGGAAAGTTATAGACCTAAAGCCTCATTTGCTGATGATCTGTGTTTTTGTTAACCCTGCAGAGCTATCACAAGAAAGCCAGAATGAATTGAATTAGTACAAGTCTCTCTTTTTTCAATCTTCCATATAATGTCAGCTTATAGTTATGACTATGCAGCTCCATACTATTGTTTCCTTTGGACTTAGGTTTCTTTTGCTCCGTGGACTCTTCTCCTACACTTTATTTTTGCATCTTCTCAGTCAATGGCTGATATGCATCTTTCATTTCTTTGGTCAGAAAAAGCTCTATCCTGTGTTGATCCTTTTTGTAAAAAAAATGTTATTCAGTGCTCAGGGTTCTCAGAGTAAAAGGCCCGAATGCCAACTCTAATTGAGCCTACTTACATTCTGTTGATACTAGAGGATTTCCACAAATTAAATACTTAACTATGTTCATTTTAAATAATGTCCATGTTTTTTCTTTCTGTGACTTTCTTTGTCTCAGTCATTGGATCTTGTTATACCTTCTCCTGACAGACTGAAAAGCCCTCTGTTTTCAGGTTTGTGCTTCTTAAGTGGTACTTAAGGACAGTAATCAATGCATCCACTAACATCCTTCTAATGAGGTAACAAGATTGAGAACCTTAAAATCTTCCTCTGCACTGCACCTTTTCCAGGTACTTAATTCATCCTCAATTAGGTCTTCCAGGAATCCTCTCCAGCATTCTGATGTCCTCCTTGAGTCAAGAACATTGGATCATCATAAGATACTTCAGGCCAGCAGGGAACTCAGGAGGTCTCCAGAGCACCCCCCTTCCCCTAGCAGGCTCAGCCATGGAGTCAGACCAGGGCTCGGGGCGTTATCATGTGGGAGCTGGAAACCCTCAGAGGAGGGAGATGACAACACTTGCCTCAGCCCTGGTCCCACTGCCCAGCTGTCCTCATGGGGGAAAGGCTTTCCTTAATCTCCAACCTGTCTGGCCCTGCTCATATTGGTGCCCACCAGGGCCCAGGACCTTCTCACCAGGGCTGCCCCTGGCCCCACCAGCATCGCTGCCGGGGCTCTGCCTGCACAGGGCAGGGCTGCACAGTGCTCCTGCCCCAAGGGCATGGGAATCCTGCCAGCCCCTTCTTCCTGACAATCCTGGTTCCTCTGGGAGGGACACCAGGACTAGAAAGATTATTTTATTATCATTAACACTCATGCCGACTAGAGAGTATATATCCTTTCTCCACTTCTTGATCCTTTCTCCACTTCTTGACAATTTTGTGATTTTTAGTATTCAGGCACCTCCTCCTGCAACAGGAATTCACATTCTGAATTTTGTGATTTTAGTACTCAGGCACCTCCTCCTGCATCAGGAACTCACATTCTGAAGTGCAGCTCTTCTGGATGTGGCATCCCCAGCATTTTTTGTCAGGCCTTTTATCTTACTTTTGGTTCCCCATGGTGAAAAAACTCTACCTAATTTCAGTCTCTTCATTTAAGATGAATGAGAATCTGTGGAGCAGGGCAATCCTATGATCTGCTTTGCTGAGGTGGGCAACTGAGGCACAGAGATTTGAAGTTCAGTCCACAAAGCTGCTTGAGCATTGTCACACTGACTATTAGAGTGACTGTCTCTTTTAGCTGCTGCTCTGAGTTAGGCTTAAGTTTCCCTTCTTACTCTTTATTTTCCTAACAAAATGGGCATCAGGCATCCTCTTCATTGGTCCCTGTGTGATCTCTTGCTCTGCTCTCAGTCTAACGTTTGGTAGTGGTAGAGGGACATATTGCATATCTATGGGACAAAACTGACACTCTTTTCTGGGTGAACTCTGATAATCTATACAAGTTCTTGGTTCAGCACATTAATTTGGGTCCTGCAGATTTACCTCCAACGCCAGAGCTGTTGTGCAGTTACAGTAAATACTAATGAGGTTTTTCATAAGGACAGAACCGGTGCACCTTCACAGGGTGGTTGTCTCTGCACTTGTGTTCAAGTTAGTTCTTCTTTTTTCACACTTTCCGCACCTGTTCCTCATATCTCCTTGCTCCTGTCTCTGTGATTCTAGGTTGTGACAGTCTCCCTGTGAAGGTTTCTGCTAGCAGTGTTTTACTGTCTTGGACCACCCCATGTGCCTTCCCAGATAACTAGAAATTTCTCTATTGTCTTTAAAATGCAACCAGTTCTTGGGGTAATCCTGAGGCTTATAAGGAGGAAAACAACTAGAAATTGCATTCTTACCTGCCACACACTTTTCCTGACCTGTCCCTTGCATATCCTATCCCTCCTCCTTCTCTGCTTGTGAAGTGCAGACTAGCTTTAATGAGCCCAACCTTTCCCTCAGTTAATGAGCACAGAAAGGATTTGTGTTGATCACGCCCAACAAGTGTTTTATTGGCAGCAGCTAGAGGTTGTTAACATACTTTTTGGTCTGTGGGGAAAAAAGTATTGAACAGGTGCTTTGTATATATAATGAAAAGAAAGAGGCAGTATGTATTATTTTATACAGAGAATTGGTTGGTTTTGTGACCTAGGTTATTAAATCCAATGAAGCTGGTAATCAAATTTCTTGGCGTTTCAATATAACATTGTCCTTAAAACAAAACTGACAAAATCCAATATGCATTTACCTTTGGCAAAATATATTTTCATAAATTTTTATGTCAGTAGAGCTTTTCTCAAAATCAAGTATAGAAAGTTTTTCTGCAGCAGATATCTGACTCAACAGTGTTCAAAATATGTTTCAGTACCCAGATGGTGCAAAGTTCCAAGCTAAGAGAAAAGCTGATCATGAAGTGCATAAGTTATGAATAACATTAAAAATCTCTTAATTATTGAAGGGTTTACGTTACTACTAGTAAAGAATGGAAAAGTAAGGAAGTGTTTACAGCAGCTCTGCACTCTTTTTGAAGAACTGCATGCTCCACATTAGAGCCTTTGTACTGTCACCCACTGCATCATGTCCTCATATTCCATGTGAGACCAAATATTTCCGAATGACTAGCCTATCATTCTCCATCCTTCATGCATAATGTGCATTTACAGATTAAATAAGAGTAAAAGAATTGCCCGAACACTGTTGTGCCTATTGATACTGTATGATGCTCTGACTCAATATTTCTTTTTAATTTGATATATTTTTGTTATTGAAAATATTTATTTTGCCAATACTATCAATGAATGCACTGCTGTCATATCTGGATACAATTTGCACGGGCCATCTGCAAAGAATCAGGAACAGCTCTGTAAATAGTTTATTAGAGTGCCTAAATTTGTATACTAGTAATACTGCAAAATTTAACTAAGGAGTGAATTTTTTTGTCAAGTTTTAGGCCTGCTGTTTTTGCAGGGCTGCAAGTTTTTTTGACTCAGAAATGCAGCAAAACTGTTGGCTTGCAAAGGTTTTACCATGTATAGTAGGCTGTTTCCACGTGAACAAAGAGAAGTAAAAACACCCTGCTGCTATTTCCTGTGTGTGCATATATGAGCAGCATATATGTATGTATGTACATAAATAAGAAGCCTCTCTTTCTTTTTCTACCAGCAGATGGAGGTAACAAAGGCCATCCTTGGAAAGGACTGGAAGACAATATGGGAGACCGGATGGATGAGGTTTTTGCACAAAAAATCTTGGAAGGAAAATCACCGATAAATCATGGCAAGTACTGATGAAATAAATGGCTGTCAGTGTTTTACTGGACTAAATATTTTCATTCCATGAAAAACCACTGCCAGTGTACAGGAAGGCACTCATTCAGTGAGTGTGCCTGAACTACAGTCTTCTTAGGAAATTAGGTTCTCTTCTGAATCCCTGCCTTTTGGTCAGGGAGTTGGTGGGCATTGTAGATTCCGTGCCAAAGTCTGTTTCTTTGCTATCTGCTTAATAAGAGTCTCTGTGTAGCTGTAGTAATGGGGTGAGAGGGAAGAATAGACAAGGCATTATAAAGGTGTTGGTGGACATTTTAATTTCTCCATTTGTAAATGAAAAATTTCTAAGTAAGGGCAGGAATAAACTTTGTTTTTGATGGGTGGACATGTGCAAAGAAGGATCTGTTGCTTTAGTAATAAAGTAATTCTATGCCACACAAATCCATGCCTAAATTTTTAAAAGCTCATGAAAGTTTAAAACAGTGCTGAAGCCTTCTAGAGAAGATGAATTTCTCTCCTGGAGCAGAGACCTAGGTTAGTATAATCCTCTAGCAGAGATCCAGGTAACATCTCCCTGGGCACAGCAGTGGCTGAAGCCCTTCTGCTTCTCTGAAGCATCCTCCCACCTGAAAAACCAGGCTCAGCACAATACAGCAAGTGTGTTAAACTCATCAGTGAGCTCAGGCGGTTTAGAGGTACACAAGATTTTCCCTTTTTACAGGGCTGCTTTTAACCCAGGCGCTGCTCACTGTACAGCCTTACTGAACAGTTGTGTCAGTGTAACTGAGGGACAGCACAGGGGGAAGAAGAAGACTGAACATCTGGTGCAGGAACTCAAACTGAAATATCCTCTGGGACACAACGCTGTGTCCTAACATGTGTAAAGCTCCATTAATACACAGGTACTTCAATATGTACATGCATCTGTCTTACCTGATTACAGCTTTTAATGGAGGAATTGTTAGTCCATTTCTTGCACATATCATTTCTGTAACATAGCAAGCTGCTAAATTACAAGTAAAGTTCCCGAAGTAATTCCTTGCTAGAGTGACCCGAGTGATAAAAGCCATGCAGTCACTTTTGTGAAAACTGAGGTCATTGAGGTCTTTGGAAAATGATGCTCCTGGCCATGCGTTAATCAAGTCAAGTCTTGATAAAATTTGCATAGCAGTCTGAAGGTGTCTCTTGAAGGAAATGACCAAGCTTTCTCATCAACAAACATATGGCAGCAATGGAAACGGAAGTAGCAACAGGAAGAGAAAAACGGGGAGAAGAACAGGTGGGTGGCTGGGACCCACAGATGTAGAACTGCCTACAGTGGTGTTATAACCATGCTGGCCAGTCCCATTAGTGTGTTAGGCAGCTGTGAGTCACCCCTGATGAAGGCAGCCCAACAAAGGATTTAGGCAATTCACTGTGTGTAGCTCGAAAACATGCACATACTTTGGCTGGGAGCCCTTCCAGGCCTTGCAACGCATGCATGAGGGGCTCTATAGTACTGCTGCAGTATGCACTGAATGACTTTGCAGGCTCTATTTGCACTGATGCTTCTTAAGCATTAACAATCAAAGTTGTATTTTTAGCGGAAGTATTACAGGAATTAGCATATAAACAAATGCAGGATAAAGACAAATACTGAGCAAGCTGTTTTGCTTCTGATATCATTTTCGCAAATGAATTGACTTCAATCTTCAGTCCCGGAGCTGTGTCTGAACCTGGGTCCATCACCACCTTATCCTGACCCTTACCCCAAGGCTGATGTCCCAGCCCAGCCTCTCCCAGCCCCATCCCCAGCAATGTTACATATTAAATCAAATAAGAATCAACAAACCATTCTGTGCCCGTCACAGTCCTTTGAGCAATGTCAAGCTTCCTCTTCCCATCTCCTTATACTTTAAGGCAAATAATTGTTGAGAGTGGGATCTGAAAGTCCCAAGAGTCAAATGTCTTCTTCACACCAATAAGCCTGATATCAGTCCACCCATTACTAGATTAACTGAGGCAGCTTCTTAGATCTTTGTTGTGGCACATCTGCAGCCCAGGAAAGCCTGTGACCCTGCGTGCTCTGCCTTACAGAAATATGGCGTACAAGGAGCTTTGTACTAGATGGATCTCTTGAGAAAATGGCTTCATTCCTTTATTTTTACCAATTTGTGTTTCTAATCTCTTAAAGAGGTTTGGCTTTATTCTGCTTTAACTGGTGTCTGCAGGTTCTCTACATTTAGTAAGATTTGCAGCTTTCACAAATGTAGTATTTATTCCCTCTGAAAAACTATACGAGAGAGGCTTTAGATAAAACCAAGCCAGACACAGTTCCTTTTCCCTGAATATCTGCATGCCTTTCAAAATTTACACCACTGTCTTTCACTTTGACTCTGCCATTCAGTCTCTGTAAAAGTTTGTCTTTTATCCAAACAAATCTGAGTGAATTTTGAGATGTTTTCACAAGATTGCTGAAAGCCGTACCAGCATCCAAATACAGTTCATCTAGTCCAACATTCCCTTTATTCCCTACTATTAGAAGTGAAATAACAGGAAAAAACGGTTCAGTTTTTTGATTGTATTTGATCTTTAAATCCTCTATCTGGTGCTAGAACCAAGAAGACATGGATATGAACCTCTGTGCTAGTGCAACCAGTTGCTATCTGAAAGCAGAGCAAACCCAGTGCCCCTTCTCTGAAGAACTGCTACTCCAAGCAAACAAAAAGGTCTAGAAATCCCTAATTCAGCACTACCGACAAGTGTTTTGCACACAGAAGCCTCTATACCATGAACCAAGACCTTGCTTTTTAACTATCAGTGCTTGAAGTTTTGGAATTTTCTGCATAATTCTTTTGCTCTGTTATTTGTTGGGTGTTTTGTTTTGTTTTGTTTTTTTTTCCTTTGATGAGATTTATAGGTGAGAGATGGTGATTGGAAGAACAGCTTTTATCCTGGAAAAGCAGTATGGCACTTGTTAGCTTTTCTGTCCAAGAGATTTGAAAAAGGAGTGAAAATGAGCTCAAGCATGATGAATCAAGATTTCCAAAATCTTGAAAGTGACATTCTTTAAAATATTTAAAAATATGTTTTTTAAACATGAATTTCTTTTTAGTTGCTTTTTGCTCTTTTAAGCTTGGACTGACATCTTCAGTCTTTTCTCCACAGAAGGGAAGGTGAAAAGCTCAAGTTTGGAATATGAACACAAACCAATAGTTTTCCTGTGTCACATGGCTCTGGGAGCAGAGGCTTTAAGAACAATGTGTTTTGTGATATTCATGATAAAATTACACATATTACAGCAAGCTTGGCAGCTAATTCCCTTAGTGTCCAGACTTGTGTATCAACACAGTTAGGCTGTTGCTCTGTGCTGAAAATCGTCTGGGCAGACAAAATCATTGAAGATTCAGGAGAGAGGGACTCTAGGCAGTGGTTTGTCCGTCTGGCTCTTAACATTACTTTAAGACCTATGTCTGCCTTTTTTTTGTCCTTTCCACAGATTTGTTTCTGTCTGCTGAAGGTGCATTTTACAGAGAGGAGAGCGTTTCTGCTACTTTTACCTACTTTTACCTAGCTGGACTGCCTGTGCACTTGTATGAAAGATGCACTTAAGAGCTTGACACTGTGCCTTGTGGTCCCAGGGCAATAATGTACCCTTTCCTCAGTTCAGATTTCAAACCACCTTTACTCTTAATTCTGTCACCTTACACAGGTCTTTGCTTTGGTTTCGTTGACCTTATGCTTTTCCCTGCAAGCTTAAACTAACCTTTGATAGATGTGAGTCTTTCTTCTGTGTTTGTTTTTTTTATTTACTTCTTTTTCTTGAACTTGTGGGTCTCTGAGCAGTTCGTCCATGGCACTTGTGTTGACTGCCCCTTCCTATCCTTTTTTTTATTTTCTTTTCTCATTCTTCTTGTTCAGAGAAGTCAGTGCCTGCTATGTTTTAATTATATAGGTTTCCCCCTGCTGCCTTCTGCACACCCTGCTCCTCTCCACCTCCTACCAGTGTCTACATGAGGTTATCTTGCTTTACTTAGAGTTATTTTCAACTTGACCAACACCACCTCCCTCTGGACTCCTTGTCATGCTCTGTGAAACCATTCCTGTAAATGGAGATGTGGCAGGGTTGCTTTGTGCTGTAGCCTGTTTGGGGACCTTGACATCCCTGGTGTCCCTCTGACTGTTGCAAGCAGAACTGGTGGGAGCGAACATGGGGAGACATTAGCTATTTTATGCTTTTACTTGTTTGTTGAGCATTTACCTGCATTTGTCAAGTCAGGACTGTTGGAGGTCGAGTGGGATCACAAGGCATTACACTAAGAGAGCCAAAGGAGAGGAATAACATCTAGAGGTGACCACATCTGGAATGCTGTGCCCAGTCATGGGCTACGCAGTAAAAGAGAGACATTGACATACTGGAGTGAGTCCAGAGCAGAGCCACAAAGATGTTGAAAGGACTGGAGCATCTCTCCTCTGAGGAGAGGCTGAGAGAGCTGGGACTGTTCAGCCTGGAGAAGAGAAGGCTCAGGTGTGACCCTATGTCTGAGACCATATCTTAAGACAATTGCCTCAAAGCTTGTTTGCAAAGTTTGCTGCAGGACCTCCTAGTGGGCCAGAAAAGTTTGTTTGCACCTCAGCTCGCTGCAGGACCCCCTGGCAGGCCAGCCAAACACAAACCAGACAAGGAATAAACAACCACACGAAACCAGCCTCAAAGGGAGTTCGAGGGCAGGTAGATGGGTATGTGGTTGTGGAATAAGTGTCTAGACACTGACCCCCTCCCTGTCCAGCCGGAGACAGGGGCTGAGAGAAAAACACACGCATGGAACTGGGGGAACGTGGGGTACGTGCCACTGCCTATGGAACAATCTCCCCGAATGCCTTATAAAAGACCATGCAACCAAATGACGAGGGGACTCCCACCACTGATGCACACAGGAGCTACGGATTGACAAGACGCCACTGGATCCATGGTGATGACTACGTCTTGCAACTCCATCCTGACTGCTTGATAAGTTTCTTTCTTTCCTGTCTTTTCCTCTCATTCCTGTCACTGTTTCCTCGTGCCTTCATTTCAATAAGTGATCAATAAATCTATTTGATTGGCGGCATTTGACCTCATTTGTGTCTTAATCTCACTCTGGGAATAATAACGAATCTCTACGGTTCGGGTCTTCCTGGACCATAACACCTTATCAATGTGTATAAATACCTTATGGGGGAAGTAAAGAAGATGGAGGCAAACTGTGCTTGGAGGTGCCCAGGTGACAAGAAAAGAGGAAATGAGCACAAACTGAAAGACAGAAAAGTCCATTTAGACATAAGAAAGCACTTTTTTTCTGTGTGGGTTTTTGAGCACAGGAACAGGTTTCCCAGAGAAGTTATTGAGTCTCCATCACTGGAGATATCCAAAACCCAACTGCACAATGTCCTGAGCAACGTGCTCTAGCTCAGCAAGGGAGTTGGGCTAGGTGATCTCCAGATGTGCCTCCAGTCTCAGCCTTTCTGTGATTTAGTAACATTTCTAAGCATCCTTACAGGAGGTTTTATCATGTCTCAATTTATCACGGTGAAATCATCAAGGAATTTTGCTTACAAAAAAAAGGAGGTTCCCAGATTAAATTTATTGTATCTGCATATTGATCTCGGATGAAGTCCCCTTGCCCTGCTACCCTGATCTGCTGTTCAGATGTGCTGTAAGTGATTCCTGCACATTTCTCCAGGGAATCCTTTAGCCCTGTACCCACAGTAAGCCTTGTGGTGAGGAGAGGAAGTATTCACAGAGCTTTTGCAGAAATGTGTGCGTCCCTTCTGCATCCTTTTGAAAGCAGCTAAAATGCTTGGTTGGCTGGTGATCTTGTTTTTTATTCAGTCCCATTATTGATAGTGTTACGTGTGGCAGTAACTTCACCAAGAGATACTTAATGAACTTAAAAAAAGTTTTGAATATAAAGGTTATATTATCCACAAACGTTGGTTTGAAAGAACTAAATAGGATTAGGAAGATTATCCTTCTTTAACAATGCCTTAAATTTTTATCTCCTTATCCCTTCCTCATTGCTTTCTCTCTCAAGACATTATGGTTTATTGTGTCTCCACTAGGTACCTTGCATATGATTTATGCACTGAATGGCTCTGCTTTCAGAGCAAGGTAATGATATAATATCCCCATTTATATTCAGAGCAGTCAACACTTTCTAGCTCTCTGAATAATAAAACCACCTGCATTTAATATACATGGAAAAATGGGAAGGCAAATAGCAGATATGGCACAATCAGATAAGTGTAATCAGATAAAATATCACAATATTATAGCAGATCAGCATCTGGTAATGACTTGAATTTTAAAAGACTGACAAACAGCATGGCCTAAAGCAATCAGGCATACCTCATTTGGAGCTACTTATCCCAGATTTGATTGCTCTTCTCATATGTTTCTGGCAGATTAAACATTCAGGCTTTCTTATTTTAACTCTTCCTGTGCTGTGTCTTTTTAAGTGGAAAAACACCAGCTTTTTATCTTTTTCTCCCAGAGTGAGAAAGCAATAACAAATTATGCAGCGGAGCAAGGAGCCCAGCTCTCCTCAACAGCTGCAGCATACGAAGCTGGGCAGCCCTTCTGCAGTGAGCGCACAGTTGCACATCAGCCTGCGTCGTCTGTCTCTCCAGATGTTGCCATGGCTGTGGCATCTGTCATGGCTACTGGGGAACTAGTGGAAACCAAGATGGCTTTTTTGTGTCTGGCAGCCTCTGGATGAGTGGCCTGTTGAAGACTTTCTTTGTGCATGCTACTTCACTCAGTGGGGCCCCAGTCCCCTTCAGGGTGTCCTGAAGTTACTGTGACACAAACAATATGAGACAAGCAAAGTCACGGCAGAGCTGGTACCCTACGGAGGGGGGACATTGCCCACCCTCTAGGTATTTCTATGTCTCTGTCAACAGCAAGTCTCAGTTGCTAATGTAGGTACTGGAGTAGCACCCAAAAATGGTGTTAGCAGTATGTTCCTCCCTCCTTCCCTCTCTCTTGCCTCCTCCTGGACCTTTTTATGGTATATTATCCTCTCATTTGGACAAATACTTCTGGGCCTGTCAGGACTGTTGATTATGCACGATAAAATATAGCTGCAAGCTCTCTCTTGTACAGCTTGGTTTAATGCAAGCGCTGGTGGTGAGAAGCCACTCTAATTTGTTCTTTCTGATTTGGTGTCCCAAGCGATGCTACTCGTGGAAAACATATCCCTTGCCTCACATCTTGGGTATGGCGAGTTCACTTGCTGCTGATTACCAAGATTGTGATTGGACTTTACATGCTGCAAATTGAAACACAGAGTCTCCAGAGTATATTGGGAGTTACATGATTGCACCTGAACTAAATGTTATGACAGTTTTTTTTTTTTCCTTTACATCACAGGATTCTGTGCTTACTGTAGCACCAGAAAACTTTCTACTATAGCTAAATCGTGCAACAACAGAGCATCCTAAGACGAAAGGGAACACCCTACAGCCATGCTTTTTCCCCTTTTGTTCACACTTGAGATTAAACAAAATCTCAGATACTTTGCATGTTGCTATGAGAGACACTCTACAGTCAGAAGATATTAGCATGCTTTAAAAATGTAAAATCTGCAAGCTAAACGGTGCCATTGGGCCCCATGTACATGGTTAATATTAAGCTGCACCAGTCCTGGAATAAATCTTGTCCAAAGAGGGATGGACACCTTGCAGAAGGACCTACAAAAGATATTATTCTAGTAAAGATGAGGCATTTTTAATATCATCACAGGTTAAGATCTCATTTTACCTCAGCATTCCTCTCTAAACAGTATCAAGTGTTACTATTACATTGAGCCTTCTTTTCATGAGGAAGTGTCTTGTCATCATTTTGGCTCCCATGAACTGGATCACGTAAAAGAAGAACACACAATCTTCATCAGTAACTGTGACACTTTCCTGCCTTTGCTTCCTCTCCTGCTTCTGGGTATTCTAGGTGGAAAAAACAGACTTTAGCACGGCACATTCAGCTTAGACTCAACGTAGCTCTTGTAAAATTCTGCCCCACGGTTCCTTCACCTCTTTCTGCTCTCTCCTGGAGAGTGAACAAATGGTGAAGGTGATGAGGCTCTACCTTCTCCCTCAATTGCTGCTGTACTCATACAGTATCAGCTAGAGAGGAAAGAAAAACAGAACTAAACACGTGATCCAGACAGTTCAAGCAACCGGTACTCACAAAGCTTGATGTATCCTTTGGAAACTCACTTCATCTATGGGTAAAAAATGCATGGAAGGCATGACCAAAGTATCACAGCAAATCAGGAGCAGTGCAAGGAAAAAATGTTAAAATGTAGGTATTGCTTCCTGTCACATGCTTAAATTTTACAACACACAGATATAAAATTTTTCTTTCTTTTGCGAATAGCACAGATTTCTTCAGTTTGGAGAAAGAGACTCAAAGTGTTCCTGCCATTATATTCACCCTCATGACTGTATATTCCTGTATTGCTTCACTAGTGCAAAGGATCAGTGACCCAATACACTAGGCATTCAATATGTACTATGAAAATAAATGAGGGGTGATTTGTCATGAGTTCTTTCTTCGTATTAATAAGATGTGTTGCACAAAGATGAGATAGGATCTGTGTTTTCTTTTGTCTTCCATCTCTTAATGCTTCTGATTCCCATTTCATTGTCCTCACATCTTCATTAGGTTCCTTGGGTTTGCAGTGTTCTGTTACAATGAATTTGTCTTTCACAGATCACAGAATCACAGAATCACAGAATGGTAGGGGTTGGAAGGGACCTCTGTGGGTCATCTAGTCCAACCCTCCTGCCGAAGCAGGGTGACCTACAGTAGGTTGTAGAGGACCTTGTCCAGGAGGGTCTTGAATATCTCCAGAGAAGGAGACTCCACAACCTCCCTGGGCAGCCTGTTCCAGTGCTCCGTCACCCTCAGAGTGAAGAAATTCTTTCTCATGTTCAGATGGAACTTCCTG
>Ga0181612_106631_pt1 | contig 12901 bp, 6 predicted proteins | sample HoacroProtozoa21_FD_119630 | JGI IMG/M metagenome (GOLD analysis project Ga0181612, IMG submission 119630) | Hoatzin crop microbial communities from Cojedes, Venezuel. Combined Assembly of Gp0051906, Gp0051904, Gp0051908 | reverse complement strand
CGCTGCGGGCTTACTCAGCCGTGCTGGTCCATTTTCTGCCAGCTCCTTCGTGGTGCTGGGGGTGGTTGCGAAGGAGCGGGTCCGCGGCTTTAACTAAGGGAAGAGTGATTTTTTTGGGCGTGCGGCTTTAAATATTAAAAGCACGCTGTGAAATGAAGATTAAACACAATAGGATGAGGTGATCGCATGGCTTCGTGGCTTTTGATGCATATTGCATCGTGTCTTGAGAGAATCGGTGTCACTCTGGATGGAGTAACTCGGCTTTAGGTAGATTAGAGGTCTCCACACGGAAACGCTCGTGGGACTTGCACAGAAACTCTGTCATTAAGTCGCCTACCTTCAAGCGCCTTCGTTGTAGTCAAAGGGGAGGGTGGAGGATGGGGGGAGAGACCCCAACCCAGAGAAGCTCACCAGACTTATTCCACAGACCCCTTGGGGATTTCTTACCAAATTCTTTGTTCCCATTCGTGCCATCAAACGGGACAGGTACCTCTGTGTCCTTTTCGGCTCTCTTGCTTTCAAATGTCGGCCAGAATCAATGAACTAATGAGTTTGTTTGGGGCTGGGAATCCGCACAACATTAACTTCAAGAACTTTCTAGTGCTCCTTCTGCAAATCAGTATGCCAAAGTTTCTGTGATCTTTCCTAGGAAGGGTTTTTGCTGACATTTTGATGAGTGATGGCACTGCACTGCACTGAGTCATCGGCGTTAATGAAACAAAGCCCTGTGGGGATTTCATCAGGGACCCACCAACAGATCTGTCCCGATCTTGGAGATGCAAGCAAAAGCCACATGAATTTATCCTGTATTTCTCATCCTGTTTCGTGATCTTCATCAGCTCTCGGCACTTCTGCAAAAATCAAATAATTGAATCGTAACTGCCTGCATAGATTTGGTTCAGGAGGGGAAGGCAAACACAGGGTTTTGCTTTACTTTGTGGGTCTGTGGTCTGGTTTTTCTGCATGGGCAGGGGAAGGGTTTCCATCTCGGTGCGTGCTCTGACTTTGTTTCTGCTGTGAAACCCTGCAGTTGTACAGCCTGCTGTGTCCCCCGCAAGCCCGGCGGGTGGGTGCCCTGCTGCCTGCCGCTGTTGGCGGTGCCAGGGTGATGCTTTGCCCCTCCTGAGCACTTGTGGAGAGGGAGACAGAGGTGTTGGCCAGCCATCTTCAGCTGGCAGGTGGCCCGGAGGGAGCTCTTGCCAACTGGCAAGGGCTAGTGCTGCCAGCACCAGTGTAAAGTGGGATATACTGGCTTCCCACAGGCTTCCTATCTCGGCTGTGGTGAAGCGATTGCCTCAATGTATTGTTTTGGGCTCTGGGATAGACTGGATACTCATTTTGTTCCTTTGGGCAGGTTAATATGACATAAGTCCAATACTGTTTGTGGCTTCTGACATTGCTGTGGTAGCCTAATGCTTCCCCTTTGTCTGTGCATGTCAGCTTTCATCATTAACCAGGCACTTGCTTAATGGTCATTAATCTATCCATAAATCTCCTTGGGGAGATGGGAGCTTTTGAATGACAGGGCAAAGGCAGCAAGTACAACCTGACTTTATAACCACTGACACAGCGCTCGAGAGGCAGCCCGAAGTTGGCACCTCTGATGGCAAAAGTTTGTCTGTTCTGTGCTTTATCGTGTCAACGGGGTGTAACTCACAGGAGAGGTGCTGTGGCAGCATCACTAAAAGGACAAAAATCATGTTTGCCGTTCTGCGTGTTGTTATTTCTCATGGAGGAGCCTTGTCAAGAAGAGGCAACGAAGCAGGTCATCCCCTCTGCTTACATCTAAGTGGTGACTCTGAAGAGCTCATGCCATAAGAGCAGTGTCTCCAACCTCCGTGGGACTGGGAGAATGTCCTTCTAGTGGATAGCACTGTTTTTAGTAGAAGGGGGGCAGTCTCCTGCCCCCACGTGTGCATACATCCTTCTCCATGCTCAGGTGGAGGGTGCGGGCAGGTTAGACTGCAGCGGCGTCAGCACTGCGCAGCGTGGTAGTTATTTGCAGACTAGGTTAGTAAATAAAGTAACTGATAGCCTGGATCAGTCAGCACTGAACGCAGAAGATGGGGGAGAGGGCTGGCTCTGGGTAGCACCATCTCCCCTGCCCACCACTGGCGTTCTGGGGAAATGATGGGGCAGGGCTGCAGTGCTATTTTAGGGGAATCCCTTCTGTGCTATCCTCCCGTGGCTTCCCTGCTCTCATCGCAGTTGTATGTGCAGAGAAGAGACGGGGGCTGGAGAAGCACATTCCTACATGTGTGTTTGGGGGAGCAAAACCAGAGGACGGTTGAAACGTCGGGAGAGTTATTACTGCATTGTGTTCCGTTATTACACACAGAGTCAGTGCTCAAGGGGATGCCTGCTTCCTCTGCAGATGCCAAAAAGAAGAAAGGTTTTGCCGCTTTCAGTAGCGCAAGGCTGCACCCTCCTGTCTGCTTGGCAGGATGCTTCCCTGGGGCAACGTTAGTTTTCCTGACACTGTTAGGTAAACTGACCCCCTTCATCTCCACAGTCTGCTTTGTGTTCATCTGTTACAGAAGATGCCTTGCTGTCCCACCCAAGCAGCACTGCAGAGAGGGTGGTAGGTGTATTTAAGACTATCCTGACTTGTGTAAGGACTTCAGAACTGCACCCCAAGCTGTACATTTGTGTACTGTGATTATATACCATGCGGCAAATCTGTGAAGCTGTGATAACAGTAAGCTGTGCTTCTGCCTACTAGTGTGTGGCTGGCAGACTTGCCTAACTTCACTTCTGCAAATCTCAAGGTGGGTGAGGATTGACAGAGTTTATTAATAATGCACAGCAGCCAAGCTCATTAACCAGCTGGAGATGTTGCAGCAGTGATGGCAAAATAGAGCAGCATGGAGGTTTCATTTGCAACAGCTTCTTTCCAAAAGCAAGTACCTTGGGTCAGGTACAGTTAGAACTGGTGCAAGGAGGTGTTAATTACCCTGCGTGTCTTCAGGACAGAGAGAGAGAGATGGGTTGTGCTGCTTCCTTCCAGAGTAGTGTTTTCCACTGGGATTTGATTTTTTTTTTGCTTATTTCTTGGGGTGACAATGGGCCTCTTGGTGAATGGAAATTTTCCTGTCCCTGCTGTCTCTGTCCTTCCCTCCAAGAGCCACCTCCTATCCAAGCGAGACAGCATTTCTCCAGTAGGATATGGACAGTAGTTGCTTTAAAGCCTTGAAGAACGGTTTCCTGTTGGGGAGGTGGTGGTGGGACACCCAGAGCCCCTTGCAGAAGCCAAAAGGTTCTTGGGGTGCAAACAGGCCTTGCTTGTTTCCTGTTTTTTCACCACCAGACAGGTACAACTGCATGAAGGCCTGACCTGCAGTAAAGCTCCGGTCTTGGAATTTAAGCATTGCTTTCTATTTTTTGGTGTGTATTCTTTTTGTGCTAGAAATGTCAATATGCCTCTTCTCTCATGCTAGGCTGCAACTTTACGTTGCTTTTCCATCCTGAATAAGAAAAGATGTAATGCAAAATGTGTCTGCTTTACTGACCTGCCAACCCAAAACTCAAGCCATCTCATCAGACCAGCTTGACTGAGGACTCCTGTCAGTGATGCTTGTTGCTAGGATTAATGAGTCCGCAATAATTTGTTTTTCTTCTAGGTGTCAGCACAGTTCCAGTGGAAAAAGACCATCTTGAAGAAATGGTGAGTAACTGTGTGTCAAAGCAAATTTCAGAAAATATCAGTCACATGCTCTCAGTGTTTTGTCTTTAAACTCTCAGGGTAATGCCTTTTTTTCCTGAGGGTAAACTCTTAAGAGATCAGCACTCAGAGGTCCCTTTAGCTGTCACAAGATACCTGCATGCGCTTTGGTGCCTTTGATGAAAACGGAAGCTGGCTTCTTATGTCAGTGTGGTACTTTTGAAACTGTGCATTGCCCAAAAATGATCTGAAATATTATTTGATAGTACGTGTTATTGGACTGTAAAAAATGAGATGGAAACTTTGAAGAAAGATGCAGTGTCTACAGTTACGAACAATGTAATGGACTTCGTAACGCAGCCTTCCTTGGAAAGAGATTCTTAACCTGTTTGATAAAATAGATGCTATTAGCTGCTCTCAGCACCTGTAACCGGACATCAGACCCTCTCCACTGGTTGATGGTGTTATAAGTTAGATTAGTAAACACCTGCTAACAGTTAAAAGTAAAAACAGTTAAAAGACAAACAGCCGTATTAATGTTCTGTTGTCTCCACCCAGCCAGCCACCCAGATTGTCAGCCTGAGACTCTTGCACTCCTGATGATCCGAGCCCTCGCTCACAACCTACAACTTCCAACGCTTGAAAATCATTTTGTGTGAATTTGTACCTGAGCTAGTTTGGTAGCGCTAAGGATTAGAGGAGGTTGTGTGACTTTCCTAAATCAGTCCATTTCCTCTGCTTCCAGAAGACTATCCAGCTGAATATTAAGCACTAAAAGAGGCAGGGCTTACAGCACACACACCTGAAAAAAATGTGGAGCGTTTCTGGTTTACTGGCAATCCAGGCAATACTTGTGGTAACACCTTCGCAGCATCCTCACTTGCACAGATCCTACAGAATGATCTTCGTGTTTTGAACATGTGTTGGGTTCTTTTTTTTCCTGCAGGGTGCTGTTACCACATGTTGTTTGACTCTTGTTTGTACTGAATAGGGTGTTTAATATTTAAAAATGTACAAAAGGAGCCTGTTACCTATGCAAACAAAAGGGGAGATAAAAAGAGCTTATGACTGTTCTTACTGGTATGAGAGTGAGGAGCAAAGCACTTGTTGCCCAAATGCACAGGAAGTTGTGTTAGAGCTGGGGATTACTCAAAACGCATAAATATTAGCCTGAACTCTAATCCTGAACTAGCTTTCCTCACTAACTGGGCCAGAAGTAGGATTTCCATTTTTGCCATGAGAACTTTTTCTCCTGTTTTGTTTCTTCTAGGTAACACGGTGCATAGTGGAGGTTCTGTCCAACGCTCTGTCTAAGCCAAATGCACCACCAATTAACCCTGAATGCAAAGAAATCCTGAAGAAGAGTAAGTACAACATTACCTGAACTTGTGAAAGGAATTTAGTAGATGGATTCTCTCTTGTGTTGGAGCTGGTGAACTGTTACTTCAGCCCGTGTGAAACTGGTGCCTCCAATTCCAATGTCAGAATTCTGATTTCCTTCTGTTTAGCCTGTCTTGCTCCAAGAATAAACAGCCTGACCTGGTAACTGTCAGGGATTCTTGGCTAACACGTGTGGCTTTCTGCTTAAGCCACCTGGAGAGCCTGAGAGAACCAGACAAGCTCTTTAGGTAGCCTGCGATGTCAACAAATGTGGCCGGGTTTGGACCATGGGATGAATGCATCCCAGGGGGTAGGAACTGGCTTCAAATAACCGCCGCTGAAATCAGCAAGGCTCCTGCGCCTGGTGGCAACGGGATCCACGCCCAGCTCAGGAGAGGCTGCTGTTTGTGGGGAAGCGCGGTTAAGTTTAAACTGTGCCAAAGTGCAGAACATGCTTCTTTGTTTTCTGCACAGTCATGTTTATTTGATTACAGAACAATAAAAAGGCACTTGAACTTACCTGCCAGCAAGAAGCAATGATGAAACCCATCTGTCTCCTGCTCATTTATAGGGGGAATAATGCACGGCCCTAATACAGTCATCAGAAGAGGGTAATTTTGGGGCTTTGGGAATACATGTATTTGTATCTATCTCAGCCCCAAATTTCTAGGAGATGCTGAATGCCAGCAGGCATCAAGCTTTGTTTATGACATTGTTAGCTTCAGGAAAAAAAACTGTGTATTTGCTGTGTTTCGGAAAATGAAAAAACACTTACTGGAAAGAGAGGGTAAGGACCATATTTTTGCCATTAGAGACATCTCCTCCAAGAATATCAGATAATGAGAAACTTTTCAGAAACAATGAGCTATTTTTAAATCTGTCCAGCTATTGTCTGAAAACTTTTAGGATCTGTAATCTGTTTCTGATGTTACTCAGACACAAGTGAAGCAGAAATATCTTCATAGAAATATACTGTTACCATTGTGGTCAGAGTCAGACTTTCGTTTAGCATTTTGGAAATAGTGGAAGGAACATGATTTCATTAAACATTAACTATTGCAAAGTAACAGATTTCTTTCTTTTTTTTTTTTCAGTCAATTTGCAACTTCTAAAATTTGCTAAAAGCTCCAGCTTGCAGTAGATGGTTGTCTTTCTTGTGAGTAAGCATATGTGATGGATAAGGCCTGACATTCAAAGAGCTGAGCAGAACTCCAGATCCCACTGATTTTTAGTGGGAATGAGAGTTAATTTAATTCAATATTAAGAATGCGACTTAACAAACAAAGAAAAAAGCCAAAGAGGAAAAATTATTCTGGAAATTCAATGGAACTTTTAAAATGCCTAATTAAAAAAAAAAGTTAATATTTTCCAGACAAACATAGAAAACACTAGAAAATGATGAATTTTAAAAGCAGAATTAAAAAGTTAGTCCTGTTGAAATATTCTTGCTACTTTGGGAAGCCAGTTATCAATTTAAACAGAAATAACACTTCAGTGGAGAGTTGGATTACTTCATTACACTGCTTGTGTTATTGCAGGTGGTAGAAATGACAGAGAGAGAAGTGAAAACAAACAACTTGAGGTGAGGCATTTGAAAGAGGCAGCAGAGATTGAAAAACATCATACCGGGAGTGTGGAGAAAGAACAAAGTCAAGCAGAAGAGGAATCTAAAAATTACATGAAAGGAAGCGATGAGGATAAACTTGCTCACGAGGAAGGTAAAAGCAAGGAAGAGGAGGATGGACACCATACACCTATTCAGGAAGAGAGACTTCGTACAGAAGAGAAGAAACACTATCAGGAAATCAGAAGGGAGGAGGAGAAGAGCTACCATAGTGAAGAAGAAAGAAAAGGGAGCAAGCGTCGTGAGGAAGCGGTAGAGCATGCTGTTCTCAATGAGAAGTCCCACTCCACAGGCACAAGCACAGAGGAGTTCCCTGATGGGAATGATCAGCGCCCCATGGGCCACTGGCATTCGGAGGAAGGAATGCAGAGCCCTTACAAAAGAATTCATGAAGGCGAAGTGGGAGAGGCAGAGGAAGAAAGAAGTGAAAAATACCACCATGAGTCTAAGGAACGTAATTTCTCCCGTCAGCAAGAGCATGAAGAATCTGATGAGAGTGAAGAAATAGAGGAGGAGAAGCAGCCCTACAACCCCAAACGTTATCATGGGAAGCACAGAGTGGGTGAGCCCTCTGAAGAGAAGAGGGGTCGTGGTGGCGAGAAAGAGGAAGTAGCTGAGGAACTGAACACAGAGGAGGCCCGTCTCTGGGAGGAAAGGAACCGCCATCAGAAACATCATGAAGAGTCTGAGCAGCAGCGTGAGGAGAAGAGCGGTTATGGGAGGCATGGGTCTGAAGAAGTGGAGGAGAAGAGTCATGCAGACCAGGGAAGCGAGGAGTACAGAGAAAGGTGGCAACAGAGTGAAGAGAGCAGTGAAGAAGAAAACAAGAGGCATCGCCACAGTGAAGAAAGTGATGAGAAGTGGCGTGAGGAGAGGAGACACCATGATGGATCACATGAGGCAAGGAGGCACCATTCTGTGGGAAGGATGTCTCTTGGGGACGAAAGCGAGGAAGAGCTGGACAGGTATCTCAATGGTGGCAGCAAGGACAAGCAGCATCATGCTGGAGGCAGATACCGCTTGTGGGACGATGAAGATGGAGGGTCACAGAAAGCATATGCTCGAGAGCGCAAGGGGCAGGCCAGAAGACACTACAGCACTGAGGACAGTGTAGAGCAGCAGCACTACCCTGGCAACAGTGAGGAGGAGGAGGAGCAAGTAGAAAAGAAGCATCACAGCAGTGATCAGATGGAAGATGAAGAGGAGAATATGGAGGAGGGAAGATATGCAGAGAGGGAAGAGTACAGAAGCCGTCTCCCTGTAGAGAATGAGAAGAGAACCACAGCATCCTACAGCCCGTTCTACCCACTGCTGTGGTGGAAAAGCCGGCACGTGGAGAAGAGGGACAGTGCAGGAGAGCAGCTTCTGGAGGGCAAAGAGGAAGGCAGGCCCACCCTGAATGAGAAGAGTCTTTTCCCTGAATATGATGATGATGACTGGTGGGAGAAAAAGCAAATCCTAAGTGCTCTGAACCATGGACGCACCGAGAAGAGGAATCTTGGCAAAATGAACAGATATGATATGAAAAGGCAATACAACAAGATGGATCAACTCGCACAGCTTCTGAATTACAGGAAGAAATCGGCTGAATTCCCAGAGTTGTACAATTCTGGAGAAGACATGAAAAAGCGTCACGTGATCAGGAAGGACAGAGGAAGTCTGAGCCAGAGGCCTCTGACAGAAGAGGAGGTATGTGTGCAGGTGTTTCTCTGAAAAGCTAGGGGAAGCTGATTTTACATGCACATTTCTAAATCCATTCCCAAGGCAGCTGGTAAACTGTGCGTGGAAAAAACACGATGATTATTAAGTCACATTGAGAGCCAGATCTTCAGTGATTTAAAAATCTGCTTCCTTTGAATGAATTCAGTGGAGCTACCCCAGGGCACAGTTTGTAAAATAAAGACAATGTGCATCCTCATCAGCTTCTGTCTGCTGTGAGACGGGAAGAGAAAGGAGATTTTCCTCGTATGGGCCCTACCTCTCCTTCTAGGGTCTTGCAGACTAATAAAATAAAGTGCCTGTTGCAGCAGGAGCAGAGGGGTAATCAGGAAGCACCACTTGGTCTGTCGGGTTGGTTAAAATGCACAGCTGAAAAGGAAGCTGGACGTTTAGAGTGAGACTCAGCTGTGCGTTGCCTTCCTGGCTGTAATTGCAGAGCAGAACCTGGCTTGCGCTTGTAAGCCCGATGCGTGCCTGTTGTTCCCCTGTATGTGAGTCCTTGTCTTGTTGGACTTCCTGTTCTGCTGCAGTGTCCAGGAAAACTGAGCCCACGCGCATCAGCTGGACGCTCCTCCTGTATGTCAGTGGACCTGTTGCACAAAGCTGGGCTGGGAGCAGTGAAGGTTTAATACTGACTTATACAGAAGTTAAACGGTGTTAGCAAGTTGTCACAATAAACAAAAACTGGCTGCATAAATGTGTTTTTTTCCCCCCAGCATCTGGTAACGCGGAGGTGTTCCTCTTGTTGCACACTGAGCTTGCTGCATGTCATAAGCCTGCACCACTGCGATCATGAGGTTGTAGCCTCGTGAGGGACTTTCACCTGGGCAGAGGTGACTGCACGCTGCTGGGGCGGCAGCTCTGAGATAGCAGGAGGTCACTACTGGGTAGTGGTGCTTTAAAGCTATAAAGATCGAGCTGTAATTAGGGCCAGCTCTCAGAATGAGTATTTTGATACTTTGCCCAGCCCTAATTCGGTTAAGAGCAGGAAATTGCACAAATCTCCAGAGACACGTGCTGCACTGCTGTTAGCATCCCTCACCCCAGCAAGCTGCCCAGGGACCCCATAAGTAGCAGGAGATGCCTGCCTCCGAAACGGTCTTTGTCTCTCCTTTTCATCGAATACAACATTTGCCAACGTTATTTGATGTGCAAAAGGCGCTTTGTGTTTTCACAGGAAAAAGACCTGGAGAACCTGGCTGCTATGGATCTGGAGCTGCAGAAAATAGCCGAGAAGTTTAATGACAACAGGAGAGGCTGAAGATGATCTGCTTTGGCGTTTCAAAGCTAGGCGTAGCTGTACTCACAATACCTGTATTTTGTGGTAAATTCACTGCCACTGGATTGTTGTTTGCCCTAGAAACAGGAAATACTCTTTACTGTCCACTATGGTGTAGTGATTTATACAGCTGAAAATGTCTTTAATTTGCTGTTATGCTATTGAGATCTGAATAGCATGAATTTTAGTATGATAACCTTTCATGCAAGGCAGATATTTTTAATATGCTTGTGAAAATAATTGTGTTTGTTAGTGTTCTTCAGAAATATATTTGTCTGAGTTTGAAATAATAAAAACCATTGATCTTGGACCAAACTTTCTCCTGGCTTATTTGACTGGTTGGGTTATTTCAAAGTAAGCTGTATCAGATGGTAGATTGTGTACAAAACGTTGACTTGTGGTTCACCAGTATTTTTTAAAAGTTACAAGGAGCCAATCTGTGCCTTTCATTTGCTCATTACCAAGAACACAAGAGCTAAGAAAGAATGCCGATTAATTTGCTCCAGTACCACAGAAATGTCCCGTGAATTACTGAGTGCTGGAAGTCAGTCATTAAAGAAGCAAAGAGGTTGCAACACCAAATGGTTGCTTGTTAATTTGGAAAGCACGTGGTGCTTCAGAAGCGTAGTGGCTTGGCCCGTGCCACTGACTCAAGACTAAGCAGTCCCCTTCGCCTTCCGAACATGCCTTGCTGACACATTCTTTCTGCTACTGCAGGCACGTGGGCTGTGGCAAGTGTTACAGGGCCTGCACACCGTGCTGGAGCAGGGCCCATCTTCCCGGAGGTGAGTTTTGCAGGGGACAGGATGGGCTCTGTGTGACAAACGGCACGATGGAAATGAGCGAGTGGTGCATGCGAGGGGCCATTTGGTAACCTTACCACAACTGCGAAGCAGTAAAAGAAATGATCCCGTAATTAGTTTCAATTACTCCAAATATCTGGGGTTCAATTTAATTTAACTTATCCAAATGTGTTTTTTTACAGACTTTCTGCTGTGACAGTGTCCTCGGTTGCTTGTGTCACGCCACACACAGAGAGAGGTGCTGGTACGAAGAATTCAGCTGAGTCACATTATCTGTAAATGTGCAGCATCTCTCACCCCCAGCTTAACCCATCTAATCCCCTGGCTCAGTAAAACACAAACATACTCTCCAGTTTGACTGTAAGGCAATATGAAGTGAAAATATGCAGTGAGATAACTGATCCTTGAACTGTGTCAGCGTGCCTACGCTGAGGGATTTTGATAAGACCACTCAACTGTTTCATCTTGTTTTGTTAAGGTGCGTGACGATTGAATTCTGGCTCAGAGAAGTTGACAGAATTTTTACTTCAGGAGGATCGTGTTTCACCAGGCTTTTCCAGCAACAGGAAAGAAGGTTAGAAAAATATCCCAGCTGCAGAAATACTTTGCTGTCCTCAAATTCTGAGACGCTCCCTGTTAAAACTTACAATACTGTACAGTCACTGCGGCATAGTACCTTTTTCCCCCGGCTGGTATGAGAGAAAGCGTGACTGTGAGTGTGTAAGAAGCAAATACCTTCAGTTGTAGCACAGAAAACTTTCTCAAGAAATTGTTGAAGTATGCAACTTTAGGTTTTGGGTTTTTTTTTTAAAAAAGGCTAAGCTTATGGAAATATGTGTTTGTGAATCAGCACTGTTTTTGCTTAAAAACAAGTCCCTTGAAAGCCTTTCAAACGAAGTATCAGTCAATGGCTTCCCAGAGCTTTGTGACAGCCCCCTCATCTGTTGTCTTTCTCTGTTCTGCTTGTGTCGCTCTGCAGGGCTGATGCCACCAGCACCGAGGAGCTGTTCTGGCTGCTCCTGCCGGCTCCATTTTTATCTACACATTTGCATGGCCTGATCAAGAGGTTTTTTTGATGGGTAACGCTAGATCTTTTTTTAAACGGCCAATACAATTTACATTAATTTGCATTATTTAAGGGCAAATTTCTTGCTTTTGGTGCTGAAGCTACGTGGTACAATTTGAAACAAGTATGGTGTGTAAGCTACATAACCTTGTTCCAGGAAATCAAATGAAGCTGGAATGGTGGTTTCGGCTTCTGAGAAAGTGTTGCCTCACTTCTGGCTCATGCACCTCTGGTTAATGGTAAATTTGCTGTGTAGTTTTAGTAAAAGGCAGGAATGGAAAGCTTGGTAACTACTTGTTTCTTCTCAGCTGCTACTTTCAGCAAATTTGCATAGCGAAGGCAGTTGTATGTTCTGCTTTTTAAGTAAAGATAGGACGAAAAGGAGGAACCAACTGCCTTTCAGTGCAGCAATACCTTTACGGGACGAGGCCCCCACCCTGCCAGACACCCACCGTGTGTTCCAGCAGCAGAGGCCTGAGCGCTCTGCTCGGCTGCAGAGCTTGGGCACTGCCAGCTGCCGGGGGAGGCTGGCGTTCCTCAGAGATGCTTTTCATTACACCGGTTATTTTCAACTTCTGTTAAGATCTTACAGGATGCACTCTCTTTTTTCTCATGTGTTCTATATTTTCCCTAATTTGGTACTTGTAAAAATATAAAAGCTCCCTAGAGCCTTTCAGACAATCAAAACTTGAATGTCAACAATGCCTCTCTTGAGTTTCATTTATTGATGTTTCAATTAAAATAGGAACAATGTTACATCAAGATGTGCTCTTCCACTATTACATATAGAATACGTTCCATCAATCTGAAACATCCATAATTTAAAATACTTTACATGAATTATTTCTTGGTTTCGTCCTGTCTTTCATTGGTACAAATATTATGGTGTGTTTAAAAACTGGGGGACAGGATTCAGTACTGAAGGTGTGTCAGTGTTAATCCTGGTGAAATGAAGCCAGTTTGGCTTCGATCTAAAGTAATTTTCCAGGTATACCCACGTTGCTTATTTCTTACGACTCATCTTTTTATTATATGAATAAATCAGCTTTTTTCCTCAGGTTATTGTTTTTAGCACATGGTGTGTGATAAGCAACCAACATACATTTCAAATCCTACTTCTTAACCTAACTTTTCCTGTGTAATTTTTTACACCTTTGTAGTGCTATGACAGCCAAGCACCTACCAGCTAAATGCAAGTGGCAGAGAAGTACCTATGGCTGCTTTACAGGTAAGGAAACTGAGGCAAAAGATAATTTTTTGGTGTTAATCGCCTAGCTTACACCGATTTCATCATTTTCTTGCCTTTCCCTAGCTTCCAGGCTGCTCTCTGTTGCTCTAGTCTAGGTATGTCACACATACACCCAGCATG
>Ga0181612_141852_pt1 | contig 12902 bp, 9 predicted proteins | sample HoacroProtozoa21_FD_119630 | JGI IMG/M metagenome (GOLD analysis project Ga0181612, IMG submission 119630) | Hoatzin crop microbial communities from Cojedes, Venezuel. Combined Assembly of Gp0051906, Gp0051904, Gp0051908 | reverse complement strand
TGAGGAAGGGCTGAGAGAGTTGGGGTTTTTCAGCCTGGAGAAGAGAAGGGTCTGGGGACACTTTAGAGCAGCCTTCTGGTATCCAAAGGGGGCTTACAAGAAAGCTGGAGAGGGACTTTCTACAAGGGCATGTAGTGATAGGACAAAGGGTAATGCCTTCAAGCTGAAAGAGGGTAGGTTTAGATTAGATATAAGAAATAAATTATTTACTCTGAGGGTTGTGAGGCATGGGAACAGGTTGCCCAGAGAAGCTCTGGATGCCGCCTCCAGTGTGTTCAAGGCCAGGTTGGATGGGGCTTTGAGCAACCTGGTCTAGTGGAAGGTGTCCATGGCAGGGGAGATGGAAGGAAATGATCTTTAAGGTCCCTTCCAATGCAAACCATTCCACTATTCTGTGGTTCTGAGATAGGAGCCATTTCATACCCCTTGTCTGTAGATGGTATATAGAGAGTTCCCAGTTTCCCATTAATCTGGGACAATTCACATAAACCTCCATACTCTGAATGGTGTCTCATCCTTTCAATGCAAGTTTTCCACACCAGAGAGGCAGAGTATCCAAATGCAGACATCTTCCTCACGCTGTTTGTTATTTTCCAGCTCAGTGCTGGAAACCAAGGTGTCATCTGGACATTGTGGGTAGCCAGCGTCGAGAACAAGGTGCTCAGAGCTGCATCTTTCTTAAATTATTTTTCGATGTTATTTGACTTTCCTGAAAGCTGATGGCTTTGTGTCTTGGTCTCCCCACTTCTAGACTATTTAAATCAGAAGTGATACAAGTCCTGGCTGGACTTATTTGCTTGCTTTCTTTCCAGAGCTGAATTTAGAGAACCATTACAAATTAAAATATCTGATAAATACCTGGATTAAATATCTTTGTCTATATCTAGGGTGTAGATGGATGGTCTAGAGTGTAGATGGATGGCATGCCCATGGGGAAGTACAGGAACAGGGGTACATGTCAAATCCCAAATCCATCAAAACCAGGAAGAGGTTTGCAGCAGTTTCCAATGACAAATATCAGCCAGATTTGATGAAGTTTATGCCACAAGTGATTTTCTGAAACTGTTCTCCCAAGAAGTGCAGTTGTAGCACATCCTCAGAGCTAAGCATATGCTCACCCATCATCCTGAGTCTCAGTGTGAGCCTGGTTCCCAACCTGACACGTGTTTATCGCAAAGCTGCCAGGGATTTCTGCAGAAACAGGATCAGGCCCTCATGTAGCATCTAACCCCTAAGTGAACGTAGGTCGAGTTGCGAGCTTGTTTCTGAAGGTTAATTGGGATTTATGTCCTGTTTGGAGAACTAGCTTTGGAAATCTGACTTCCTTGAATAGTTTCTATGATGTGTTGTTCTGTGCATGTGTGTGTAAAAGACACTTGCCTTTTATTGTTTATCAAAAGGAGTTTATCCAGCATTGCTTATGCAGCATTTTTGTGATCTTGTTGATGAAACATACTATATAAACGGGGTTGGATTGGACTGGATTCAGTAAGTCTGAGAGCTTGCCAGCAATTTATTGCTGTTTGACTCCAGTGACCGAGCACGAGCACAGCAGCCAACGAGCGAGCACAGCTCCTTGCAGCACTGCTCTGGCTTGGCCTTCCATGCTGAAGTGGAATTTATTACTCTCTATCTCGCATGGATATTTGGTAGGAAATTGGAGCTACAAAATGAAGAGTCATGGAAGTTTAAAGAAATCCAAGAGACAGGACAGATGTGCTGTGATTAGTCCTGTACTCTGGCTCACCTTAGGTTAGATAAATAATTGAATGCATGCCGTCAGCAAGACGTACTATTTACAGACTTGGAAGGAAATTTGGCTTGCAGTCCTCTAACTGGAAGTCAGAGGTGGTGGAAAAAAAGACTTTTGCTTTCTTTTTGAACTTTAAATCTCAAAGCAGTGAGTTATTTTAAAACATGGGCTCAATCTTGGCTCATTTCAATTGAGATTTAGAAGGCTTCTTGTTCTTAGAAATCACAATATGTTTATGAGGATGCATTATACTTTGCCAGTTCATTAGACTGTGTAGTAAAATTAAATAAAATTCATTATTTGTCTTCCCCTCAAATTTCACACCTGTCAAACATTAGATTCTGCAAAATACATACCAACTTCACCTGCGAAACTAAATAAAATAATTTTCTTGATACAATGCCAGAATATAAAAGATATTTGTAAGAAAAGAGAGCAAGACAAAGCTGACAGCGTGTATATAAAGCTGAGTCTAAGCAGATGAGAACAGTCAAAAGTCTTTTATTTAATCAGTCTGCTATTTTTGACATGCTGTCTAGTGATAAACCACATGAGCATTGCCTTTCATTAAGAAAAAAACAAAAAACAGTGAAACAAAAGTCCAAGAAAGAGGGAAAGAAAGTACAATCCAGCACTGAAGGAATCATGTCCATGATTTTGAGGATGATGTTCACACACACGTAAAAAACCCAGCAAATGGCTTTTCCAGTGGCAGTAGGGGTAATTACCTTTTTGAAGTTGTGCAATATTTTTCTTCTGAGAGTTTCCTTCTTTGCTTAGAGAATATTCACAGGCGGATTTTCACTTAGTCATTTTTGAACATTGGTATGCTAAGTGAGATACAAGCTCTGATGGTTACCAGTGCCGCCAGTTGGTCTGTGCTACAGGAAAAAATGCTGATTATTCTGTTGTTAGTCGACGTGTTTGCAGCACCAAGGCTCTGGCTGGGCTAGGGACTGACAAGGGCCAACGTTAGTTCTGGCCCTATAGCGCAGTGTTACAGCTTCCCCAAAAACGTGAACTTCTAGTCCGTATGGTTCACCTGGAAATCCCTGCATGACCTTTTTATTTCACTACACATCGGAAGGAAGGATCACAGGAAGCATTTCTACAAGTCTGTATTCTGCCCAGAAGACACCCAAAAAGCTGAGTCTTAGTTGCCACTTCTTCCTGCGGTGAGCAGAAGCTCATGAGCGCTCTTTTTTCTTGTGGGGCTGCCTGCAGGGTTTTCATACCAACCCCTTTCTCTGCATCCCAGAAAGTCCTAAAATAGTCCAAAAGTGATGGTTTCCTGGGGCTGCTGATTTGATGACATAGAGGGATGTGTTGGGCAAGCTGTCTGCCTGCCCAGATTTTGTTTGAGCAGCTACGCTGAACACCTCATCGCATCTCATTTACTTAAAAGAAACCACAGATCCCATCACGGTGAGATGTCATGCGCTGTGTCTGTGGAGAACAGAGTCCCTGGGACTTCTACAAAAAGAACAGACATTTTTGGTGGCTGAATTCCCCAAATCCATGAAATTTTGCTTTTTGTGCATTCTCCAGTTTCTTTCGGGTCAGCGCCTGTCATAACTCCAAGCCTCACTGACACCCACGGAGGGTGGAGGGTTTCTTGCCCCCCTTGAAGTCATTTTTTACTCTGTCATAGAGGAATGAGCTTCACACATTCAAAAATACAATGCTCTGCAGGGGCTGCAAGCCACCGTATCAGTTTGGAAGGTCCCTTCTGAGAAAAAGGAACCACAGTTTATACTCCAGCACCATAAAACTCCCTTTGACCATAAAAAGATGACATGAAACAGCACTTTGAGGAGAGGAGGAGTCAGTTGACAGTACATTACAGTGAGAAGCAGCCAAGGAGTGTGTCTGAGAGCTTTCAAGAGGATCGGCCAGAGGCTCCCTGGGTAAGTGCTGGCACGGTTCCCTAGAGTCAACAGAGGTATGTGGCTTTCGCCAGGGGAGGATCTGGTCTCTGGCTTGTGTTCATGGAATAGGAGCCCAGGAACTGTGAATCTTATCAAAACCTTTCCATTAGCAATAACTGGATTGGGATGTCATTTCTGGTATCTGTCTTAATAACTAGAGCTAAGCAAAAGTGCAGATAGTGGGGCACTTTTTTTCTGAGAAAAAGAAAACTATTATATGTGGGTAAATTTATTTGACTTAAGTAGCTGACGGGAAACATGGCTTAGACTCAGGCAACGTGTTAATCACTGAAAATCTGACTTTCAGAAAAATCAATTAATAACTTGCATTGATTTGCTGTCAGAAGTCTGAGTTCCAGCTTTGCTGGTGAAGGATGTCTCTCTGTGGTTGTTGGGGCAAATCCTGCTTTATTTAGTCAGATAAGAGAAATAAAGAAGTGCACATGTACATACTACAGACGTCAGTGCAGCAGCATTTCCTAGGCAGTGAAAGACACGTACCGTACCTTCTGTTATTCCCTCTCAGCTGGGATCGTGACTGGAAGGGCTGGCCTTGGACCTTGCATTACACCCAAATGCGAACATAAATTATCTCTTAACGTAACTGTGAAAAAGGACTAAGTCTGGAAATCATGGCAAAGTGCATGCTGAGCAAGTGTCTGTAGGGAGGCCATCCTCTGTTACTCAAGATTTAGGTATGTATCCCACGGAAAGGCAAACAAAAATAAAGTGCATTGCTTCAGTTTAAACACCATGTTGCCATAAATCTTGTCTCCATGTGAATTACAGCAAAACTGTGCGCAGCTACTGAGCTGCTTCCTGAATACACTTGTGCTGCAGATGGGCTTTGTCTGTGCATGCTTTGGCAGACAGACCTGTCCCTCGTTTGGATTTTAGACAGAATATGATAAAAACAAGGGTTATTTTAATGTACCTTGTTGGCTTGCTTTTATAGCTGTCTCATTATTTTTTGTAAGTTAATTGCTGTATTTTATATTTGCATTTTTGCTGCACTGTGTATTTCTCAAAGTCAGGGTGATCAAAAAGAAACACTGGGCAGGCACAATAAGGAACCAGTCTAACAAAGACCCCTTTGTGCAATTAAACACAGCCGTGCCATGGCCTTTGCTGACTCAGGTCTTCAAGATACAGCACAGTGTATCTTTTGAGTTCATGTTATGACGTTGTTTGAAAAGATCTCATTAAAAATTTTTTTTTCTAACTTTTCCCAATAGGAAATTTTTTTTTTTATTGAATACATTTGCTCAACTGTATTATCATTGCTTTCTACCAGTACCAACCTGGGAGAACAGTGTTGATATATCTAAACCTACATAAAATGTTAAGAAGCTCTTGTACCCCCTAAACTGTGTCTGATCTGATGTTCATGGGTCAGAAATAATGTTTCAGAGAGGAGGGATTTGACCTGCCTGACCACCTAGGGAGCTGCTGCATCTTCCAGTGAAGCGATCTCAGGCATCAGCTGAGCTACAGAAACTGTCCACTTGTGTGCTTCCAGCCCGGATGAATGGGAGGCAAAGCGCCTCTGCTGGAATTACCTCTGTCTGGGTGGAGCCATCCTGGAGGCTGTCTGTCTGTCTGAACCCCAGCATTGTAGGGATAAAGCAAGGGTAATACTTTATCCTAAGAACTCACTTTCTGACGTGGCGTAGGGATTTCTCTGTCTGCTTTGCTCCTAGGAGGCAAATATTTCCTAGAGTGGACTCTTCTGTTTCTACTTTTGACATTTTTATCAAGAGTTTCCTTAACATATTATGTTCCTCTGAAACCAGTATGAAACTCCTCTTTTTGCCTTCCTTTCACATTTCTCCTTTGCCTTCCCTTTTTTTAATCATTGAATGGCCAACAAGTATCTTTTTCAACACCATTGTCATGACGGAGTTTCAGAGTTGCCTCTTTGCTGAAGTTAATCAGAACCTCAGTAACACATCATGCGGCTCCGACCCAGCCATCGTCACATCCAGAGTTGGTGCTGTGTTACGGCAGACAAATACAGGTTAATTCTCACTTTAAATGTTTACCCTGTTATTGTTTGCATTTCCAATGCGTTTCAGCTGCTGTAGGATGCCGAATCACTCCCCTCTCTCTCCCGCAGAAGTATTTTCTCGGTTCAGCATACCCGGTCTCGCCGGCACCGCCGCCAGCCGCGGTGTCCCGGTGCAGAGCAGGAGGTGGGCTGGGGGTGACTGCAGCCCTGCACCAGGTGGAAGCAATTACGGGAAAAAAACATGGTCTACACTGGATGAGTTACTGCTGATAGCTACCAGATAAGCTAACTTAATAAAGTGGTGGCTTAATTAAGCCACATTCCTTGCATCTTGCCTTTCGTCCTGCCTGTCTGGGGCGATGCTATCAAACAGCTACCGCTCTGCAAGATGGAGCAGGGGGTGCTGGTGCACTGCTATGTATTGGGCACAGAGGGGACCTGTGGGTGATGGGACATTGGGGTGCTCCTTGAAACCTCAGCGTCCTTCACAGTCTGCAAGGTGATGGGCCACAGAAGCCTGCAAAGAAGGCAGATCCGCTGTTTGCCTAATCCCATCTTCTGACATTTGGTGATGCAGGAGCACCTCAACCTCCAGAGCAGAGAGGAGTTGCTCAACATCTTCCTGCTTCTCCTACAGCAGGAAAAAAGGATTACTTTACTTTGAGAGAGTCCCTGTTGCTACGGATATTCTTACAGGCAACACAAAAGCTAGACATTGCAATGATCAAAATCATGATGCCCAGAACCTTCTGCGATTCTGGGCTTGTGCATGTTCCTGAGTGAAGATTGCATGAGAATCAGAAGTTGCTATATTTTTAATAGGTGAAGCACCCCATTAAAGCTGCAACAGATAAGTCTGCCAGAAGTTTCTCCTTTTGGAAACCAGATTTAAAATTAACCAATCAACTTAATTTCCCCATAGATCCAGATTTTAGTGGTTGAGCTTCTTTCACAGCCGTGTATTAGTTTGTGTTTGATGCATGCTCACATGTAGAGCTGCATAGCAACCGCCTTGCTGAAAGTTATTCAGCAGATAAAATTATCAGTGTGGACCCCCTCTTACCTCTCATTATGTATAACGAGATCGCTGCTGTGCAACGTTGATTAGACATGTCAACCTGGAGCTGGATGTCTGAAAATGAGTATTGCTATTAAAATGCCTTTGCTAATGATCAACTCATGTGTCCATCATTTTGACAGATTTCTCTTTAAGAATGTAAAAAGCTAACGCATTCAGGAATCCCAGGGTTGCAATGTAATGTTCAGAGAAACGAGTACTGTCATATTGTATTTCCCGTGCGTTAACTCTAAAGTAGCAGTTTCCCTGGCAAAATCATGCTGATGGCTGAAGCTTGCTGTTGACTATGGGCTGCACTAAGGGATGTGTAATCTTGAATTAGGAACCAGTTGTCAGGAGGAATTGTTTTCTGGAGTGTGATCCTGAAAGCAGGGCATCCCTTGTCTAGTCCACTTCTTTAGGTGTGATTTAGAGCTTTCATGATGTGGAAGAATCTTCAGGTATTTAGAGAAGATATTTCCAAATCTCCTTACCAGTAAACCCTGGGAAAATTCAAGAAAAATTGAAAGGGAGACTGAAAACAAGGAAATGATTTCTCAAAAGTATCTCATCCTCCTGTGGAACTCATTGCTGCAAGAAGTCATTGAAGAGATGGATTTCAGCAGGGTCTTGGATATCTGCCAGGGCACCACGATTTTCCAGTTGCTTCAACTAGAGCAACCTCCAGCGAGGCTACGCAAGGCTGTGCTAGCTTCAGGGTGCCAGGGCAGTATTTAATGGCTGTAATTCAGTGTGTTGTGGGTTCACAGTGTGTGTCTGTGGGAGAGGGGGTTGATCAGGGCAAGCGGTTTGGCTATCAGGAGAATCCAGAAAGGCAGAGAAAACCACAGTTTCGGCAAGAAAGTTGTCAGCAGGTCCATCCAAAAGCTGTCTCTGGCCAAGATGAGAGGAGAGAGGCAGCTCCTGCACGGTTCCCAGCAGTCGAGGCCTTACCCAGGAGCAGGCTGTGCTGACTGAGGTCTGCATCTGTGGCCACAAGCCACTCCAAGGGTGGGAGTCCTAAGGGTCCTTAGCCTGAAAATCAGGTGGGAATTTCCAGGGAGAAGGGTAGAAATGATGAAAGCTGCTGCTCCCCCTTTCTGGTTAGTTCTGGCTGGCACAACCCCACAGGTCAGCATCTCATAGCAGGGATGCCCTCCTCTCCTTTCGCATCTCTCTCAAGCCGGGCTGTGTCTTCCTCTGAAGATCAGCTACAAGCAAGCCTTTATCAGCCTCCCTGCCTCCGCAGGCAGGAGGAGATGAATGTGCACTTGGAAAGCCATCAGCATGGCTTGCAGCACATGAACAGCCTCCCCGATGCACCTTTGAACTCATTCCTCCTGCATTTGTTTGTCTTGCAGATAAGACTTCGAAGCAGTGTTTGGAGAAAAGTCTAATGAGGGACCACTGTTTGCATAACAAAGAAAGGCTTCCTCTTCAGATGTTCAGCCTTCATTAAGCATAATTTATATTCCAGCTAATCTTTGGAACAGGGTAAAATATGGAGCCAAAGCTTGTTTTTACATAGTATGGAGTAATGCATTGTTTGTTTTAAGTGGTCAGTTGCAACTGATAGTTGATTTAAATTGAACATAATGATGATTTGTGATGGCTATGTGTTGTCTAAGGGAGTGTTGTTTCATTGACTGCCACGGCTTTAGCGCTCTTCTGCATCAGTTATTGAATTGAAGGATAAGACCAAATGGATGTTTTCCCAGTTTTGCAGATATTTCAGCATCTCCATAGGGCATGAAAAACTGTGAATTTGTAGAGTGCAGGGTTTTTTTCCCCTCAAACTCATGCAGACTTGGTAAAAGAGTGCGCTGAACAGCAGTTTGCTTCTCTTGCAGCAGTCCTGGTAGCCACCACCCCGGGACTCTTTGAAGGTCACCAGGCACCTGCACCAAGTAGCTCTGAGGGTGATAAGGGACACAGCCATTTGTAAAGGCTCCTAAGTGCTGCTAGGAGTCCTGGAGACTTGCTGTGAGTTGCTCCCTAGAAAGCAAACAGGCAGGTTTAGCTGAGTGGCTAAATATTCTTACAGGCCAGTGTGTAAGAAACATTAATTTCTCAACACTCAGACTTTGTTCGTATCATAGGCACATAAAAAGTATCTGATCGTATTGACTATTCACTGCGGTTTTGTCCTCCTGCCTGTATATGATACTCTCCCTAGCTGAAATACCCCATACATTTCACTTATCACCTTCCAGGTTTATTAAAAGATGAGAAATGACTGATAACATTTATCTTGTGTGTACTCCTCACTGAGACTTAGCCCTTTCTGCAAGTTTACATTGTAATGACGGATGTTTGAAAACACCCTTCACTGTATCATGAAAGATGACTGGAGTTGTGTATATGGACAGCACCAAGGTGTGCTACATCCTTTCAACACAAGGGAGCAGGGTTTTCAGAAATGACTTGGGATGTTGAAGGGGTCAGTATTGGGGTACCCAGCCCCAGGCTCCTCAGGCAGCTGGCCATGCTGTCATCTGAAGTGCCACATGGACTGAGTGGTGGGTTTCCCGTCTTGCGCTCTTTAATGCTGAGATACCTCCAACTGCAAAGCTCAGGATCTGACTCTCGTTTGATTAATCACATCCATCATCTACCGATGACTGTTTTTAAAGGCAGCACCAACCTTTAGAGAATATATTTATTTATTCATTATTTATTTTATTGTTTTTCAGGAAAAAATGCTGTAAGGGTTATAAGTTTGTTCTTGGACAGTGCATCCCTGAAGGTATGTGATTTCACTGTTCTTACCCCTCTTGTCACTGTGCTTTTGTCCTTGCCTGTTTGCCCTGTTCTCTGCACTGCCGGTTTGGAAGAGCATCCTGATAGGACCACAGGCTCAGCTGTATCTATCTCATGTCTCAGTGGGAGGAACTGTTTCCAAGAAATTATTGGGAAAACAAAAAGACCAGCATTTTCCAAAAGCTTCACTTAGCATACCAAGCCTTGATCCTCCCCTAAGTACACATAGGTGCACAGATCATGTACCATGACCTACTGCAAACAGAGGGATGCATTCAGCTCTTGACTGGGTACACAGGAGCCCTCTGTGCATCCAGGAGCACACCCTTCCTGGCTGATGGCTTTCACCACATACCCCTTGCATCTGGCACAGCCAGTTTGGCTTGTAATTGCACAGAGGGTGGGTGACTAGGTGAGTTAGTCCTGCCATTAGTTACCTGTTGCCCGAAGACATCAGCGAGGAGAGAGCATCGCTAATTGGCATCCCTCTTCCACCGCCTCTCCTGGTCGTGGGCACAGCTTCCTTGTCACCAGGGGCAGAGAGACACAGGGAATTACTCAGGGTAGTGCATGCAGTAGTGAAAACGGACCGGTTCTCTCCTGGCAGGGGGGACCTGCCTGTACGCTTTACAAAGGCAGTACCAGGGTCCTAATGCTCAGAGGCTGCTGCTTAGAGATCTTGTTTAAGAAAAGACTGAGCTCTGCCTACTTTAACCTAGGGGGAGGCCTCTTCTGGGTCTACCCAGCCAAAGGCTTCACGTGAGCAGTAGCAAGGTAACTGCTTCAGTTGCTGCCACCGCTTTCTGCGATTCGGATGAAATTGGCTCTGAAGTTATAGGAGAAGAGGAACTGTCAGGCAAAAGCAAATGGCCAGAGACGACAAGCTAATAAACCTTGTTTGCTCCAAAAAGCAGGTTAAAAAGTTCGTTACAGGAACATACCCTTCTGCTTGATGACATATGGAAAGCCTCTATTTGACCTGAGATTTTTCCCAGTTTGGGATAGGGGTGTTTTGAAAAGAAAAGAGACAAATTAACGTACTGGAGAGAGTCAGATGGTTTTTGACTTACAGTCTCCAGCCAACAGGGATTATAACACAGTCTGTGATCCTGCTGCTTTTTGTTTAATTTGTGTCTTCTTTGCTGCTGGCTGGAAACACTAGACCACGGGTTGCAAAAAAGGAAAAAAAAAAAAGAAAAAAAACCCCCTACATCTTCTCAAAACAAGAATTGTGCATTTGCTGCTTCCTTGTGAAGAAATGGCTCACAGTGCCAGCCCGAGCCCCCAGGGAGCTGGGTAGGGTTTGGGTGAAATCGATGCTCACAAGGAGTTCCTCCTCCGTGGTTTTGCAGTGAGTTTTGTCTCAGTGTGTGTGGCAAGAGGTGACAGCTCCAGTGTGAGACGGACACTCGGAGGAGGCGGTTGTGCTGTGTTGTACAAGGCCGTTGTGTATGAAGGGGGCAGAAGTCCTGGATCCTTTCAGGGTAGAGAGAAGCCAGGACTCTATAGTTTGGCCTCCAGCTTTTGTGTGGATTGTAACAATTCTATATGCTGGTTATTCACTGAATATAATGGATACTGCAGGAGAAGTAATAGGAGAAAAATAAAATTAGAACCATGGCAATAAATTATGTCATGCTTCTAATTTTCATCTCTTGAGGTTCTAGGTGATTATGAAAGCAGCTTTTATTGTGTACCCACTGACTTCACTTAATCCTGCCTGTTAACTGCATCTCTGTAACCTGAGAGTTTCTGCCACTAATTGAATTTCTCTGCTGGCTGTAGCTTCTCTCCCTTTTTATCTCCATTCCCCCTTTTTCAGTTCGATCTGTATTTTGCCTTGAACTTCAGAAGCCACGGCAATTGCTGTAACATCTGAGACGATCTTGGGCCATTGGTATAGGGATGAGAAACATGATTCAGTGAAGCATTCATTTCACTTACTCTGTTACAAGACATCACTTGGCTATTCACACATTGTTTTGGCATAGTCTTGACATAGTAGCTGTATGAAATGCATATCTCAACACAGACACATAAATACATTACAGATGTGAGCTTATTAGAGCACATCTGCACCTTTTAATCCAGTACTGCAAGTCAAAGCCGTGAGAAGTAGTTCAAGCCTTGTCTTCCGCATGATTTACCAGTCGCTGCAAGATGGAGAGTTAGGAGAGGGATAGACCCTCCCTTGTCGACCCTCTTACAGCTGCCTTGGGAAGACACCGATCTCCTACTTGGACAGCTGTAATTTAAACAGGCTCTTTCCCAAAGGGTTGTGTCTTTGCCTGTGTCTATCTTTGGTTTCTGTCCCATTATTTCTCATCTGCCCTTGAAAAGCAACAGAAATCAGTGCAGTCCAGTATGGGTCCACGGCCCCAGGTTCTGCATTTCATTTGCTTTGGACTCACCTTCTTGCTCTGGGTTTCAGCTGCGGGAGCAGGGAGTAATGATCCTCAGGAAACAGGGAGAGGAGTTTGCTCTGTGTGTCAGATTCCCCCTGTAACATCTCTTCCTGCTCCACCTGACCAGCGAAGCAGGCCATAAAAGAGCTCCTCACCCTTTTCTCCTGAAAGATCTCCTTCTTTGCTTTGGAGACACACAGATCCAACCAGGTCCTGTCTCATGGTGTTACCAAGAGTAAAGCAGGGATAGATGTAGTCTGAAACAGCTTTTTTTGGATAGCGTCCTCCCTGCCACAGGTTTTGTACTTGATTTTCTTGGCTGTGGATAAATTCAAAGCAAAATACTCTATGATAGGCAAACACTAATAGATCTGCTCTTTCCTCACTAATGCTATTTCAGAAATTTCCTTGCTACAGTTTTCCATGCTGTGTTGTCATTCCTGAGTTCATTGAAATATACGTAGAGACATTTGTTATTCTTCGGCTTTTTGTATTTTATTAAAGTCTTGAACAGCCTGATCCTCACCATGTGGCTTGGAGTCATCCTCAAAGTACATTTCTTGGGCTGGGCTGGCAGTCAAGGGGCATGAACATGGGAGGGCGTGTGCATCCTTGGTTCTGTAGAGCACACGGAGGTGGTGCAGCAGCTTTGGCCATTTTCATCCCAGCTGTGAGGACTGTTCCTGAGGGAATCCATGCTATCTGGGACCAAAGCCCTGGGGACGCACAGCTCTATGTTGTGGGACCTGCCCACAGCCATTGTGTGGTTTGGGTTCACTGTGTGGGAACACAGCAGGGAGATTTTTACCTCCTGGACCATTCCCTAGCTTTGTATGAAAGTAAACGAAGCAATGGTCTTGATGGAGCTCTGCTAGGGTGGATGTGAAAACCATACTTAAAGACTAGTTACATGAAATATGGCAAAAGAGAGATGATTAAAAAGAACAGGCATTGTTTAGTCTAGAGAAAACGAGGCTGAGGGGGGACCTTA
>Ga0181612_175330_pt1 | contig 12903 bp, 7 predicted proteins | sample HoacroProtozoa21_FD_119630 | JGI IMG/M metagenome (GOLD analysis project Ga0181612, IMG submission 119630) | Hoatzin crop microbial communities from Cojedes, Venezuel. Combined Assembly of Gp0051906, Gp0051904, Gp0051908 | reverse complement strand
TTTTTTCGTTTTATCTTTCGTTTTATTTTTCTTTTTAATTTGCCTTTTGTGTTTTAATCGTTTTATGTTTTTATTTTGCTTGCGTGTTTTGTTATTTGTTATTTGTTATTTATATTTTTCTGTCCTCGCACACGCCTTATCTATTATATATTTTTTTATTAAGCTTCGATTTCGAAAAAATACTCGTTTATTCTATTGATTAGCTCTTGCTTTGCATCATCAATACTTATATTTTCCATTTGTGCACCGGCTAAAGTAATATGTCCGCCGCCTCCTAATTTTTCAAGGATTAACTGCACATTTACTTCACCAGCTGAACGTCCGCTAATATATATTTTGTCTTCCATTTCAGTTAGTACAAATGATGCTGAAATTCCACCTATCGTTAACAATTCATCAGCTGCTTTTGCTGCAATTATATTTGCATTTGAGTCTTCCTCATTTTCATATATTGATATTGCTATATTATCATTCATAACTTCAGCTTTCGAAACAATATCAGCAATCGTTTGATACGTCGTTAAATCACTTTGGAACCATTTCTTTACTCTAATTATATCCACTCCGCACTTGCGAAGATAAGCAGCAGCTTCGAAGGTTCTGACACCGGTTTTAAAAGTGAAATTCTTTGTGTCTAGCATAATCCCTGCATATAGCGCATCCATCTCAATTTCACTCAACTCAAATTTTATATTCGCATATTCCAAAATTTCAGTTACAAGCTCGCACGCCGATGAAGCATAAACTTCTTGGAAAGTAAGAATCGCATCCTCAATATAATCAGTACTTCTACGATGATGATCAATAATCACCTTTTTGCTAACCTTGTCCAATAATTCCGGCGCATCCACATATGTTTTCTTTGATGTGTCACATATAACCATCAAACTATTTTCGGTTGCAAAACCTAAAGCCTCCTGGCTATCTATAAAAATATTTTCATATTCTTCATTTGCTTTAACTGTTTCAACAAATTTATCAATGCCTGTACCTAATGAGTTATTAACTATTTTGGCTTCTTTTCCAAGGGCTGTTGCAAATCGATAAATTCCAAGGCATGCGCCTAATGCATCCATGTCGCTATGTGAATGCCCCATCAAAAGCACATTATCTGATTCCTCAATTAATTTTTGCAATGCATGTGAAATCATTCTTGCTTTTACTCTTGTGCGCTTCTCTACTTCAATTGTACGTCCACCAAAGAATTGGTATTTTCCATCTTGCTTAATAATTGCTTGATCGCCGCCTCTTCCAAGAGCAATATCCATAACAGCTTTAGCTGATTCCGCTTTTTCTATATTGGTTGCACCATCATTTGAAAAAACAACACTTAAAGTTGCTTGCGTTCCCTCTGGCAAATCTATCTTCTTTATTTCATTTAAAATATCGACCTTGTTTTCAGTAACTGCATCAATATATTTGCGACTTGCAATTCCATAAAAAGTGTCTCTGTCTGATTTTATCAATAATATATTATAACTACTTGCCCAATCATAAATAGTTTTTTCAATGCTTGCAACAAATACAGGTTTCATCTCAGCTGGAACTCGTTGCGCTACTTCTTCATAGTTGTCAATCATTATGATTCCAATAGACAATTCAGAATTTTCTACTTCTTCTTTAAGTTCTCTATTTTCTGTTTCATCTATAAAATATAAAATCATTGTGTACTCATCGTTTTCCTCATTTTCCACAGTGTTTTCCGCTACAGTATCTAATTTTTCGCGCTTTTTATTTTTAGCTTTTTTTCTAGTATCTCTTGCTACGCGAACATAAGAACCTAGTATTTGAAAATTTTTATCCTTTATTATTGTTTCGGTTTTGATATCGCCTTTTTGCTTAGACTCATCAATAACATTTTTCTTAATTCTATCAGTTAAGTCCGATACAATCGCATTCATATCCACATCAGCAAAAACCGATACAAATTTTTCACTTCGCCAGATTACATTTCCCGTTGTATCAACTATGGCTAAAGGAAATGGCGAGTTGATCAAGGTTGTTTTTGCAGTTGAGCCCACCTTTAATGTCAAATCTTCAAGTTCCTTAGAAAGCTCAGCCTTGCGCTTGTTAGCAGCCCAAATTGAATAACTCAAAATAAGCCCATATCCCACAACTGCTATCGGAATTAGCTTGTAATTAAATATACAAATTACAACTAACAATACCGCAATAATAATCAAGTATATTTTTGTTTTAGATATTAGTGCTGTGCCATTCAGACCATTATTATTTTGCATACAATGTCCCTTTCTTATCATACTTATACAGCATGCATTTTATACCTATAATGGGCTTGTTGTCAATTTTTGAAAAATCTCTTTCCTTACCTTTCATCCATTTTTCCCTCTTTTTTCAAATATTTTTAACTTTTCAATGTGACAACATAATTTTTAATCATATTTTCAAATCTATTTAGCTTATTGAACAAATCATATACAACTGCTATCTCAACTTTTTAAGTTGCCAAAATTTGCAAAACGTTCACACGATTTTGATTGACTAGCGGCCTTATTTATTGTACAATTAGGTGGCATTTATAAAGAATGGAGATGATTAAATGAAATGTTCAAATTGCAACGAAAATGATGCAGTTATTTTCGTTGAAGAAAAAGATGAAAATGGAAAACAACAAAGCGTAGGATATTGTATTTCTTGCGCTAAAGAGCATGGCATCATAAAGCCTTCTAAATCAAAAAGTAAGAATACCAGCATAGATGCAAATGCAAATACAGATATAGATACAAAGAAGCGCAAAACCGCAAAAAATCAAGCTGACTCAGACCATAACGATTCTGGTAAAACAAATAAAACAAGCAACACAAGCAATAAATTCAACAGCAAATTTAGTAACAGCAACAACATCAATGGTCATAGCAATCGTAATAATGGCAATGCTAATATCAATCGCAAGCGAAATTTAAATAACGATAATTCCTCTAATAATCAAACTTTTAATGACGATTATCTTAAAAATGTAGCGGGCCTTAGTAGCGAGGATATTGATGAAATAACTAATCGTTTACGTGAAATGGTTGAAAGCATTACAAATGGATTATCGTTAAACGAGCTTAATATTTCGGCCGAGCTACAAGGAATATCACCCGAACAACTTAATGATCTTGTTAACGGCATTAATGAAAATGATGACGACGATAATGATTACGATTATAGCGATGAGAATAATGATAGCTTCGACCCCGCTGACGTTTCTTCTAATAATTTTGGAGCCAACGGTATTGAGGGCATGGGGTTTGCAATACCACTTGGTAACATTTTCAATAAAAATTTTACCAACAAGATTAAAAACATCGGTAACCTAAACAATAGAAACAATTCAAATAACGACGATGACGATGATAGCGACGGCAATAGCTCTCACTCAACACAACGCACTCGAGTAAAAACAAGAGAAAAAAATAGCAAAAAGCATAAATTCTTAAATTCTTTTGGAACAAATTTAACAGCGCAAGCTCGCAATGGCAAGATTGACAACGTAATCGGGCGCGAAAAAGAAATTGCAAGAATGATTCAAATTCTTAATCGTCGTACAAAAAATAACCCTTGCTTAATTGGTGAACCAGGCGTCGGTAAAACCGCAATTGCTCAAGGTTTAGCACTAAAAATAGTTGAGGGAAATGTTCCGGCTAAACTTATGAATAAAGAAATTTATTTATTGGATATGACTGCAATTGTTGCTGGTACACAATTTAGAGGACAATTCGAAGCCCGCATGAAATCAATAATTGACGAATGCAAGGCGGATGGAAATGTAATTTTAGTTATCGACGAAATTCACAACATAATCGGTGCTGGCGATGCTGACCACACAATGAATGCAGCCAATATTTTAAAGCCATCGCTTGCTAATGGAACTATTCAATTGATTGGTACAACTACACTAAATGAATATAGAAAATATATCGAAAAAGATTCAGCCCTAGAAAGACGTTTTCAACCTGTAATGGTTGAGGAGCCTTCAATTGAAGATTCGATTCAAATACTTGAAGGAATCAAAACCTATTACGAAAATTATCATAAAGTTCAAATTTCAAATGACATTATAGTTAAGCTTGTTAATATGTCTGAAAAATACATTCATGATAGATTCTTACCAGACAAAGCAATTGATGTTTTGGACGAAGCATGTTCACGCATCAATTTAGATAACAAAGATTTATATACGTTGGAGGTTTTGAAACATAAACTAAAAGACGTGCTTGAGCAAAAAGAAGAAGCTGCAAATGCTGACTCTACCGACGATTACAAAAAGGCAGCAGAACTAAAAATGCAAGAATGCTCTCTAACCGAACAAATTCAAGATTTAGAATCGAAGATGGTTCCTAAGGAGTTAACTGTTGAGGATATCGCTAAGGTTATTGAAAGCTGGACAAAGATTCCTGTTCAAAAAATTACCGAGGAAGAAACGCAAAAATTATTAAATCTTGAAGACAATTTGCACAAGCGAGTTATCGGCCAACACGAAGCCGTTACAGCTGTATCACGTGCAATAAGACGTAATCGCGCTGGATTAAAGAGCACTCATCGCCCACCTTCATTTATATTTGTTGGTCCAACCGGCGTCGGCAAAACCGAATTAGCTAAAGCTCTTGCTTCCGAAATGTTTGGTGGAGAAAATTCACTTATCAGAGTCGACATGTCAGAATATATGGAAAGCAACTCAACAGCCAAGTTAATTGGTGCTCCTCCAGGATATATCGGTTACGATGATGCCGGACAACTTACCGAGAAAGTAAAACGCCATCCATACTCAGTTATACTTTTAGACGAAATTGAAAAAGCACATCCAGATGTTTTCAACATCTTGCTTCAAATATTAGACGATGGACGTTTAACTGATACACATGGAAATACAATAAATTTCAGTAACACAATTATTATAATGACATCAAATGTCGGTTCTGACCGAAACACAAATTCAATCGGTTTTGGTACACAATCAGAAATGCGTAAAAATAAAGTACTTGAAAGCATGCGCGAAACATTCCGACCAGAATTTTTAAATAGAATTGATGAGACGGTTGTATTTGATTCGTTAAAACCTGAAGAATTGCGCCAGATTGTAGATTTAATGCTAGCTGATACTCAAAAGGTTTTGAATGATAAAAACATAAAAATGTTTGTTTCAGATGAAGCCAAAGATTACCTTCGCGACAAAGGCACTGATATTCGATATGGTGCGCGTCCACTTAGACGCACAATTGAGCGTTACATTGAAGATACTTTATCAGACAAAATCTTGCGCAGCGAATTAAAAAATGGACAAGAAGTTTTCATTGATTTGAAAAACGATGAATTAACATTTAAAGTTGAATAAACTTAGATGAATTAACATTTAAAGCTGAATAAACTTAGATGAATTAACATTTAAAGCTGAATAAACTTAAAGGTTGGTCCCACGACCAACCTTTTTTATTCTTTGATTCTAATGTCAAAATTTATTTTTGGGTAAATTCGTTTTTTCACTCCAAGGATATATTTCTTATAGAGTAACTTCTTTTAGAACAGCCTGACCTCGACTCTCATCATTAAAATTAAATCTTTAAATTAGTATTCGTACCATAAATTTCCCGATTGCAATTTTTGAATTGTTTGAAGATGCTCGCTGTATGTTTTTGAAAAATACAATCTTCCATTCGAATCCGAAACAAAGAAATAATATTCTGACGGATCCGGATCTATCGTTGCTTTTATCGACGAGATGCTTGGCGAACAAATTGGTCCTACCGGTAATTTTCCAGCTAACTCATCATTACGAGTGTTATATCCATTGCGTGCGTTAATTTCTGATTGTTTCAAATCTCTTTCAGACATATCCACTTGAATTCCATAATATGTTGTAACGTCCGAACCAAGTGCCATTCCCGATTTCAATCTATTATAAAAAACACTCGACACTCCAGCTCTATCTTCTGCATTTGGTGCTTCTAGCTCAATAACTGATGCCAATGTCAAAATTTTATGAACCGATGCATATTCCGAATTTTCCAAATCCGATTTAATCTCAGTCAATTGCTTGTCCATTTCATCAAGCATTTTCTCAAAGATTTCTTCAACTGTTACATTCTTATCAGTAAAAGTATATGTGTTCGGATACAAATAACCCTCAAGCGGATAATAAATTTGCTCATCTAAAATTTCATCTGTCACAAACCAATATTTTTCAATTACTTTATTCAAGTATTCTTTATCAGCAACTTTTTCAAAAACCGCATCCTCTGTGTTAGTTGTTTTTTCAGCGATTGCTTTAGCAATCTTTCGCATGTTCCAGCCCTCGTTGAAAGTAATGTTGATTTCATATTTGCTTAAGTCCGGTCCCGCTTCCAAAACCTCAACCAGCTGACTCATCGTCATATTCTTATTCAATTCATACTTTCCAGCCATAATATTATTTACTGAATTTAATTTAGTATAAACTTTAAAAGCAAGCTCGCTTGAAATCAAACCATTTTCATATAATATATTTCCTATTCCAGTTAAGGTCGAGCCTTCTCCTATAGTAATTTGCACTGCGTCGCTTTCGCTACTTACAGCTCCCATTGCTTTGCTATACCATATTGCTGCAACAACTATTGCGCCAACAATTAATACAACTACAATTATTCCGATTATTCTTCCCGCTTTTTTCATTTTCTCTCCACAAATTTTATTTTCTTTTTCATTTTTGCTTTTGTTTTTGTGTTTTTCCTTTATTTTATTGCACTTTTATTTTCATTTTATTTTTTTATTTTTATTTTTTGCTTTTACTTTTGTGTTGTTTCTTTTTAAATTTTCCAATGCTTATTTGCGTATATTTAGCAACATTATTCTACCATATTAAAATGTTTTTTCAATATTGTATTTGTGTCCATTTGTTTTCAACATTATTTCCCCATTCAAATCAGTTCGATACACCTTACAACCTTTCAATTTTTCCAAAGTACTTTCATTCGGATGCCCAAATTTATTATTTGCTCCAACTCCAATAATTGCAACTTGCGGTGACACACATTTCAAGAAAGCCTCTGTGGTTGAGGTTTTGGAGCCATGATGACCAACCTTCAACACTGTTGATTTCAAAACCGTATTATCAACATTTTTAAGAATTGCTTTTTCCGCTACAGCCTCAATGTCCGCAGTAAATAACATCGAAAACTCATGATACATCAATTTCAACACGAGCGAATTATTATTTATTGCATTGCTTTCAACCATCTCACTTTCCATCGGCCATATCGCCAGCACTCTCAAGTCTCCTTTTTTCAATAATTCTCCTTGTTTTATTATTTTAATTTCCACATTCTTTTTTACTGCAATCTCCTCTAGCTTCTTCATATTGTCGTATTCCTCATATTGCAAGCCAATTACAACCTTGCCAACTTTCATATTCTCCAACACATACATCAATCCCAAACAATGATCAGAATCCATGTGACTAATAAACATACAATCAATTTTATACACATGTCTACATTGCAAATACGGCATCAAGGTATTTTTACCAACATCGTATGATGAATCTCCTCCTCCATCAATCAATATATTGCAGTCTTTGTATCTTATCAAACAGCAATCTCCTTGACCGACATCAATAAAATTTATCAAAACCTCCCCCCTGATATTCGCCCGTATCACTTGCCAATTAAGGTTAGTTATTATTATCGTTGCGATCAAAAGCTTTTTTATTTTATCCCATCTGCTTATATTTATATTCCATTTTGTTCCGTCGAATTCCTCTTTGTCTTGATTTTTATCTTTATCTTTATCCTTCTCCTTCTCCTTCTTCTCCTCGTTCTCCTTCGCTTTCTTTTTCTCTTTCTCCTTTTTCTCCTCGTTCTCCTTCGCTTTCTTTTTCTCTTTCTCCTTCTTCTCCTCGTTCTTCTTCGTTTTCTTTTTCTCTTTCTTCTTTTTCTCCTCGTTCTTCTTCGCTTTCTTTTTCTCTTTCTTCTTTTTCTCCTCGTTCTTCTTCGCTTTCTTTTTCTCTTTCTCCTTCTTCTTTTCCACAATTTTAACAACATGCTTCTTCACTCTTATTATCAATAAAATATAATAAGCAATTAACGATACCAATTGTGGTCGAAAAATCGAAATCTGCGCCATTGGCAGATTAGCGCAAATTTGTGCATTCTTCAAAAACAACCAACACAATGTTTCAATGCACCAATACACCGGCTTAATCCTAATTATCAAGCTTACAAAACCTATTATAATGATTGGTCCTAGCAGGATTGTTGCTGCAAAATTTGAAATCAAAAAACTAAATGATATAGTTTTAAATTGATACATCATAATTGGCATGATTACTAAATTTGCCGCGATACACATTGAAATAACATTCCGAAGTTTTATAGGATGAAGTTTTATGCGATTGAGGTTTACTCGATGAAGTTTTATGTGATGAAATTTTATGCGATGAAGTTTTACGCGATGAAGTTTTATGTGATGAAATTTTATGTGATGAAATTTTACACGATGAAGGTTTATACGATTTTGAACGCTTTTATAAAACATTACTATTCCAATTACTCCTCCATATGATAGTTGCAAACCAACATCAAAAATTATATAAGGATTACTAATAAATTGAATCAACAGCGATAAACTAAGCGTAGTCCAAAAGTCATTTTTTCGATGCAGCAAACTTGCCATAATCGACATTATGCTCATTATCCGCGCCCTTACAACCGATGCAGTGTTTCCTGTAAGCTTCATAAAAAACAGAATGACTCCTATCGAAATAATTTGCCCCTGTCTTTTTCTTTTTATTTTTTTATTCAAAAAATTTAAGGCCATCACAATATATGAAAAATGTGCACCCGAAATTGCAAGTACATGGCTCAAGCTTGCTTTTCGAAAAGCCTCCACGGTTTCATCTTCCAAATTCGTTTTGTTTCCTATTGTCAATCCTAATATCAATCCCGCCGCGTCACTCGACAAATTCTTTTCATATGTTTCTTTTATACACTTTCGAATATTTGCAAATATTCTTTCAATATATATTTTAAATGTTGGAATTTTTACCTTAATATTCTCTTCCTTTTCGAGCGTATCTTTTGAATTATTATTCTTACTTGATTTATCAAATTTAAATTTTTTCAAAACGCTTATCGATTTTGTCTTAAAGCTTCCGCATATTTTCTTGGTTTTCAAGTAAGTTTTATAATCAAAACCTCCATAATTTCTCGGTTCTGATGGAGCCATAAATTCTCCATCAAATTCAATCACATCCCCTATTTCAAACTTTTCCGTTTTTGAACTAACATATAAATAAAAATTCTGACCATTTAAGTTGATTGTGTACATTACTGAATTTTTCTTTTCAATTGGTTCAGAAAATATCACGCACTTAAAACTACCACTTTCAGCTCCAGTGTACTCAAAAAGAGCTACACCAAAATGATGTAACCCCAAAAATATTATAATTAAAATTATTGTTAGGGCGCATATGTATCGCTTAATGTATCGTTTCATCTTGCTTCATTCTTATTTGTGCCCCGTATCTCTCTTAATGTTTTATTTTTCCTCTTACTATTTATTTTTTTATAATTTCAATTTATTTTTATTTAATTTCAATTTACTTTCATTTAATTTCAATTTACTTTTATTTAATTTCAATTTACTAATTATTATGATTTACTGCTTGACAATAGATCTTTTCTTATATGTCCGCTTTTTGAATCAACAGTAACTTTATACCATTCTCCCTCTTCGCTCGTCACCGTTACTGCCGTATTTTTAGTTAATATAGTTACAATACTACTTGTAGTATTAGCTTCGCTTCTTACATTCACTGAATCGTATTTTATATACATCGTTTTTGATGTTGATGATTCATTGTTTGTTTTGGTATCAGTACCGCTAGTGTTTTCACTCTCACTTGTTGTTTTATTTGTATCGGTTTTGCTTGCTTCATCAGAATTTCCCACATTTATTCTTGAAGCAAAAATCCAGCCAGCGCCTTTCTCCGTATGAACATATACCCACTCACCTGCAGTCGCCATCACTGTTACTTTTGCATCTTTATCTAAATTAAATAATTTTGTAGAGTTTAGTAAAGGCAACACATATACCGTAGAATCAGAATTTATTTTTGCTTCATAAGAAGTTTTACCCTCAATTGGTTGATTAACATTTTCTGTTTCAGAACCGTTTCCCTCGTCGCTTTTTTCAGTTTCATTTTCGCTATTTGTTTTGTTATCCGCATTTGAATCGGTTTTGTTTGAATTATTAGTTGTTGTAGAATTGGTATTATTTGAATCGGTATTATTTGTTGTGGCATTAGTTTGATTTGAATCATTATTAGTTGTTGTGACATTAGCTTGATTTGAATCAGTATTGTTTGTTGTGGAATTGTTAATTACTTCTTCTGTATTTACATAATCTTTACTCACATAACCCACACTTCCGTTAAATGTTACCTTGTACCAATTTCCCTCTTCACCATTTATTGTAATGCTAGCGCCTTTATTGTATGAACCAATTACTTCCCCGCTTGAACTCGCCGAGCTTCGAACGCGCAATCCATCTACTGTTACAGTTCCAGTTGAAGCAAGTACTTTAGGCATACACAAATTCATTCCAATTATTGTTACCACTGCTATTGTACACAAAATTTTTCTCTTCATTTACGATTCCTTTTCTTTATATTTTTATTATTTATTTGCTTTTGTTATTCTACATTTTTTCTGTTACGTTTTTAACTTGTTCTTTATTCTTTATTCTTTATTCTTTATTTTTTATTGTTTGCTTTTATTATTTGTCTAATCATTTTTTATTTTTTATTCTTTTATTTTATGTCTCATTTTTTATTACTTCTTTACCTATTTTGTATATCCGAAAAAAATTATATTATTTTCCTTAGCAAAAGTCAATTTGCAATTTTAGTAATTACTGCATTTTCTTAATCGAAATTGATAGCAGTTCAAATTGATGGCATTTCAAATTGATAATATTTCAAATTGATAGTATTCCAAATTGATAGCATTTCAAATTGATAGTATTCCAAATTAATAATATTTCAAATTGATAGTATTTCAAATTGATAGTATTCCATTTGACTAAAAGCCAAAAATATTTCAAGCAATCAAAAAAACAAAGGAGACTGTTCATAACATGACAATCTCCTTTATTCTTTTGGAAAACATGAATTATCGTTGATTAGAATCAGTCTTGCTTCCCTTTCGAACTTCTTTACAAGCGTAATACCTACTTCTTCTCATCCGTCCAACCGGCAGTATCATCGGCTGAATCTGCTTTCCTTTCCACTGGATAATTCCAGTGAAATTTTCCATCTCATACTCGTTTCTGTTGTCTTTCATATTTTGCCTTCTTCCTTTCTGAGTTCTATTTCTATTCCCTTTTGATGATTTTATTATAGCATAATTCATTCAATTAGTAAAATCGATTTTCTTAATATTAATTATTAGTAAAAATTATAATATATTCTTGCCTGTATAAAAATTTTATTCTTTTTTTAATTAACCCATATTAAATACTTTCCTGTTTTTTTACTAAACCATAATAAGTGCTTTCCTGTTTTTTTACTAAACCATAATAAATGGTTTCCTGTTTTTTTGCTAAACCATAATAAATGCTTTCCTGTTTTTTAACCAAACCATAATAAATGCTTTTCCTAATTTAAAAAACTAAAGTGGGAAAAAGTCGGGAAAATTAAAAAAAGGCTTTCAAGGTAAAAACCTGAAAGCCTTTATTTTACTACATTTATTACTCAATAATTTCTGAAACAACACCAGAACCTACTGTCTTTCCACCTTCACGGATAGCAAATCTTAATCCTGTATCCATAGCGATTGGTGTAATTAATTCAACAGTCATTTCGATGTTATCTCCACCCATAGCCATTTGTTTGTCAGCTGGTAATTCAATCTTTCCAGTAACGTCTGTTGTTCTGAAATAGAATTGTGGTCTATATCCTGAGAAGAATGGAGTTTTTTGCTTTCTTCCACCTTCTTCTTCTTTTAGAACGTATACAGTAGCTTTGAATTTTGTATGTGGATGTATTGTTCCTGGTTTTGCAAGAACTTGTCCTCTTTCAACGTCTTTTCTATCAATACCTCTTAATAAGATACCAACGTTATCTCCTGCTTCAGCTTCGTCCAATGTTTTTCTGAACATTTCAACACCTGTAGCAACTGATTTCTTGCTTTCTTTTGATAATCCAACGATTTCAACTTCGTCGCCAACTTTTAAAGCACCTGTTTCAACTCTACCTGTAACAACTGTTCCACGTCCTGAAATTGTCATAACGTCTTCAATTGGCATTAAGAAGTTTTGATCAACTGGTCTTTCTGGTGTTGGGATATAGCTATCTACAGCTGCCATCAATTCTTTAATGCATTGATATTCTGGAGCTTCTGGATCTGTAGATGTGCTCTCTAATACTTTTAAAGCTGATCCCTTAACGATTGGTATTTCGTCACCTGGGAAATCATATTCTGATAATAGGTCTCTAACTTCCATTTCAACTAAGTCTAATAGTTCAGGGTCATCAACCATATCTGTTTTGTTTAAGAATACAACGATGTATTTAACACCAACTTGTCTAGCAAGTAGGATGTGCTCTCTTGTTTGAGGCATTGGGCCATCAGCTGCAGAAACAACTAGGATAGCTCCGTCCATTTGTGCAGCACCTGTGATCATGTTTTTAACATAGTCAGCGTGTCCTGGGCAGTCAACGTGAGCATAGTGTCTGTTGTCTGTCTCATATTCAACGTGTGCTGTGTTGATTGTTATACCTCTTGCTTTTTCTTCTGGAGCACTATCAATTTGAGAATAATCTTCAAATTGAGCTTGTCCCTTTAAACTTAGCCATTTTGTAATAGCTGCTGTTAATGTTGTTTTACCATGGTCAACGTGACCAATAGTACCAATATTTGCGTGTGG
>Ga0181612_129076_pt1 | contig 12903 bp, 7 predicted proteins | sample HoacroProtozoa21_FD_119630 | JGI IMG/M metagenome (GOLD analysis project Ga0181612, IMG submission 119630) | Hoatzin crop microbial communities from Cojedes, Venezuel. Combined Assembly of Gp0051906, Gp0051904, Gp0051908 | reverse complement strand
TGAGACCAGAACTACAAACCCACCAGGGATTCATCCGCACCATTATCAGGATATTTTCTGGGCTTTTTTTCCATTCCAGATGATCTGACCCCTGTTGCATTTTCCAACAGTTAAAGCACCTTTTCAAGGCCATTTAATTTAATTTTGCCCATGTCTTTCAGTTTACTTTTACTTCCAGAACAGCATAGGCTGCATTTACTTCTTCGATACAACTTCCAGAGAGGCTGATGTACTGAACAACAGGGTGAGCTATGAAAAGCCAGGGGATTAGGCATCTCCCTTTATGTTTAGGAATGTTATTTAATTTCCCTCCGACAGACTCAGAAGCAGAGTCCTACAGAAGGCTTAAGAAGGAAAAATTAATTTCATCGTGGACAAAACCAGTTCATCTCAGTGTCTTGCACTGCTTTCATTTTTTTTCTTTTTAAGCGGTGCGATGGGCAATATCAGTGGTGTAGCCTTATCAATCTCTATCTGTTAAAATACAGGGTGGATTTTCGAAGGATGAATAGGAAGCCAGGTCCTGTTGGCTTTCAGTGGGCATCTTACTTCTGCAGATAGCCTTATGAAATAACCCATTACAGGTGGAAAACCTGTCAGGGAGCCACATACATTCTGCAGTCTCCTATGCTCATTTTTATACCCCTTTTTTAGCTGAGTCCTGCTTGTGTGGAGCCAGAGGCAGCCCAGTGTGAAAGCTGCAGAGTGGCTGTGCTTGCAGGCACGAGCTCCACTTCCAGGCAAGCGAAGGGCAAAGTGGGATAGGGAAGAAATAAATTCCTTAACCCCCTTCATGAAATCCACACCAGCTACTTCGGATCTCAGTGTGAACAGCAAAGTCCTTTTGTTGCTCCTCTGCCGTGACCTCTGTCTGTTTGTCCGTCTGTCCAGCCAGAAACTGAAAACACCAGCTCCTCCTGAAAGTCTAGAAAGTGCCTATAACATTGTGGGTACTACCACAAACAAACATTAGTAAAGACTAAATCCTATGAGATGTTAATAGGAATGCGAAGGCAAATAGTCTTGCAACATGCAGGAGATCAGCCTCAATTATTCAAAGAGTCTTTCCTGGACCTCGTTGTTTATCACTCCATGATAAGGGATATATTTATCTTTTAAATTCTTACTGGTCAAACAGAAGAGCTTTGCTTTCCCAGAGGAACTTTTTTCTCCATCCCACCATGAACGCCACTGCCTCCCTCCTGCCCTCCCCTCTTCCCGACGCACACAGCTCCTGGTGCGTGGAAACAGCAGCGGGACATGTCAAGTACATTTTTTTGTCCTTAAAGCACGTGTACCTGGGAGGTCATAATCTTTACAAAGTCAAAGTTTTGTGTGTTTGAGAGCTTTGCCCTACTACCATGTAATTGAAATCAAGCTTTTAAAAGCTCACAGCAATGTGTTTGTTCTTTAACCTCACCCAGCAAAAAGAGAGGGTTTTGCTGAGAGAACCCATTGTTAAGCTCCTGCACTTAACTGATAAGGCACTGATACAACCAGTAGCAAAGAAAGAAACTAATAATAAAAAAAAAATATTCACATGCCTTCCTTCCCTAGTACATTAATGCCCTGCCCAGATTAATTTCCCGAGTTCTTAACAAATGAGGTGCAGCATCTTTAATCATATTAACATATTGTTATGAGACTTCTTTAATAACAGGCAGACGTAATGAGTTCTTACGTCAGAAAATGGAGGGTTTCATGCCATTTGAAGGTCTGCTCGTTATTCATTCTTACATTTTAATCATGGATGTGTCTATTACTCAAAAGAGTAGAGTATCTATTTGGGAAAGTTGTGAGAATAAAAGACTGGAACAATACTTCCACCATCTTACGTCACCTACCATGCATATGGGACACTTACGCTGTTACATGAAAACTTCTGAGCGCATGGGGACGCAACACAAAGACTTAAACAGGACAGGGCTGAGGTTCTGTTTCTCTGATTTTGAGGAGGTGACGTGCAGGTTGTGAGAGCGCATATGGCAATCAAAGTAATCACATCCTTTCCCATCCAGGAACTAGGAGCTCATGAGAAAACTTCACAGGTGCTTGGATTCTGATTTTTTTTATTCATGCCAAAGACTATTCACAAAAGCATTTGTTTCCTCAGTAGAAGGCTTGCAGAAGCATGACACAGCTTTACCAAGTCACACCTGCGGCATGCCATGCAATTTGTAAACCCAGAGATTTCCAGTGACATGAAAACACCTTGCAAGAATTCAGCCATTCCCACTCTGGCTAGCTTGTTGATCCGCAAGTTTTTCTTTCCTTGCATCACGGCGTCTCTGTAAAAGCAGCATGATTTCAATATATGGTTTCTATTGGCCTCGACCTTTGATAACACAAAAAGATGCCTGAGATCCAGCAGTGAATATCCTAGAATGATGGTATCTTTAAAGTCAAGAAGTTTCCAAGGACCCTAACTGAATTCAACCGGCAAATATTTTTAAATGGAAAATTGCTAGTAGCCAAAAGGTTTTTCCTGGGAAACCACCCAGAGATAGAACTTTGAGCTGACTTCATCAAAGGAGATTCTCAACTGTGAAAAATGATAACACCCCCATGGCAAGAAGTGCCTCAAAATCAAATAAGCCTTGGAACAGTAGCAATTGGAAGGGGAGTTTGTTGTGATAGAGCAAATATGCATGTGCTGCATCTGCAAAGAAACACTGTGAGGTAGTCTTCGAAAGGGGAAATTTCCACAGCAGTGTAAAGTCCTTCCAAAAAAATAGAGAGCTGAGGACCAAGAAGAATTTACTGAATGGTAAGCCAAACCACTTGGAATAATGACACAAAAGTGTATTCAAAAATATATTTCTCTTAGCAGAAGTAATTAATAAAAGAGAAAGAGAAAACCTAAAACCATAGCCTTCCCCAGTAGCTTAACCAATCTTTCCTACTGAAAGCTGCCCATGTCCCTATTTAATGGGTAGTCGTACTATTGAGTGTTATATTTTTACCTTCTCGGCCGGTGGGTAAGGAAGCATCCTCAGAGCTAGATCACTTGCCCTCAGGAAGCCATGCTGGAGCGATGATGATTTATATAACCAGAGAGATCACTGCCGGTGATACACAATATGCAGGGAGGCCTTTTTAAGTCACGGCAATATTTGTTGCTTCATTGCGGTGGCAGTAGAAACGCAGCACAAAATGGTCTGGTTCCCAGGAGGCTGCCATCTAACTCCCCAGCACAGAAAACAGGTGGATGCGATGAGCATCAGCAGGGCTTTGAGCAGCATATTAGGCAGCAATCACTTCATGCCACCTGTCTAAGCGTTATCAGGGATCTGATTTGCATCATGGCCTAATGGTAAATAATTCAGCAGAAACTGAGGATCACATACAAACACAGGCAAATCCAGAAATGTAAAATAAAAAAGATCAGAGGAAAGATCCGTTGCTAGATTTGAAAGGTCATCAGTAAAACCCTATTTATAGGCTTTTCTGACCAGCTGAAGCTCTGTCCCTGGAGGTAAAAGCTCTCTGAAATGTCCCCATGTGGGCAGAGCAAACAGAGCCATTCTAATGAGTGAGGAAAGGTTAGGCTCAGGGATGAGTATGAGTGAAAAATATTTGGCCAGACTCCTGGTACAAACTCCCACGCAACGCTTTGAAAATCTACCCCTCCATGTCCTTAGCATTGGTTTTCAAAGTACAGCAGCCTAGAGACAGATTTGCCATTATTGTTTATGGTTCAAAGGCAGAGAACTTGTTTGGTGGGGAAATAAAATCCATACTAATAGAGCAAGTACCAAAAAATGTTCTAAGAGGGAATAAGCGTGTTCTAAGGTGTTTTAACAATCTTCTGGCTCCTAGCCCAGAACTCAGTTGGAACAGTTGTATTCATCTCCAGGCCACCACTCTTTGAACTTATGGAAACCTATGGTTATATTTAGCTAGTTAAAAGATATATGGCCAGCGCATTGTAACCCTTTTGTCAATGACTCCCCATTACAACTTTTAATTTTATTGCTTTTTAACCACAGTTGCTTAATTCATGGGTTCAGCTAAGAGGGACAGAAGGCAGTTGATGGATGGTGCAACAATGGCACTCCTGGCTGCTGTTGAGGCACTCATTATCTTAAGAAGACAAGCCAGCCTGTACCACTCTCCTCAACGGCTGATCTCAAAGTTACACGGGCTCTGAACCAGCCCTCCCTGTGCGTATGGTACTAATGCTAGATCTGCTGTCAATAGGAAAATTTTCAGGCAGAACATCCCCCTAGACAGGCAGCATACACAGGGCATTGCTGCTGGCAGAGTTCAGAGATTAAGTATGAAATTTAGCAGTCTCTATTATTGTAGAGGTGCTCATGTATAAGGGGAAAAAATAGAAAATCGCTAAAGAAACAACAACAAGAACTTGTTCAGCAAGCCCATACCCAAAACTTTTCAGTTATAATGAGCTTCATGTTCTTTTGGTTGTACAGGGGTTAATCAGGAGTAGGTAAACTCTTAAGGAAGAGAGAAAGCAGCGTAATTTCAGAATATCCATAGAGCTGGCATTCCCTTCCTGTGTGATCGTAAAGATCAGATCTGCAGATAATGTGCCAAAAGATCAAGCAATTAAAACCACTGAAGATCCAGTCTACTAGTAGGTCTGGTGAAAGAAAAGTTCAAGTAAGTGAGAAGCCGTAAAAGTGTCATAGCTGCTCTGCTGGGCAGACCAGGTTTGCCGCTACCTCAAAATAGCGTAACAGATAGTGGGTAATAGTGAGAGCTTACAGGGTAAGTGGCAACTTTTCTCAGTTTAGCCTCCCAGTTTCTAGCACCAGTACTCAACAGATGACTTCATCCAAACCACTTGTGTCCTGTAGCCACTCACCAGGACTTGGAATGGCATCACAAAGAATGAAATGAAGATGTGAGGTTCAATATGCCATGGAACTGAATGGCCTGATTATTTCCACTCTCCCTATTTTAAGTGTAATATATTGGCTGTGCAGTACCACACAGCAAGCTCATGGGGTGAGAGCCATGTAGGAACAGATGCCAAGTCCACAGAGGGCAACACAATAGCTTATCCAAGCCATGCAACCCAGAGGATTTCCCTGCAGCTCCTTAAAACTGCATGTAAAAGCAAACTGAGAAGTGGAACATCAAAAAGCACATGCACGAAGTCAGAGCACATTTGTGTAAAAGTGTGTAGCCCTTAGGCTTTTATTGCAACATTTAATTGTTATAAAAACAATATTGAAAGTCCAGAGAAAGTTAGAAGAACCAGAGGATAAAGATAGGTTTCAGTTAGGTTGCATCACACATGTGGAGCAAGCCGGGCAAAGCAAGCTGAAGCTGGAGAGTTGAGGTTGTTTGAAGCTACAAGCAGATATAATTGGAGACCGTTGTCACAAGAGGTTTCCTTCCTTCCTCTCTTCCTTCCCTCCTGCTGAGTGCTCCCACAGCACCAGGACCAGAGTCCATGGAGGCAAGTGATAAGGCAGTTGAGCTCCCTAAAATCAGTCTGGGAAGCAAGGTAATTTTTGAACCCTTGTTGGGGTTTCATGAGTACAGGCACAACGGAGGACACAGGAAAAAGGAAGAAAAAGGCAAAACTGTGCCTTTCAGGAACAACCCACACAGAGTTTTGCTTAAAGCAGTCATGAAACTGCAGTTCTTCATTAGGCCTACATACCCCTAGATGGAGGAGTATGGTGTGAAGGGAATATGCACTATAATTCTTTCCGGGGTTTTACTGTCGTTGCTCAACGAGGACAAGCAATCTTGCAGTCACCATACGTTGCCTGCCTGGAGAGCTGAGCCCACCAAAGCACTCAGAGAGATGGTTTGAAATAGGAGTTAGAGGCAATCCTTCAATTCAGTGCCTGAGCAACAAAGCAGTTAGACATAGGTCTGCTGTGAAGACTGCGTCTGAATGCCAACACCGTGTTAAACTTCACATTCCCCGTTTCACTCAAAACCAAGGGGGACATCAATTGTGGGTTCGGCACCTGCAACTGCAGCTGTCTACAAGGGCTCCTGAACAGTTGCTTCCTTGAGGAAGCTTGAAGGCCTCTGGATTTCATTTTCCTTAGGCTCTGGAGAAACCTAGCGAGATGTGCGAACAACCTGCGCAGTAAAATCAGAGGGGAATATATACGAATGAATACAGCAACATATAAACATTTTGAAAGGACATCAATACATTTACTGCTTTCAATTTCCATACATTTAATAAGTTAACCCAAAGCATTCCTAGAACTGCCTGCAAATATTTTTGAGGACACAATAAGTGCTTGCTCACTACCAGTTGTCTGCTGCTCTTCCTAGAGCCTCTCAACAGCAGGTATTAACAGCTAAGACAGGGATTTCACTTGCAACAACCCTGAGATTTAACCGCATGCACAACCCACAGTTCAGACTGTGCTCATCAGAAAGGCAAACTGAGGTGCAGGGAAAAGTGGGCAGCGAGGGCATTGCACTTATTTCAGATCTCTCATACCCCTTGATGGTTGTACATGCTTACCAAAAATTATATTCCAAAACTCATGCGTGTTCATTAGCTTTTTCCTGCAATGCAGCACAGCATACGGTAAATGCATCCATCTCTCCACGTCTGTCACTAGTAGGCAGCTGAGACCTGTTCTTCGAACCTTAACTGTTTTTTTCTAATTCTCCTTCCATCCCTGTTCCCTTCTTGCTTCTCCAGTCCCAGCTCATCTTCCTCACGTTCCTTCTCAATGCTGAGACAAGGACCAAGCATGGTATAACAGCCAACACCATGACCTGACTTAGCCGCCATCCAGTTTTTCTTGAAGTCATGATTAAAGAAGGAGCCCCAGCAAGAGTTAAAAAAATTAATAGTATCACTTTCTATCTGTCTACATATATATATAAAAATGTATCAGGCTAGGAAAACAGGTAAATATTTTAGTGCCTGTCTCACCTCCAAAACCTGCATTATTTTCAGGATTTGTCAGCAGTGTGCAGTCATGTTGGAAGAAAGCCAGAACCTCCACCTTTGGAGGTATGGGATGAAAACATGCCCTTCCTGGAAAACTTTCATTTTCTGGTGAATTCTTTATAACCTTTCCATAAGAACGTACTACAAAATCCGACTGGGAGCAATGTTTTCCTCCTTGCAGCATCAGGCTAACACATATGAGTAATTAATGCAATGCCTCCCTCCTCTTGCTTCTCCCTGCGTGGTGTAAGCAGTAGCCAACCTTCTTCCTCACCAAACAAAGTGAATAGGGATATAAAGAGCTGTGCAGGTCAACAAAAATGAGAATGTTCCTACGAGCTCTTAGCTTCTGTTTAACTATCTGCAAGAACAACTGCAGCAGGGGTATGTTCTCCAATATAATTCAGAGCAAATCTGGCTATTTGACAACAGGCCCCTAATGGGGAGCTGTGACAGGACAGGTATTCAAAGGAGACGGGATTTGGAGTAATCACATCAACATCTTGTGGTGAGGAAAAACCTTTGGTCTCACCTGGATTACGTGCGTAGCCTATGAAAGCAGAAACTGCTTCATGATTTTATAGCCTAAAACCAATTTTAAAAATACATAACAAAGGACTGTAACAACTCTATCCAAGTTAAACCAATGAAACCTGCTGCTACCGCACACCGCTGAGCCCTAGGGAAAGCACCTCCAGAACCCAGGATTTGAGTCCGAGACAATTAAAAGGGGTTTATTCATCACAAGTCAGGAAGCACAGGGTGGGATTCAGCTGCCTAAACATACGTGTCTAGTGCCATTTTTGATGCCTTAAAGTATTGCATCTGGCCCCCAGCTGCTGCTCCAGAAGGAAGTAGGTCTTAGGTCTTTCATAGATCGTGTGTCATATCTGCCATTCCTGTGTGGATGTCTCAGGTGATCTCAGGCATCGAAAATAACACTACATGCTTACAGATTGGCACCTGTATCACTCTTGTACTGTCTACAAGTAATTTCCAGTTCTCTTTATAAAGGGTTTATCCTTTTTTTATTGCTGCTGTTGTTTTCCCCAGTCTTCATTAAATCATGGAGATTAATTGTCTCCCTCAGAGTACCCTTCTCCCTGCATGGGCTGTCTTGGTGCGGGGGGGCTGGCAGGAGCACGGCTTTCAGAGAATCACAGAATGTTCGGGGTTGGAAGGGACCTCTGTGGGTCATCTAGTCCAACCCCCCTGCCGAAGCAGGGTCACCTTGTTTCTCCTCTCCCCCCAGAAAGCACAAGGGCCGAGCCTTCGGTATCAGAGCAAGAAAGGGACATGTCCAGGGCCTCCCTAGCCGCCGGCAGTGCAGCCAGGATGGCAAACTCTTCGTGAAGAGGCTCCATCTTGAGATGGCCAGGCCCAGCCAAAGCAACCCTTGGCAACAGGTTTCCAAGCCCCGTGACACGCACGAGCTGAACCTCTGCAGCAAACATATCTTCTCCCTATTTATACAGCCATAAGCACACCTTCTCAAGGTCATTTTTTTGAGGGGCTGTTCTCTACCTGTTAGAAAAAGCAGAGAGGCCAGAGCTAGTACAATCTTTTAAAGGTCAAAAATGAGCAACCTTTTATCTTTTTTGTGTTAACCTTATTGCAACCTTAGATAGAGACACAAGGAAAATCTTTCATTACATGATTTTTAGGGTATGGCATTTTCTTCTTAGCTTTTTTGTCAAAAGATTTGGTTTCTTTGGGCTGCCTGGATCACTGCAAACAAGGTTTAAGCAACAGTTCCATTCATTAGTGCTGCTCTTTAAAGGCATGCTTGATTGAGTCAACTTTTACCTTACTCATGTAACAAATCAGTGTCTGTTAAAGTAACGAACCCGTAGAAAAAGACAGTGTGGCATGACTTCTTCATCTGACAGTGGTGTCTCAAGGAGAATTTGAAATCAAAGCTTGTAGACTGTACAAAACAAAGTTATTTTCAATGTTACTATGCAAAACCTCTGTTTTTAATGTGCTCAACGTGTGCCTCAATTGGAAGTGATTTTTAAGTTTTGTGTGTGTGCATGAAACTCCAGCATATACACTTGGATAGCTCATACATCACAAACAACCTGAGATGAGTTTACCACAGTTCATGTTATAGTACAGCAAGACTGCCTCCATATGTGCTCTGAGTAAGACAGTGGATGGATTTTTTAGGAAATTCAAAGCAGCAGCAAAGGCTAATTTCACTTATTTCACTCCTGTCAGTCTGAGGAGTTGGGGTTTTTTTATTGGCTTGTAAAGATGGCCAGTTTTATTAAAGCAGAAGGACAGGCTTCCTGCTTGTTTCCAGTTTTGTGTAATAAACTGGGAACCCATCATAAACATTCTCTGTAGGAAAACGAAGCTATCTCCTGTCCAAAGAAAGAAGCCTGTTGCAGAGGCCTCCAGGCAAGCTGCCCCATGCACAACACGCTGCTGTGCAGAGACACCAGCTCACCTCCATCAGCCGCCCCAGCCGGCAACGCACCCGGCTCTCGGAGCCAGCCCGTCCTCCGCACCCCTCACTGCGCTTCCAGCTCCAAAGGCAGCAGGCAGCAAAGCTGGCACAGTTGTGCCCTGAAATAACTATAAACTGAGAAGGTATTGACACCTCTGAACTCTGTCTCAAATTTACCTTGGTTATCTCGGTCCTTAACTTCCCGATTGCTTTGCACTTGAGCTTATGCCTTGTCAAGCTGGTTTACTCCCTTTTCTTCTCCTGTATCAAAATGAAAGCACGGCTAGTTTAAAAGGGCTGACAACAAAATCCTGTAAACTGAATGAAAGAAAGCAAAACAAACCAAAAAAACCCTACCTCAGTATAATCGTGCAGAAAATACGCTCTATAGCATGAGAGAGAAAAAAGTGACAGCAACTCCCGGATTTTTAAATTACCCTCATTGATTCATGTTGATGTCATTGCTTAAATGTGAATAAAGGATTGAGTTTCTTTACTGAGAGCTATTAAAAACTTTAGTGATAGTTTAACAAATAATAACTGTGTAAAAAGCTCATCTGAGTGGAGGCAGACACTAAGAGGTACTAAAAGATACTAAAAGGGGAAGGATACTTAATAAGGGAACAGGAAGAGTTGACAGAGCTGCCATAGGGCAGCGTATTCATCCCCAAACAAACCAAATGCATCTCCTGCTCTGAGGTTAAAGAGAAGAGGACCAGCACGGGCACTGACTCTGCTGGTTCTGCCCTGCCAAGAGACAGGCAGATAGAGAAAGAAATTTATTTTTGTTAGTAGGCAGTTGTGATTCAACCAGCGCAAGGAACTTCATTGTTGAGTTAGTTACTATCCTCTTAAAATCATCACATTTCAGAGTAGAACCGCACTTTAACAATGGGATATGTTATTTGCTGTATATGTATTATGCTATTAAGCATCATTGAAGTTGAAAGCCACAGAACCACACTCAATGCTACTGCAAGACTATAGAACATTTCTGTGGCCAACACAATAAAGTACCATATGCTGAAGACGTCAGCAGCCAAGAAGTAATGCACTTAGTAGCCTAAGCTACAGTATACTGTGGGCCAGTATCTAAGCAAATATTTCAAAAATGAGTAATGAATAATTATTCCCAGAAACCACTATGCCACTGCAAACATAATCATCTCTAGATATGCAGACTGCCAAAAACTAAACATAAACCTCGGAGAAGAACAAAATCTCTCTTTATATGGGTGCAAAATTCAACAGAATTTCCCGTTTGAGGCACCTCAAAGATATCATATCTAGCTAAAGTATTCCACCTCTTGACTCTTCTAGAAGCCTTGCTGTGATTTTTTCAGGCACTAAGTCACACAGAATATTCTATGTTCCCTTTGTACACTTCAGAAGTAGACAACAAAAGCTTTTTTTTTCCCCCTTATGTTATGTTTTATTCATAACCATTGAAAAGAAAAATTGAAACTATGGTGAGAGTCACTCTTTAGACTTGTCTCTAATAGAAAATTAAAGCAGAATTGTAAATTGTTTCAGACACAGACACCCAGGACCAGCACTGAAAAATGGAGCAAGAACAGGAGACATGGAAAAGGTAGTTCTGGTATGATTTTAAAAAATGCAATTGAGATGAGATCTGGTTTGCAACAGGGTTGCCACCAGATTCATTCACCGGTGGAAGAGGTAAGGACTTTTCTCAGACAAAGAAAACAGCTGTAGGCTTCATTAGACTCCAGCAGAGCCATGGCTAACAGCCCCCATCCTCCTCCCAGACGCTCCGACTCAGCACGGTTGGAGGAACAGACTCCTCCAGGAAAGGCCACCATCACCAAGGGTGCTGTGAACATGATCCACGGTGGCGCGCTCTCAACCAGAGGCCTCCAATCTGATGCTCTGGGATGTTTCTCAGCTAAAAGAGAGATCCTCAGTCAGTACTGGAACAATCCCATTTCCTGACCTGCATAGCACTAAAATTATGACAGTCGGAGCCTGATTCTGTTACATTGACTGTTATTTCTGATACTTGGTAAAAATACCCTCTAGGACAGAGGTTATACGAGCCATGTTCCCAGCCAATAATGCAGATTTTCCATTACTGGAATGTACCAAACTGTGGCTGTTTTCAGTCCTCCACATTCATCGGTAGTCATGAGCAATCCATCATATAGCAGAGAAGCTCTACAACTTCATCAGCTTGTATCTGCAGCCAGATGGTTCCCTAGGTATGTGGAGCACAAAACTTAAATTATTGCCAAGCAAAGGACCAAAGAGATGAAGAGTCAAGACACACTCTCTAAAAAAGCTGCTATCTGACCAGTTCCCATTCCTCCAGTTCTGCACAAATTTGACTAATGCAATTTTGAGAAGAAATTTTGTAATTTTTCCTGAGAGAAAAGGAAGTCTAGCTGAAGGCAGCACAGGGGCTACAATGTTAGAACAACTAATTGTAATAGTATTTATCTAAATATTAGCTCATTGGTTTTTTCATCTGTTTTGTTTTGTGGTATTCAAAGGAACGTGAATGATGGTGATGAGATATTGAGGCAATTTATCACCATTTATATTACGCTACTGGTATAAGCTTACATGTGAATATACCAGTGCTATGGTAAGGAGGGCTACAGAAAAACCTATGCAGAAATAAAAGTGAATTGCACTTAAAATAAAATTTTTACTTAGCATCTTCCTTTCTTTTGATTGCATTAAGCAACATTTGTGAATTTATCAGTAGGATTTTTTCCAAAAGAGAGGGCACTCCCCACTATTCTCTACCATGTGAGGGCAGAGACAAAAATCATCCACATTCATTTAAATGCCACAAAACAAAACAGATAAAAAACACCAATGAGCTAATATTTAGATAAACATTATTACAATTATGTCATGTAATTTTTAATATCAGATGAATTGTAGTCTCAGAATGTTAATAAAAGCCATAATGTTTGCATCCATCGTTCACTCCATTTAAAACAATGATGACTGATGACAGGAGCCCAGTGTACTTAAGGCACACTACTTATCCACTTAAAAAGTGGGGGTGGGAAGACAGCAAGGAAAGCAACAGGGCCTGATCCTGTTCCCATCAAAGAAAATGGGAAGTTTGCCATAAACTACAAGATGCTGGATTGTGCCTTTGGTTTGCTGGCAGCACTGTACGTGAATTTTGTTTTTTCTCTTGTGGCTAAAACACAGTCATTTGCTGCCCTCTAGAAGTAGACTGACGCATATACTTCAGTTTTCTTCAATACAGGCCCGTTCCTAGCTGTAATTTTTCAAATGTATATGACAACAATGCAGAGCAATGTCGAAGGACTAGCGTGATGTGATGAAGTACAAGGTACTGAGCACAGAATCACAGAATCACAGAACCACAGAATCACAAGACGGTAGGGGTTGGAAAGGACCTCTGTGGGTCATCTAGTCCAACCCTCCTGCCGAAGCAGGGTCACCTACAGCAGGCTGCATAGGACCTTGTCCAGGTGGGTCTTGAATATCGCCAGAGAACCAGAATCCACAACCTCCCTGGGCAGCCTGTTCCAGTGCTCCGTCA
>Ga0181612_103526_pt1 | contig 12903 bp, 8 predicted proteins | sample HoacroProtozoa21_FD_119630 | JGI IMG/M metagenome (GOLD analysis project Ga0181612, IMG submission 119630) | Hoatzin crop microbial communities from Cojedes, Venezuel. Combined Assembly of Gp0051906, Gp0051904, Gp0051908 | reverse complement strand
CATTCAGCAACCCGTTGTGAACGGCGGCTGGAGGGTGCCTGAAGCTTGTTGCTGCCCTCAGCGCTTAGAAGTGCAGTATACCTCCTCTGACTGAGCTGTGATCTCATATGTTTGTGGAACAGGACGGTCAGTTATGTGTTTTAGGTGTCTTATTAAACCACAGGGGTATGGAGATTTTCTTTAATAAAATAAATCCTCTTTGTTCCAGCAAGGCAGGAAAAAAAATCCAGGAAATTTTGTTTAATGTTCTGTTCTTTAAAAGAAAAGCCTAAAGTTTCCTAAACCTTTCAGAGCCATCTCAGCTCACCATTTGTAATGCTTTGGGACTTTTCCTATATCCCCCCAAATTTGATATCTTTAACCTTGAGTTTTCTGAGTAGGGGATTAAGCCTTATTTCTAATGAAAAGTCAGCTCCTATTCGGATAAATACCAGCTCCTTTTTTCTCCTTAAATTGGGAGAAGATTGCAAGAAATTTAAGATGCTGTTTTTAATCATGTTTTTCTACTTCAGCCACCTGCATGACTCTCGCAGTCCCCAAAAGCTAATAAAGTCTAAAATCAGCAAAACTGTATGCTCCAATATCTGATATTTAGAAAGTGTTAGAACTTCTCTGTTAGAGTGAGTTCAAGCAACATTTTGGCTCCAGTATTAACTTTCTAGAAGTTATACAAGCATGATTTCTTCACCAGCATGAGCCAATGCTTGATGTCAGCCCTGCTTTCGGATATTAAAAGTCATCTTGCTTAGCAGTATCTTTCTCCCCATCTTAAATCTCAGCGGCTCATTTCCTGCGGCTTGCCCGCTGCTGCCGGAGCCAGCTGCTGCAGTGGCCGGGGTCCCTCTCTGCCTGCAAGGTTTGCAGGCCGCCCTGAGATGCCAGCCAGATGTCTCATCTATTTCTAGCTCTCTTTACAAGCCAAACTCCACTCACAACTGCTACAAAAATTGGAGTCTAATGACACTGCAGTGATAGATCTTAACGTTCGGAACAACTCTCTTTCTTGGATGTGCTAATCAATTGCAAGAGCATTCAGCATTCACTTTAATACCAACCTTCTGAAAGGAACAGGAGAAGTCTCAGGCAAAAAGGATTTCACAGTTTGCACTGGAGTCACATTTTGAAAAAAGCAATGATTTTATCTTTTTAGATAAAAGCTTTGACTTGAGATTTCAAAGGTAGGAAACACTACGAAAGTACCAGTTAGCAAGACAGTAGAAGCCAGACCAATCTGACGAAGATTGGACGTGCTGAGAGAGTAAAAAGACATTATGTAGAAACAGGGTCTCATGTGGGTATTTCATTTGTGGACAGAGCAATGCTGACCCCCAACTGTAACATCCAAGCAACAGGCACACGTGTTACCTGTGTCCTACCTCGGGCCCAACAGCTCTTTTCTCACACAGGCGGCTTGCAAAGCCAGCTGGCTCCTCAGACCCACGCTGACTACATATCAAAGCGCAGAGCTGCCAGGATCACCAAGCAGCAGGAATTTACATTTTATATAGGTTTTAGCACAACATTTAGAATCCCTTTTGGCTTGGTCTTTCACAGTAAAATGACTCTCACACATTTTCTGGTGTCCCTGCTATGAAAGCAAGCAGCCTTGTTTTCCATAAGTCCTTCAGAGCGCGCTGGGAAGCATGTTTGTTTAATCTATAGTGAGCCTTAATCGGTGTTCTGCACAGCCGTGCTGTACCATGCTGCAGTGTTAGACAATTACACCATGAAGTATTTTTTAAATTAACAGCCTGTCTGTTGCAGATAAGCATGTACGTAGTCACGGTGGGGGAAAAAAAACAAAACCCCAAACAAAAAACTACCACCCTGAAAGTCAAAAAGAAGTGCAGTGAAGAGCTACAATGAAGAGTTTAAACTTCATTTTAAATGTGAAACTTTGTCCATATGACATTTTTGATCAGGATTAGGAGGCTTAAGACATGCTGTTTGCCTCGCTGCAAGAAATGCCACCAGGGATGGTAGGGAGTCATGAATAAACCCCAGATCACGTCACTTCCTTGTATTTAGATGGCTGGAGCTCTCAGTCCAGCAGGACATCTGGCACGGCGTGACCCAAAAACCTCAGTTCTGCAAGGTGACTTCACGGGGCACTGTTATGACCTCGGCACAGGTAACCCTTACAGTGCCAGGAAAGGGGGAGCCGAAAACCTGCAGCAGCCACTGGAAAGAAACTGGAGCTTGAGGCCCGGTATGGGCTGGTCAGGAGTGCGTCACGGCACAGTCTCAGGAAGAGTTAGGGAGATAAAGTGAATGTTTCCATATGGTGGACATGGCTATGCAGCCTTTTCGAAGTCTTTAACCCAGTATTGAAGTGGCTGCGTGGTTTTTGGACAGAACTTGTCGCTGCGGCGTGGGATTTCCTGAACTGCCTTGCTCTTCACTTGGGAAAGACAGTGATGACTTAGAATAAGAATCAAGGTGGGAAAATATTGCCCACCTTTCCTTCCCTCCTTCCTTTCCTGACCTAAAGGTCTTCTCTGCAAGACACAAAATAATAGAAACATCTGGTGCATATCGACAATAACTACTGGCGTGACAGCACAAGCGTTGGTGGGAAGGGTGGTCACAGCCATCTGCCGTGCCACGGGGCAGCCCCGGCCCCGTCTCAGCAGCCTCCAAACCCCCCCGCTGCCAGCTCCTCCCCAGATACACCCAGTGCAAAGCCTTTAGCACCAGGTCTAGGTTACTGGACTTGGAAAGGAAAACCATGCTAAGCTGCGGGAGGCACACTGAAGGAACCCTTTCCCACCCCGGGCGGGCTGTGTGAATCCCCGCGCAGTTACCGCTGCTCACGTTGCTCTGTGGGTTCACACTGCGTGGATTGTCAAGTCTGTTTTCCACAATCCCTTTCCTCCCACATGCATAAGAGTCAGTGTAAGACTTCAAAACAACCACAACATTCAGACCTCCCTCCAAGATGAAATATTGCTGGTGTGTGGTCTTCAGTTAAAACTTGATGTTTTTCCGAGAAAGCGCTTGGTTTCTCGCATGGAGGCATTCAGGCACAAGCAGGAAAGAAACGCAGAGAGAGTACTACTGCGAGGCTTTCTCGAGCTCCTAGGAATACGCTAATGCCAGCTAATTTTATCTTTTGGGGTCGGATTCATTTGTGCTGTCTGGTTCCTTTGTTTGTTTTGCTGCGTTCTGCCAGCTGGGCAGGGAGCAGGCTGGATCTACAGCTGCCGTGCATCACCGCATAGCTCCGAGCAGAGGGAGCTTGCGGTTCAGCGCTGCCCAAGACCATCCCCGGCTCGCCTTTCCCCCTCCCTCATGCTGCTGCCCAGTATGAGCTCACACATCCCCAGCTTTTCCCTTCAGTTAGCAAGCCCAGCTGAAGTGTATTCAACTGCAGCCAGGAGATAAGAATAAGAAACAACAGAAGGCACTTGAAGGATGGAGATATGGTGGGAAAATGCCCAAAGAGAAAATCTCTTCTATTTACACTCCAACTTGTCAGCATTTCCCACGTGGAGCAATACCCATCCTGCCACATCTGTTCCATTGTCATGGAAAGACCAAAGACTGAGTGCTTTGCTTGCCACTAGAGTCATCAGGATTAATTTTGATGTGTGTCTAAGAAAACTGCCATGGAAAACGTCCTCTCCAGCCCACTGTTAAGGTCAGGTGCTCATCCTTGGCCTTACCTCAGCCACATTGCAGGTATTTTTGTGCCCAGCCATCTGCTTTGCCGATTCTGACCCACGGATTTGACTGCCCAACTCTGCCTCAGTCCTGCTCCGTCACTGAGGGCCTCCCTGCTGACCACCAGGTCACGGCTGGCCCCGGTCGCTGCCGGCAGGCCCACACGCTCACCTCGCTCGCTGCCACAGGACTGCATCCCTCGGGGCGAGAGCACGGCCAGCATCCTTGGCCCCCTTTGCCGAGCGTAGCAGCCAGCTCTTGCTGCTCCCTGGCACTGCATTTCTCAAAACCAAGGAGCTGCGTGCTCACATTGGGTGTGCCAGGGTCTGAGCTTCGTTTCAAACAGTGAGGAACAGGTAGCGAGAGACACAGACAGCTTATTCCCTGCTGAAGTCCCCAATATTAGCTATGCTGGTAAAGTTTCCCATCGGAAGTACCTCTAAAATTTATTTTCTCATTCTTCTTAAGCCATTTCTGAGCAAACTGGCCTGGAGAAATAAAGCTCTGATTCTAGGAAAATAGCGCCTGTATGGGAACATTTATCAACATGCTAACATCACTGTACCAGCATAGCCCCATTAAAATAATTTTCTCCGTGTACATAAACCCGATGGTAGCATCATGACATCTGTGACAGCGTTATGCACATGACAGGCTGATGTGGATTGTGGAGACATTTTCAGAAAATAAAAAATAATCTTTGCAGCAAATGTACTCATTGGAAGCAACTGATAAAGGCATGGAAAGAAAGCAAAACCAGAAAATTTCCGAAGAAGACACTTGACAAGAATCCTGCTACTGCTAAAAGGAAGAACAGGAGATAAGAGAGGAAAGTGCTTTTATGTGTCGAGCAAACAGGGATGTAATACACGTAGTAAGGACTAGAAGAGGATGCTCAGCAGCTTAGAGAGTTTACAGATTTTTTTTTTATCTCACAGTTACTGGCTTTCGTTCTCATCTCGTGGTTTTTGGGTCACAAACAATTTTTAAAAAGCGGATCAGATAATAAGGAGAAAGACACTTGACGAATACAGCTTTCCCTTCTCAGAATGTGATCGCCCGCTCCCTCCCTCCGCCAGCATCAGCCACAGCCCCGGACAAGCAAACGCCGTCTCCCGCCTCCTGCGCGTACTGACCGCCGACTGCCATCCTGTCTCCCTTATCTTTATCCCACCACGTGCTCCTGCAGTTTGGCAAGCGAGCACCGCTCCGGATACGGCACAGGAGTTCAGGGATACGCGCTGCCTGCATGATTTCGACGCCTAGCAGCCCGCTTGTGGCGCATTCGGCGACACGCGCCTCTGAACCAGGTGGCAAGCCAGGCGCTGGTCTCAGTGCTGCAGCACCCGTCCCGCAGCCAGGCGGCGTGCGGGCACGAGTGCTCACAGGTGAAGACAGAAGAAAAACGTTCTGGCATCGTGCCAAATTTTTGTTCGTTTCCCATCGTGGCTGGGGCCAGCTCAGCATATTCCAGCAGGAATCGCATGCCTGCGCTGGCGAGGTAGATGCTGCGGCGCCGACGTCCGCGTCCCGACTGGCTCCCCGCTATGTCAGGCAGCGGCAGGGAGCAGGGCCACCACAGCTGCCAGCAGCTCGGTGCCGTCTACTTGGCTCCTTCAGCAGGCTTTGTGACCAGCCCGGGGCCGTGTCGCTGCGTGGAGCCGCTCAGCTGCAGACCGAGCTCTAGCTCAGGCAGGGGTGCACGAGCTGCTGCCAGCAAGCTAGGCTTGAAGAGGAAAGATTAGCAATTTTCCCCAGCCACAGGGAAAAAAGAACAACAAAAACACCGCAGCACAGTTTACCAGTCCTCCCGCCACATGGGCCTTATTCCAAAGTGACTTGGAGACCACAGCGCTTTACTGCGGGCCGTAGCAATTTAAGTTGTCCATGCAACAACAAGTAACAAAGGCTATATCCGCTTACTTTTGTTGCCATTTTTGCTACGTGTTTAAAAACACGTAAATCCACACGTAAGCCTCAAACCCACAGTACTGCTAGCATCCGCTATAAGCAAAGCTCTTCGTCCTAATCTAAACACTGTTATTAGATATCTACTTTGCTGAACAACTGCCAGGCGCTCAATTAATAGAAGTTGTGTCAGCAGCACTAAAGCCATGTACTGAAGGATTGACTCCTGGCGTATAAAGGTGACTATAAACACGTATATACAGGTAAGAAGGTAGGTTTAGCAGAGCCCAGGCTGTACATAAGAGTTTCACAAACAGAGCAAACACTTCAGTAAATATAAAGTCAATGTACACTGCTTTCCTAAGGCGGGTGCTCAGATGAAGCAGCTCTGCCCTGTTCCTCAAAGCCAGGGGTCCATCTTGCTGACAGTTTATCTTGCTAGGAAGCAGATGGCAAACGCGCACAAACAGACTGCAGAGAAGCTCAAGACGTTTGGAACCCGCTTCCCTTGGGGGTACTGGCACAACACCTTCACAACCCGCATGGAGCAAACAGCAAGACGGTGTTTCCCTAGCTCTCGGCAGTCCCGCAGGAAGGGTGGTGCTGCCCTGGCTTCCACAGGCCATGGCACGAGCAGGCGAACCCCAGCTGGGGAAGGGAGCTCACCCCAGCTCTGCTCCTTATAGCCTGCCCGCGGCCACAGGTGGGTCGGCAGGCATCGGCAGGCAGCTGGGTGCGTTCTCCTTGATAGGCACCAACTGGTCTCTCTGGTAGGAGAGCTTTGGGCAGGGGTATGGCTTAGGGTTGGGGCTGCAGTGCGAATGGGTGGGTAGAGGAGAAAGGGGAGGCGAAAGCTGCTGAAGAGTTAAAACGGGTGGAGGTGGACACATGGAGACCTGGCCATCACAGAGGGAGGCTGCAGCTGTGCACCGCTGGAGTTCCCAGTCTTCCCTGCTGGGCTGCAGGCTGAGCCGCGCGGTACCGGAGCTCCTGTGCTGCGGCTGTCCCATCACATCACTGGAAGAACCTGCATCCGGGGCTGCATTAAGCGCTTAATTGTTAAAGAGACTTCTTTTGCTGTGGAAGAGATAAAGTCAATTATATTAATTGCCAGCCATTGCAATTAGAAGACTTCAGAAGCCAGTGATAGTCCAAAACATAGCTGTGAATGATGTCCCTTTCCTTGACACATTAAGGATGCCAGCCAGCCCTTCCGAGGGCTGCGTATGAGATATCATGAATTAATTGCTGCACAAAAATGACAGCGGGACAAGGCCCATAAACTTCAGTACATACCACAAAAAAAAAACTTAAGAGAATGAATAAAATCCTGGAGCAACTAATTATTTCTCCACTCGCAAACAAAAAAGAAAGAACAAAATAAACAGGAAGATAGGAAGGACAGGTTTTATCCATCAAGGTTTAACTGCACCATTACTTTGGCCCTTTATGTGCCAAGATAAGAATCTTTTTAGGTGCTTATGTCAGGTAAAATCAATCATCGACTTGTAACATGTGCTTTGTAACCTGGTTCTCTTTCCCTAGCTATCAGTTCCCTAAATTAATTCACAATGCTAATTCCATAAATATTATATGCTGTCTCTTCAGGGTTCCAGTGATGTTTTTAGCTGTTAATCAAGCTGCCTCATGTCTTGATTTTAGTTGTCTGGCTCCGGTCTGACTATTAATTGTTTGTTTGGCATTAGGACGTCGGCATTAGCAATCAGCAGGTGACACTGATGCCAGCAGCAGTGCCTGGCTGATACCAAACCTGCACAGTGAAACACAATAGCCTTTTATTTTTGACATGAGAGAAAGCACCTACTGGTATAATTTTGAAAACCAAGTAAATTCAATTAACTATGGAGTTGGCAATTACAAAGAAACAGCAAAAGGAGCGCTGCTCAGCAGCATGTCAGCAGTCTGCAGGAGTATCTCTCCCCCGTAGATGGGGAAAGGGCTTCTTTCTGGCAAGATGCACGGGGCCGTAGCGGGCAAGACTGTGGCTGCCATCACACCAAGCGACCTGCAAGGGTCTGCTTTTCCAGTCTTCTGAGGGCAGCATCCCAGACCTGCAGCAGCCAGGGGCTCTCTTCAGGGGCTGTTATTCCATCTGGAGTCATGACGGTGCTCGGTGAACCCAGATCTCCCTCCTGCTTCTCATGGTAAAGGTGTAGGTTCAGCGGGCACCCTTTCCCAGCCTCGAGCAACTTCTGGCTCAAGCTTCCAGAGCGAGGCTGTGGTCTCTGGTGTCCAGCCGCCCCTGCTGGCTCTTCTGCAGTTAATATGACCAGCTACATTTTTAACCCACACAAATTTTTGGCCACCCTAAACACATAGTTTCAACTGTTTAAACATGTTTTGTGGAAAAATACAGAGTGTTCGGGTGATGGGGTGTTTGTTTCTTTTCCTTAGGCCTGAGACCTTTCCATGAATACTTGTCATTCTTGTATCACAGGAGACAGACAGTGAAGAACAGTCCCATATTCATTTTCACTCGTGATTTATAAATCTCAATCTCATCCCCTTCCCCAAGCCTGAAATGCCGTTCCTTGCCGTTGATGATCCTTCCTATCCTTCTGTGTTCCTTTTCTAGCTTTTAAATCTTTTTTGAGGCAGGGGATCAGAACAGCAAATAATACTCCAGAAGCAGGGACATTTAGTGATACACAGTGCTGCAATTACATCTTTGGGGATTTTTTTCCCCTCTGTCTCTAAAGTAAAAATTGAAAACTTTTTTTTTCCAAAAAGGAGCTCAGCATTAACATAATGTCTGTTAAGCTATCTCCGACAAGGAGAGTTCGTAATTAGTTAAGATCACTGTTCATGAAGAACTGTTTAAAGACCTTTAAAAACATTACAGTAAATGACACAAAACACTCTTTCTTCCCAGTCACCTGATTTCCTCTACTATATAACATCTGTATATTTCCCCAGATACTTCTCTTTCTATTAAGACATTAAAAATACCTTTTAAATGGGCATGAAATAGTGAATTGCTGAATTTTCATTTTATGTAATTTCAGTAGAGCTTTGAAAGCAATGTAGGGATCACGTTTGCATGAACAACTGAAAGGCTGTGGAAATAACAGAGGTATCTTGAGGACCAATTAAATCTGCCATAAGGTTGTTATGCTGAAAGGAAGCAGTGTTATGCACATTTTTTGCAAATTTACAAAAACTGAGGAGTGATATTGAAACGCCTGAATACCACCTGCTGGGTAACATCAATTGCAAAGCGGAATGCTGAAAGGAGTGTCCTAGCTTCTGCTGGACAATGTTTGATATTTTAAAAAGGGATGTATTTACTTTTTTGTAACAGGATAAACGTAACGAAGTTGATCACTTCAAATTAGAACTGAGTTGCTATTTTTACAGGACTGAAGAAGCTACAAGCAAAAAAAGTTTGTGAGGCAGACACAGGTCTGGTATTGGAAACTTTCCACCTTCTGTTTTCTTCTCGCTTTGCCTTTTAGTTCCTCAGGAGACGCCTTGCCTTTGGCCAGGAGCCGATGCCCTAGTCCTGGGGGCGAGCAGCATCCCTCCATCTCACCTGCAGCCCAGGGCCAGCGTCTGGGGCACCCACCAGGGCTTCCTGCTCCGAGGGTGCTCTGCCCTTCCCCGGTCATCCCTGGCATGGGTAGGGGAAGGCAGGATCCCATGCAACAGGAGATCCTTCCGAAAACACGCCATGTTACCGATGACTAGTAGCTATTATGGATCTACTATGAACATCCCTGTTATTGGTGGTTTTTCACCTCCTGCCACAGGTACGAACGTAGAAGAAGTGTGGGAAAAGGCCTTTCTGAAGATTTCTCTCACTATCTAAATGATGGGCCCGGGTTCTTGGTGGTTATGCAGAGGTAGGTGTTAAATGGGGCGAGCACAGGCAGCTGATCAAAGATGCTCCAGCTTGCACTGCAGGACTTCTCCAGCTCTGTCCTCTCAGCTGCTCTGTTTGCGCTGGGATAATCTTGTCATTGCGTGTCCACACCAGCTTCACAGTATGTATCAGTGGTACCGCAACAAAAGATCATAAAATCTGATTCGTGGGCTTTAAGGGTTGGCGGCCTGGGGAAACGTTTTTGTTTCATTCATCACAGTAGCTCAGCGAAGAGCAGGAATCATGGGGAACTGCAACAGAAAAGAAAAGAAGCAGGACACATTGGCATAGGCTTTAATGGGAGAATTCCTTTCCTTACTGTGCGGACAAGTCTTCAGGCCAAAATAGGAGCGCCTGTGACTTTTGAACCTGAAGATCCAGCTGGCAGCAAGAGGTGCAGTGTGAGTTGCAGCAAAGCACTAGAGCTCAGAAGGAAACTTCCACACTTTACAGATCCAATTAATAATTTAAAAATAGATACCTGCTGACTTGATTACGATATGATGATAGCCTCCAAGGAAGACCTCTGCCACCTTGCTCCCTGGCAGGATAAATCCGGTCATATTAGATTCTGGGCTGCAACGTGGAGACTAAGATCAGGATGTGCCAAGCTGCTAATGAAAGCTACCTCAGGTATCTGCATTCCACACGCTGGGGTCACGATAGCAGAGGCACGGTATGCCTCGCATAAAATACAGGTGGCAAATGTTGTAGAGAAATGGCTTGGTCAGCCTGCAAAAGTCTGTGCGATTATCTAAATTAAAATTTGAAGACAAGGTAAATTGCTGCACTAGCCTCTCACAAGTACAACTTCATTATTCTCTGTGTGGTTTGCATTGCTGCAAGCTTTTGGTTGGAAATAATATCATTCCTCTCAATTGCTTTAAAGGACACTAGGAGACCTGGTTTATACATGCTCATCGACACATCAGTTTATTTTTGAAAACATGCTAATTTTTTAAAGGCTTTTTCATCTCTATAGTCACTGTCGATATTGTAAAGAAAGTGCAGCCAGAGTTGGAAAAGCAGCACCCTTTGCAGTCACTGCTGGGCACCGAATGCTTGCCCGAGCTGCGTTCCCGCTTTCCTTCGTGTTGGTTGATTTGTCACTCAGCGGCTCTGAGCGTGCTCCCGCTGCAGTGACCGGTGCCCTGCGTGCCAGAGGGGAGCACGCCTGCTCCGTGGTGGGTCTGGCAGCAGGCACGCGGCGTCAGGCCAGCTCCCAGTTACGTGTAAAATCCCTCCAGTTCTGCCTGCTATAGCACGTAGGCTACGTTCTCCTCTAAATCACATCCCTTCTGATGTCTGCTTGTACCTTTTTTTCCTTGTTTTGGCAGCATATATTTTTTCTGGTTGCATTGACATCTCCTAGAGAATGTGCAAAAACACATCAAACAGCATGTATGCACAGTTAGTGGATCGAGTAACTACAGGGCTCAGGGGAGGTATCCTCTGCTGCTGTTATCATCCTTAGAGAAGACTGTTTTCAGTAATGGAGCTACAGCTACAAAAGCATAGTGACCATAAAGACACAGAGAGGACAGGTCAAAAACATCTGTCTTTTCACCACCCATCTGTAAGCAGCGCAACACTTCTCCTCTCTGTTCCACATCCTCAAGAATTTTAATATTACTCAGTGAAGAGTCTCCAAAGACCACCTAAAAGATCCATCTTACAGTTAGGTGAGATCTACCAATATGTTCCGACTTACTGCAAATGAGAAAGGAATCCCTGGGAGGATCTGCTATATTGCAGTGTTACCTCTCCAGCTTCGTGTAGCCAAACACAATTCAATCGTTTTCTCTGATGGACTGCTCCTAATGCGGCAGAATGAAAAAGCCTCTTATGATAAAGATATTAGCCCTCTGTCGAGCACATGAGGCGCTGTTTGGGGGATTCTGTCTGGGTAAAAACTGCTGAACAAAGTTAGTTCTTACCTGTCACATCAAAACTAGCGGTCAAGGTCCGAGCAGGAGCTCAGGGAGGTGCCACGTCTCTGAGATGTCCACTGGAGAGACAAGCAGTGCAGCTGAGTCACGGCGGCGTTTAAAGATGAGAGGAAGCCTCGGGCTGATGGGGATCTAGCAAAACCTCCTAGGGTGCACCCCAAAAGTAGAAAAGCAGTAAGGTAGGAAATGACTGCCCCAATATGCGGGTCACAGAGTTTTCAGGCTGGATTGCTGCAATTACTGCAGATATCGGGTATCTACATCTGCTGTGACAAACAGCCCTGACCTTCTGAGCACACTCACAAGGGGCAGCCAAAACGCGCAATGCCCAGAGACAGCTGACTATCGTTTCTGAATATTTCTGACTGACAATTATTTCTGAACTGCTGGGCATGTCTGTATTGCGGTACAACTTTCATATCTCCACGCAGAAAAAATACAGCAGGTTAAAATTAAGAATGCTTAGCGTGTCTCGCAGCTAGTTGCCTTGGAGTTTCAGACAGATACACAAGTGGAATAAGGCCAGTGTGTTGTATGCATTTTGTTTATTCCTGAAGCAGGAGAGACTTGTCCTGGCAATGTCTCGTCGTTTGACTCACCTTACCTAATGACGAGGTGGGTTTGGGCAGGCGTGTGGGTAGGCTCCCTACAGCCCTCCCTACAGCCGCCCCGCAGAGAGCTCCTGGTCTGTATTTGGGCTGTTCTGCAGACAATGAGTTGCTGATACATGTTAAATCCCTGAATTTATTAGAAGACTAAACAATGTAATACTAAGGATAATCTGCAGGATTTATAAACGGATGGTTGGTATCAAATATCCAAGATGCCAAAATTTCAGAGTAAAAGAACATAAAGAAAAAATCCTATAGCAATGCTAAGGTGAAGACAATTGATCTTGGACCCACACCTCAAAACCTAAAAAACATTTTTTGAAGAATGTCAGCAGATTTTTCTTTCTAACCATATGTAGTAAAAAATTACCTATGTCAATGAAGAAAAAAAAAAGGCAAAGAAAAAGAAGAGAGTGCTTGGATTTCTCTCAGCTATAGAAAAACAGAGAATGAAACCCGATAGCGTATGAGGAAACGGACAGTCACCGCTCTGCCACGTGGGCGACAAGTCCTGCTGTGTCCCCACTCCAGACACGTCAGGTCATCAGGCGTCCTGCTGCCACAGGGGTCAGCTCTCCTCTCTAGAAAGCGATGAAGCTGCACTTACAACTTTTGTCAGAATTCCTTCTAGACAACTACAGAAAACGTGTAAAACACTTTGCAAACTCCTTACTTGACACTTTTTGAAGGAAGATGTCATATAGGAACGCTTTTTCATTTCTAACATGATTTAAAATGGGTGACCGGTAATGAAAGAACACACACGCACGTATGCACATATTTCAAGCTGACAAATCTGTGTCAAACCCACCGCTGTTAGCCACCACTGATCACCAGAGTATTTCTTTCCTGGAAGGGCACGGTAGGCTTGACAAGGTGTCCTTAGGCT
>Ga0181612_164052_pt1 | contig 12904 bp, 8 predicted proteins | sample HoacroProtozoa21_FD_119630 | JGI IMG/M metagenome (GOLD analysis project Ga0181612, IMG submission 119630) | Hoatzin crop microbial communities from Cojedes, Venezuel. Combined Assembly of Gp0051906, Gp0051904, Gp0051908 | reverse complement strand
GTATACAGCCTGCAGAAGAGGATCTTGGGCATTCCTTTCCGATGTGAAGGGCGAACCTAAGATCTCACATTGGCCCTGTCTGAGCTCTCCTCTGCAGGGGGAGGCTGGCAGATGCCTTTCTTCCATGCAGGTCCCATTCTAAAAGAAGTTGTAGTCTGTAACTTCCCTCTTCCACAGCCTAAATCCTATGCTGAGAATTTTAGCATCTAGAGGGAGACTGTTTTCGTTACAAGTCAACAGGATTAGCAGAAATTGAAGAGCTTCCTAATGAGACCGTAGAATCAGTTTATCAAGTCTGGTATCCAGCAGCAGCCTTGACCATCTGCTTCAGAAAGTTTTGGGAAAGAACTCTGCATTAGGTTTCTGCAAAGAAACAGCCTTTCAAAAGAGCTTCCACAATAACCAGAGGTTGCTTCATGCCAAGGAGCATCACATTTTATGTTAATTTCAAAACTTTAATTTCTGTACGAGCATCCCCTGCTCCAATGCTCTCTATTTTGTGACTTCTGTAATGGCTAGCAGTTACCTGAATGCTGTAAAGCTTCTTGTAGCAATGCAATCCACATGCGGACTTTGAATCAGTATCAAAGGGTGGGTTTTTTTTGCAGTTGTTGCCTTGAAATTTGCTGTCTTTTAACTTAATTCCAGTATTGTAAGAAAATATGAATAGGCTTATTGACCTTCCCAATGTTATTTTCTGTTTTCCTACTCAATCTATTTTTAAGATAGGTGATTTCATTTTTTCCAGACTCTCCATATAAAGTACTTGCTATTCTTTGATTGTTCTTGATGTCCATGTCTGAGCACTCCACCTCAATTTCTAATAACCTTTTCAAAACAGGTTAATATAATTAAGCTTTCTTACGGAAGTAAGGGTGTGTGGCTGATTCATGTAGTAGCACTGGAGTAATTTAGATTTTTTTCATTTCTTAGCTTAAGATTTCAGGTGACTGCTGTATGCTGAACAGGGGCTTTGACTGAACTGGTCACAGTGATGACTGGGTCTCTTGCTGTCTTCTTTCCATCCTTCCTCCACACCCCATCTCCCCAAACTACCAACAAGAGAAATAGCTATGTATTTAGACCAGAATATAACCTGTTATGAATGACGGATTTTCACTAACAAGTGCTGGTTTAAGCCAGAATTATTCTCCTCTCGTCTTTGCATTCCTACTTCTATCACTGAATGATTATTGAACATGATCTTTTCATAAGTCATTATGCTGTTGTCTACTCCCTACTTGAAATCAAAATTCTGTGAATTATGGTGCTTTAACCTCTGTCACCCAAATCCATTATATGGTGAAGATATCATATTATATGGTTAAGATTGGTGATACATAAATAAAAGGAGACAAGCCAGCAACTGATTAGCAAAATGTCTCTGCCACTTGGCAATAGAGAATTAAAAAGTGTCCATGATTTATAATCCTATTTAAAAATAAATAGTCTTGTACTGTTGTAACACTGCTCAGTCAGGCCAAAGATTAGCTTGGGATGTTAACTAATTTTTTAATGGTGAATATGTACAAAATACGCAAACCAGGGAGAAATGACCAAAATTAAATGTGAATGATGAAATGTTGCTAGCATAGCACTGATTTTAATGGTGCTACCTTACCTGCAGTTGTTCTTACACTTACATATTTAGGAAAGCCTTGAATGATCTAGTTCTGAATTGAATAAATCATACCACATTTAGATTCCTTTACATTTAAGAGTGAGCGAACATTGGGAGTGAATTATGAGGGAAGGGTCCACACCACATCTTAGTGGGTGAATGAACATATAAAGGGAATTAATTGAATTTAAACTGGTGGTGGTTGCATGCTGATTCATCATGTTCTTCTGACCCAAGATAGCTACAGAGATCCTGTTTTGGAGAGTATCCACTGGATAACTGCATAAGTAGCAATTTTTAATTCAATTTAAAAATAGCTCTTTGGCTTAGAATGTGATAAAGTAACATAACTACTCAGATACAGTTGACGAATTATAACACTTTCCCCACACCCACACAAGTAATGAAACACTTTTTAGGGAACTTTTCCAGTCTGTATCTTAGCCAACAATTCATGAGTGTTGAAGACTTCCATTAAACTGATGAGGATTTAGAATTTGTATGCAAGTGATACCAAAGTGGGCCTTTTGGTTGATCTTGAGATTTATATACACGAGGATCAGTTCGCTCTCCCTCCCTGTTTGGTGTCTTCTGCCATACTCCAGGTAAGTATGAGTAGTTATGCTTCACCTTAGAATATGTCAGTCCCTAAAAGCTCACTTATTTCCAGTGTCCTGGTGCGGCCTGGGAACGGAGGAGGCCTCAGAGTGCCTCTCAGGAAGAACTTGGGACTAAACTGAAATGAAGACTTCAGCATTTTCAGCAGAATCCAGATGTCTAAATTCTGCCTACATCCAAAACTGATAATGTGACCTGAAAACCTTGTCAGTGATTTCCTAAAGCTGATGCCACCTAAGAGCCCTGGGTGGCTTCCTGTTTGCTGTGAAACTCTGCTTCTGCCTTCAGGCCACAGGTGGAAAAGGCTGCAGTCTCTTCTGCCAGCCCTGCTCAATTCCTTCAGAAGATACTTGTAGAATATGTATGTAGAGATAGATATGAAAAAATCCTGTATGTAATATATTTTGGATCTAGAATAGATATAGGCACCCACCAGCAGTGCGCCCCATGAGGTTTTGTTCAGTATATATATTTACACAGACAGAACTGAGGAATCAGGAAAAATGCAAAAGGAACTATAGAAAAAGTGTGTGATAGAGTTACTGAAATTAAGGTCTGTATTGCAGAAGAAAGTTCTGGGGTCTATACAGCAGCTAATTCCTAACCACCACTGCCATCACGAGAGCCATTCTTTCCAATGTTCAGCCCAATGAACAACTGTACTCAGAAATTTCTGAGTCTGTAAATAACTCACCTAACTTATGAAAGATACAGACAGCATTGATACGCTAAAACAGATTTGGTTTTGTTCCATTCCATGTAGTTTTTCTAGTTTAGTCCACTTAAAGAATGTTCCTCAAGTTGCTGTATTTTCTTTTTGCAGAGAATTTCTTGCCGAACACTTCTGCAATCTCCATTTTATTATTTACATTGAAAAAGGCACAACATAAATTTTTGCTCCCAAATCCTGAGGTGAAGAAGTTGAATTGGAAGTTGGATGCATTAAGCAGTATAAGGCAGTGCAATGTGTATCTCTCACTCAGAGCCAGCTCCAAAACAGTAAATGAATCTGGGGTGTTTTGCTGTACAAATGTATATGATCGCAATTCTTGAAGTACCTTTCTGTGGTATCTTTTCCCACATCATGTAGGCAGCCTGCGAGAGATACAGTTACTTACACTGTAACCTGTTCTTGGCCATAGCAGTAGTTTTGTTATGGCTTTGCAGAGACATGACGCTTCGTGACGAGACTGCCAGATTCACAATAAGTAAGATGGGAGGTAGCAGATAAGAGCTATTTTATCAAACAGATGGACAATTTTGTGGAGACTTAACAACTTGGGAGTAAAGGGGGTTCTTTTACCACCAAAATGAGTGGAAGTTGTGTCCCTCTGCAGTGGCAACAGGTGTAAGATCTGAAGTTTGGTAGGTATGTCTTGTGGCTGCACAGTGCAGACTGACACAGTTTGAGAAGCAGGAAGATGTTATAGAAAAAAAAATCTGTAGATTGATTATTGTATTGCTGTTATATTCTTGATGTGTTTAAGTAGTGGTGCTGAAAAGGAGTCATGAAGTGTGGAGGTGCAAGATGATCTAGAGGTGGCAGTGAAAAGGTGACTGCAGTTAGTAATGTTCCAAGGTGTGCATGAATGGGGTAGTACAGTTCAGTCAGTACCAGGAGATTTGCAATTACACCGCATTTACATTAATACCTTTTCTTGAAACTGGATGTTGCATTTTTCACCCACATTTGAAGCTACATTCTGTTTGCTCCAACCAGGGTTAAACACTGGATAAATTTTCAGAAGTGATTTTGAGGTCTCTAATTCTTGGGGGTTCATCCGGACACTTCAAAGAAGCCTGATAGAGATAAGGGAACAGTGATTCATATTTTTGCCTAGCAGGATATTCTATAGACATTTAAAAAGTGATATTTTTTTTCCTGTCAAGGTCACAAAAATAGTTTCCGTAAGTGAGGTTGGATTTGCTTCAAGATTCACAGGACAAATACAGTTGTGGAGACACTCCTCAGTTTTTGAAGGGAGCTTTCAGGAATAGCTCCTAGTATAAATCACAGAAATGCAAGTACATATCATACTGCCATAATGGTGTAGTGTAACCTGTGTACACTGGTATCAAAATGTATTTTCCTAAAGTGTTTTTCTTGAACTGAATGAGTTTCATAGAATGTAGCATTTGTAGTCATTATGCCATGTTTGAAGCAAATTACTATATCACGGCTAGCATGCTCTCACAACCTTCTAGAGGAACAGAAATTAATCAAGGAATGTTCTTTGATTTTTCTGGAGTAATTTTATCTGAAATTTATTTATAGAAATCTCTTTAAATTACATAATGAGAATATATAATTTCTTTAAAAGAAATCCATTATTGTTTTTAATATTGTTGTTGAGTTTGAAGCATTTTGTTGGAGACATTTGTGGCAACTTTTGAATCAGAACATCCCATTTCATCTGCAGTTGATATTGTACATATGGTGCTGTCTTTCAGCTACAAACACCTCTTTTTTTTCTCTCTCAGTGTATCACCCAAAGATCTGGTCCTTCCTCTGTGGGCTAGGAAATCTGAAGAAAGAGCTGGCCATCGTAGGTCTTGCATGAACATAAAAGAGCTTGAGAAACAGTTGAGTCTGCCAAGGTGCAGTTGTCTTACAAGAAAGACTGGAGAGCAAAATTACAAGCTCTGATATCTGAGCGTACAAAGCACGAGCATCACAAAGCAATGCTCACTGCAGTTTTGTCCTAATGATCACTACTGTTTGTAAGGTGAGGAGAATTCTGTTCAGCTGGAAAGCTTGTGTTAGTTTTTCATGTTGTACTGGATAGCCAACTATTTCTAAAGGATCAATTCATAGTATATCTGTTCCTATGTACACTGAAGATACTAAAAACAGATACATTTTTTGAGCAAACTCTTGCTACAAAGATTATTTTTGCCTTTCCAGAAGACTCCAGTAATATAATATGTCATAGGGAAAATTTGTTTCTATTCTGTTTGAACTAACATAACAAAATTAGAGTGCAGCAGCTTTGTTTTTCTGCTTGTACCTTGCTGTTTACTCAGGAGGCTTTACATAGAACATCTGGATTATCTGATACATGTGTGTGGTTCCATACATATTAGCATGTATGCAAATCAGATAGTGATTCACGTCTAACAGTAAACAAGCGTTTTGGGTAACATACAGACAAGAATGAAATCTGTAATAGTGCCAGCTGTTCTAATAACACACAGAACTGTGATGTGCACAGAAATCAAGTCAGTACTGAGTATATTCTGTCTGTCTTTACCCTGGCCTCTGCTATCAAATTGTGAGCTAGCACAAGAGACCTCTGAGGGGCGTTAACGTCATTGTGCACAGCTATTTCACTGAAAAATGGTCATGATTGTTTTTAAAAAAAACAACCCAAAACACAAAAACAAGGAGGGATGTTACAAAAATACCTTTTATTTAAGTAAGGAGAAGCCAGGGTGAAGTCTATTCTTAGAGGAACATTGTGTCTTGGTGAAAAAGCTGGCAGTAAAGTTTTTTCCTGATACATATCAAGGAAATGGGTGTTTTTTTGGTACTGTCAAAAACTTGAAACCAAGTTTTTAAGCTTGTGGAAGTGTAAGTTACAAATATAACCACAAGGAAAGTCGGTTATCCATTTTTGTGTACAGCGTTTTATGTTCCTTTGAGGAGGCTGTGGGAAGTGGAGGTAGTGCCATATGAAAGGTAACACTTTTCTCACATTGCAAGCTATTTGTCCTGCAGGGTGTAGCAGGTTGAGGAGCAAGCAGCAACTTGCCACTCATTAACAGTGGTGGAAAAACTGCTCAGGGACCAAGGGAGACTGAGCAGTGTCTGTTGTATTTCAGGCACTCCCTGAGTTTGGTAAAACCAGAATTAGCAGCAGAGGCTTGCCTGCAAGGGCACCATTTTTGTCAGAGGACTGTGTATAAACCTTTTTACTTCTGACTTACCATGTGATGAGTTTTCTGTATTTAAACAAATCAATTTTCTTGTTTTCATTTAAATAAAGTTTGACTTTTGTGAGTTGAAAACTCTCCAGTCTTGGGGAGAGCTTGTTATTGGAAATGTAGGCGGACACATCATGAGGTCTCCTCTCAATAACCTGGTGTGCAGCTGTGCCACCTTCACTCCAGCTGAAGAATACTGATCAGTAACCTTGCTGACATTAGAATCATCGTTTCTCATCAGCTATACAAGTATCTGCAATCAGAGATATGGCCTATTGCTGCTGCAAGTTAAATGGGTACAGAGCTTTCTTTAAGTACGTTATTTATAAACTGTTTGCTTTTCATGAGAGATGTGTTAGAGACTAGGAACGAAGTATTTCAACATATGGTTTGCAGATCTCCAAAGAGGGACACAAAAGGTAACTGCAAAACACCAAGTCTGTCATCAGTAGTGTGTGTTTACTAGTTAGAGGATTGTTCCTGTGCTATGAAATGTAGAGATTTTAGAATCAAAGTAAAGAATAGTGGCCTAGAAGTTTTAGTCTGGCAACAGGTATTTAGAAATTGGCAATAGGCATAAAGATTAGAAGATGGAAATAGAAGGCATGAGCACAGATAACAGAAGTATATGCTATTATCAAAACTTATTGTAGAATTTGTGACGTAACTGTCATTGTGAATACAAACCATGAAAATATGTTGTGATTATCATGAAATATTTCAGATACAGAGTACCATTTGCCAGAGTAATTTTCTATAAACAGTTCTCCTTCTGGGTGGTTAAATTCTCTTTACTTGCTGTAGAAGTCGACGTTTAACAAATAGTTGAAATACTAATACCCGAACAAACTCAGAGTGTGTTGTCTGGCTACAAATTACTTGGAAATATTTATACCCATGACCCCAAACAGCTGCTGACAAGATGCAAAGCTTTTCTTTAGTAGTCTAATAAGATGTTTTGCTGCTAAAAATAACACATCTTTGGCTCTAAAGACTTAATTTATGCATTGTTATGTACTGCAGTTTCACTTTTACCTTAAGAGTCTGCCTTCAGAGACCCACTTCTTAGCACAAGCAGTTTTAGCAACAATACCAATTGTAGTCTCTCAAGAGTCTATTGTCCCATATTAAAAACCTATTTTTGCTAAATGAATTTGATCATTAGCAGAACACAAGCTTCATTTTTTCAAAAATAGCTAAAATTAAAACAGCATAGTGGACTGTGGGACTGTGAATTAAACAACACAAGAAGGAGCTTAACATTTCCAAAGGCTGTTACTTAACACGAAGCTTCTGCACTGCTGCCTAAATGTTGTAAATGAAGGGAGCATCTTATCAGATATCCCAAACTCCTGCAGTTTGCAGTGAGCTCCTTGACATCTCCTTAGGCTAGCTGTGGTGATTCATCCCACACTGATGCCAAAGTTCTGCTCCTAAGTTCAGATGCATGTTTGAAGTGGTTAACCTGGCAATGAGAACTGATATTACTGGAAGCTGCAGGCACAGCAATAAACCTTAGGTATTTCAGTCTTTATCCACATAAAGCTGATGCCACCACGTCTCAGAAGAAATTTAAGAGTTGCCAACTTGCTGCTGAGAAAAGCAAAGACTTACCGAGAGGTGCAAAGAAGGGCTTCTTTCTGCTGATCCCACTGCTTTCACTGCTTTCATGTGTGGGGTAGCATCTGTAACATAAACAGAGAAGTGAGGTCTGGGATCCCTGATAATCTCCAAATCCCACTATCTGTAAAGACTTTGGAAGAAGAGATGGTCTATCATCAGCTGTATCTATTTCTGTTTTAGCATAAAGGTATAACTCTAAATGCTGGGGAACTTGAAAAGGCATTGTAAAAGAATTGCGACACACCGCACCCCCCCAACAGAGCTGGACCAATGGTCATCTGAGCATAACCAGTAGTTGAATCTGGCCTCAAATTTTGTCATTCTGTACAGAAAGCCCAGGGGAAGAGGGCCGGAAACTCCCTGCTTGATGGGAGAAGAGCAAAAGGTGTATTCTGTGATTCTGTAGATTGAATGTGCTGTGATTTCATGCCTATAAAGTTGATGGTAGCAGTTTGTGTTGTGTTGAAATTTGTTCTATATTTTAAATATATTTTGTGTTGAAGATTTTGCATGATTTTAAAAAGGAGAAAAATTATCAAACATGTCACTGAAGGAAAAGGATATGCTGTAGTGGCAGCCTGTTGTGGGCAGACCCTTGTTCAACAAGACAAAGAGGACACATTGTCCTAGCTAATCTCCCTTTTTCAGGTTTCCTGTCCAGAGATCTCTAAGCTTACTTGAAGCCGCCTTTGTAAGAGCAGACCTGGTGACATCTGAAATTGGGAGTATGAACCTCTGGGTTTGGATTAATTTCTACTGAAGCAGCAAGCTGGAAGAAGCCAGCTATGTGGAACCACAGCCTGGCAGGTCTGAGGAAGACCCAGGAGGTTCACAGTTCATTAGAGCGGAGGACTGGTAAGCTAGAAAGCAGCAGTGTCCATGTGGCCATTGCTTTCTTCATTCCCAAACCTGCTAGTAAGAAGGAATAAATATTATGATAAATGAACTATTTAATACTGTGGTTGTGAAGGGCTGAAAACACCATTTTACCCACCACAATTTGGATTTTGCTACAGTTATTTTTCGTCACTGGATGTTTCTCCCCTTCAATCTTCTCCTTCAGTCAAAGGGCAGCTGGGGCTGGAATTTAAGGGTTCAGAGTGATTGCAAGGGAAAGAAATATTTGTAAAGTAATATTAAATTCCTACAACTTTTCTACTTCCAGTTTATAGAGGAAAGCATGATCTGATGAATTTATTTATTGAAATTAAATTCCAAAATATCACTGAATGAGACATTTTCTGAGGAAAATGACAGCAGGCAGGAGCATTACACGTGAAGAGAGAACTTGGGATCTGGTGTACAAGCATGCTGTAAACAAATATGTTAGTTAAAATGAGTGCTAAGGAGATAAATAACATATGGTTGAGAGATGTGGTGGCTACAGTAGACCTTACATTCATTCACGTGAAAGATGATGAGACATGACAACATCATTCTGTACCACCTACTGAGCAGACAATATACTGCTAAAATATCAAGAAATGGCAAATAAATAGCTGTGTAAGTTACAGGGAAGGAACCACCTTATTATCTTCTGATAAGTCCCTGTTCCAGATGTTTCTGTTGGAAAGGACTGCGTACAGCCGTTTTCTAAAAGGTTCTTGAATAGCAGATACACAGTTTGATCTAACTTGCTTCCTTCCTTCCTTGATACCTTCCCCTCATGCTGTGCTCTCTCCAGCCCACTGTGTCCTCTTCCAAAACAGGTTAAGATTCCTTCCTATGACAGGGCCTATTCATATTAGGAAGTGAGACATGCTTTTACTACTGTAGAGGACAAGCAACTCCAGAGTCTGCGTCCTTTAAAAACTACTGGTATTGTAGGGGACCAGAATGGGATGTTTTATTATCAAAATGTTTTATGAAATCGAGATGATTTTTCTAGAATTTATTTTTTTAAAGCAACACAATTAGAGTTATTTTCTGGTGATGTCCTTTTTTGGTATTTCAGAACAAGCTGGTTCAGTTCATTTGCTTGTATGTGAAAAGCAGGGTTCAGTGCACCATTGTGTTTCTAACCAGTCAGTTCAGGACAAAAAAACCTTTGGATTTTTCCTTCATAAAGTTCAGAATGAAGTGCCATTTTAAAGCTTTCCTGAAACACAGCATGGCTTTTTTCATTCTTCGTACAGCACTGCTAGATACCTGTCAGTATGTGAATTGGAGCAAAGGTAGCTTATTCTCCTACTGCTTTGACTAGAGTTGTACTTAGTTGCTCGTGCTCTGGAAAGGTATCACAAACTCCCTACCCCGTGCTTTGGGTAGTTTGATGGGGTTTTTTTTGTTAATTGACCCAGCCTTACAATAATTCTTTGCTTTGTTTGCTGCTGTTCTCAAGTAAAGTTAGATCTGAGTTAGTCAGCCAGAATATATTGGTGTTTGAGGAGGTACAGTGTCCTTTTTAATCTTGGACATTTTTATGAAACAGAATTACATAGATGCTTTGGCTCCTTCAGTACCTCGGTTACAATCCCAAAGCTGCCATTTCTCACTTTTATTGTGTTAGTGGGTTTTCTTCTTGCTTTCACCTATTTGCGTTGGGAGTTCTTTGTGAGAAGGTTACATTAGTGAAAATTGTATTTTATGCGTAACTACAATGACAATAGTCTAAACATATTTTTCAGGAAAGGAGGGAAATTAAAACCCACAGTGCCCACTTTCTAGGAACAGTAGATACCTCTGGTTGACATTTCCAAAGGTAATATTATAGACCTAGACTCTATGTAAGATGCTTTGCACATCCAAAGTTTTAGAAAGAAGACTTCTAATTAAATCTGCTTTAGACTTAGATTTTCCTGTGTATCTAATGCAGTTTATTGACATACTGTGTTTTTTTTCCTGCTGAGCTTGGGCAAAAATGTTAAACTTGAGGTGAATGTTTACGATTTTTATGTATATGACTCAATGGAACATAGCAAAATCTTTGTGTGATTCTTGACAAACTCAGATCTGCCTTCAGGCCAATACAGCTATTGACAAAGCCAAAGAAGTCCAAGTAGATTAGTTCTGTATTGAGATTCACCCATGATCACTATATAGGTGTTATTTAGGGCTCTTGCAAAATTACTGTCATGGAGAAGCAAGGAGGAGAATTTGGACCAGGTCCTCCAGTATTTTTCCTGTCTATTCAAAGAGAGGAAGAGAAAGAAGGGGGAGGAGGGAAGAAGTGTTCTAGAGGAGGTTGTTCCTTAAGTGCTTTGTATGGAGATATTACGTTTAAACTGTTTGTATTCAAGGAAGGAAGAGGGGGACATAAATATCAGCACATTTAAATAGCTATTCCCTGCAGATACTTTGTTTTAATACAGTGATATTATCAGTTCAATGGGCTGTGATTTTTCATTTCATTCATCACTTACACTGTGGAAGTTTCTGAAATGCTTCATTTAATTGTACTGAAGACATCAGTCATGATTTTCTAGTTAAAGTTGTAGGAGGATTTCATTTTGAAACACCATTATAACTTTCAAAATAATTCCTTTTAAGCTGATGTTTAATGTCAATCCAAGCGTGACTCATGTAGCGAAGTTGGAGAAAATCACCTTAGCCATTACTGCTTTATGGGAGTCTGATGAGGATTTTCTTTTTAAAAAAGACAGTTTTTCATGGCTCTGAAATCAAGCCCACGTACATTTTAGTTGAAGGTAGCTGTTAGCTTAACTCAAGCAATATAAAAAAAAACCGATTATGCAACTAAAGCACCAGCCTTGGCTTGTGATGATCCAGATCAGGGTCTATAGGCTTAAGTTGTGGTTCTGGGCAGGCCACTTAAACTGCATCTGAAGTGACAGCTGGGTATGCTTAGGGCAAACCCGATAATCAGATTCCCTGATCACCCAGAGCAGAGCTCTCTGCAGCTCCTTGTGTATTTAGGCTTTCTCCTGAAAAAAACAAGGGGCACTGCAGGCCTGGGTCTTATGTCTGAATGGTGCCAGAGAGCAGCCAGAGTGCTCAGCTGGGCACAGGGACTTGGGAGTTCCCCATTTTTGTGTCATTGAACCACTTTGGCAACCTCCTCCTCCTGAGAACCATCTAAAGGCCTGGTGTCCCGTCCCCAATCTGAGTCTCCACCACAAGTCCTGAGAAGTTCTCTGGGCTGCCTCAGCTGCATCCACGCAGGCACGCCGCCATGTGCATCTGCAGGCACTTCATTGCCCTCTCTGAAGGCCCTCCCAGAGTTTGCTCTGGTTTCCAGCTTGTTTGTAGCACATGCATCCTGGGACCCACCTTGCTGCCACATATGAAGTGGACTGATACATCAGCCAAAATATAGACACAGATCCTGTGGGCTATAAGCCTGTCTCATTGCTCACCTAAGGGATGTTTGTGCTGGTGTCTGGCAGAGTGCAGAACCCAGAGAAAACACATGGCAATTTTTATTACATCCTGCTTGAATGGTTGCACAGAACAGGATGGTCCCAAGACTGAGACATGTCTGGTGGTTGTCTCCTGGCATGTCTCCTCTGGCCTGGCTGAAGCCAGCAGTCTGGCCTGGAATCACGAGGGCTCGTCTTTGCCACAGGACGATACTGGTCAGGATATGGGAGTGCGAGAGATCTGAGCTCTGTTAGTAAGTTGTGAGTTTGAGAACCAAAACCTTTTTTGAAGGCAGAAGGGGAGGAGAGAAATATGTTAGAAGAACTGCAAACTGTGCCAAAACCGTGAAATCTTTGTTGGCTTAGACAATACCTCCAGGTGTGAGGAACAAAGGGGTAAGATGGGGGGAACCTGAAAGAGGAAAATGACGATTTGATATCTTTTCCAGTTCGTGATCTGCAAAATGTATTCTTTTCCACTCCTCTGTTTTCTTTTGCTCAGGAACTGCCTCTGTATAACAGAGTAGGGGCTTCATCTCAGGTGGTGCTTCAAAAAACCACATAGAATCACAGAATCACAGAATCACAGAATGTTAGGGGTTGGAAGGGACCTCTGTGGGTCATCTAGTCCAACCCTCCTGCTGAAGCAGGGTCACCTACAGCAGGCTGCACAGGCCCTTGTCCAGGGGAGTCTTGAATATCTCCAGAGAAGGAGACTCCACCACCTCCCTGGGCAGCCTGTTCCAGTGCTCCGTCACCCTCAGAGGGAAGAAGTTCTTCCTCATGTTCAGATGGAACT
>Ga0181612_182555_pt1 | contig 12905 bp, 20 predicted proteins | sample HoacroProtozoa21_FD_119630 | JGI IMG/M metagenome (GOLD analysis project Ga0181612, IMG submission 119630) | Hoatzin crop microbial communities from Cojedes, Venezuel. Combined Assembly of Gp0051906, Gp0051904, Gp0051908 | reverse complement strand
TCCAGAGGCTGAGGGCGGCCTGGCTCGCCCCAAAACCTGGTGAAGGCAAGGGAGACAGCGAAGCCCACACAGCTGCCCAGAGCTGGCTATGACTCGGCACACACCTCTGCACGGTGGAGCTCAGGGCAGGGCTCAGGTGTTTCTGGTCAGCTGGATTCCCCTGGGGCAAAAATGTCACTGTATGTATATGGGGACACACAAACACACACAAAATTTCTCATTTTCATCACAGATCTACTAAAGTTTAATTTCTGTAAGCGGTTCAGTAGTGTTGACATTAACAAAGTTCTTCACCAGCTCACAGGTTATTCACCAGCTCACATGGAATGGTGACCCCAGCCACCTTCTGCTTTAGGGGCTTAAATCTGTGCAGGTCTGGTACCTGCCCTGCTGAGCCCCAGCTCCCTCCTCCACAGCCACGGGCCACCAACCCCGACAAAACCCCCTCGGCTGCCCAGTGCTGCCTTCCCCAGCGGGGCTGTGGAGGAGTGTTGGCGAAGGTCTGCTCTGAGAAGCCCAGCTAGTGGTGCCCCGGTGAGACCTCATAGCCGTGCTCCTGGGAGCTCAGCACCGCCCTGTCACTGACCCTGCACCACGTTCGTATGTGCCAAGGAGCTGATGGGAAACAAAACACACCCCTGAAGCTCAAGGGAGGGGATTATTTGTGCCTCAGAAGTACATTTTCTCTATACCAAGTAGGGTGTTTTTGCTATTCTGAGCTTCCTGGCATCCTTTTTTGTCATTACTGTGAGGCATTTCTCTGCTTTTCAAGCTCCTCACGACTTTCTTCCTCTTGGCATCATGGTGTTGTGCCCCATCCCTTGCTGCCTCCCCCATTTATGATCCAAACTGATTTCCTGCTGTACGCCTGGCCCTGTATCCCCCTGTTTTCTCTGTAGCTCTACCTCACAGTCCCCATCAGCTGCCTGGAGTGCGTCCTTCGACGTTTGCACTGTGGATGCCTAAGCTGTGTGCTGGCTGCAGCACCTTGGTCTCCCATACCTGACACCACTCACTCCAGGTCCCCATTTCCCTGCTGTCCCTCAGAGCTCAGGAATTGCGCTACCGCTTCCAGTTAACAGTCTGCCCAAATTCTGGCGCATTTCCTGTGGTGCCAGGTGTCCTAAAAATGCTTCAGAAAAACCTACCCTATCACCATTACACGTGAAGAAGTCCAGGGGAGTGGTTTCCTCTGTCTTCCCTCACAGCCTGGGGTTGGTTATGTCCAATTTGCTGTGGCCGAAAGCCTAGCAAATGGGACAGGTGATACTCAGCGTGGTGGAGAGGCTACACTGAGCAAAAGGTTTGGTTGGTCTCAATCCATTCATAGTGACTGTAACACTTGCCACCTGATGGACTGTAGCGACTAGGCTGGTGGCCTCTGCACAGCTCCTTCTGGGCAGGTGTTGCCATTGCAGGAAGGAAGAAAGAGGGTTGTTTCACGGCAGCCATCAGCAGTTTTGTTGTAATTCACCCTGTAAATATGCACATGTATCAGTCATTGTGGCCCAGCGTTCATGGGCAGGAGATCTCATCCTCAGGCAAGGGAGTTTCCAGAAGTAAAGTCCCCGGTGGAGCAGTTTGATCTTCCTGACCCCCTCTCCATCCCAAAGCATCCACTGCACAGCCTGGGGACTTGGCAGAAGTTGGGATATCAGGATGGAGTCCTCGAAAACTCACCAGGGCAAGCTCTCAGGGGACCTAGAGGAACATTCCTCAGCAAAGAGACCAGGAATGATCCCTGGACAGTCACCGATTTCAAAAACAACACCACCACCAAGCTCTGTGATTTCTACCCTCTTGGCATACATCTGTCACCACATGTGTTGACACAGAGCAATGCTGCCACGTCATGTTGTATGTGGCAGTCGCTGTCAACACTAGTCCAAGGCAGAGAGAACTGCTCAGGGCAGCTATTTTTTGAAAATGTCCCAAATAAAAGGACTAGAGCATGCCTTGGGGACATGGCCCACCACTAAGACTGGCCATGCCGGGGAGCAGCTCCATCTCAGGGACTCCCGAGCCACTCTACAGGAAGAATGCATTGCTGCCAGTGTAAACCAAACCCAAATGACCAGCCCCAGGACAACCTAGTGACACAAGACTCTGCTGAAGTTGCCACTCCTTCCACTCCACTCTGAGAAGCCCTGCCTTTTGCCCTGTGCCACTCAGAAATGGAGGGAGACCTGGCAGCCGGTGATGGGAACTCTTGCCATGTGGATGAACAGGACAAGCTGTGGCTCTGCACTATGCACCCAGCCGTTGTCCAAAGCAGTTGTGAGGAATCTCCTCCAAATGCGGCCAGACCAAAGATCCAGCTACAGCCCTTCCCCAGCCCACTCCCCATGTGTCCCTTCTCACAAACATCCACTCCCCAGCAAATGCTGCTGGAGGACACAGCAGTTTCCTTGTGCTGCCTCTTCTAGCCTGCCCCAAGCACTGGCTCAAGCTCTCCTTCCCGTATGGCCCTGGCAGGTCAGGTCCCAGCAGTCCCTGCCTGCCCTTGGGCCCCCTCCCCAAGCCAGAGTGCTGCAGGCTCTAGCCTGGGTGAAAGCCCATGTCCCACCACGGTGAGCCTGAGGCCAAAGGGAGCTCTACAGCAATGACGTTCCCAGGGACACCAAGTTGTGGCTCTAACTGCTGTGCAAAGGACAAATACCCATGGGAGCTCCAGCTTGGTGGCAGCCAGGACAGGGCTCAGTGCTGGCTGCTGACCCCCCCAGGGTACACAGGGAGTGCTCGGACGGTTCGGTCACCTGTGCTCAGCTCCACAGAGGCTGAATTTCTGCTGCACCAGCTAACGCACTGCTACCCTGGGACACCTCTGTGCTGAGGTTCCAAGGGACCTGGGTGACCTGCCACACTACACCTGAAGCCCAGCTCTTCTCCGCAGCATGCACCATCCTCCCCTGGTAAGGAGGCTGTGTCTTGGGAGTTGCACTGAAGGCAACGTGCATGGACAAATTTTTTCATCTTGTTTTTTTCATCTGCAAGGGTTGCCCCAGCGGGTGGCCTCAGGACGCAGAGACTTGCTCCCATAGCCATGGTGTGATGGTGCCTTGCCTGAGGTTCTCTCTTGCCGGCTGACACAGTGGGTGGCTCGTGCCCCTCTCTCCAGCACACTGTGGGGTCTTGGAGCACCTTGCTCGAAACTCACCCACCTGCACAGCCTTTGCTGGGTCTTTCTTAGAGAGGCACTCCAATCTGCTCACCAGCTTTGGAGAGCTATATCACAGAGTCCCCCAAGAAGAGGCATCTCTTCCTGCTAGCACTGCCCACCCCTAGCAGGCCATGGGTGTCAGATGAGAGCCGGTAAGGAGGGTCAGACACTCAACTTAAGTCAGCAGGAGTTAAGGAACCTCAGTGTCTTTGAGGAGCCCGTCGCCCACCAAGCCGAGGTCCGTGAAGGCCAGAGCGATTCTAGGAGCGTGTGTGCAAGGTTTAGTACTGCCAAAGCCTGATACTTCCATACAACAAAGGGCAAGGGTCAGTCAGGGAGAAGGTCCATGGGTTTGCTTCCTCCTGTTTCACGTAGCTCCAGGAGGGACATTTCTCACTGCAGTGACGTAGGTCCCTGCCCAAGAGAAGCTAATGGAAGGCGGCAGCAGGAGGCATGGGCTGTCACAGGACGGCAGATGGGATCCTATGTCAGCATATAGCCCCATGCTTACCCTCAGAAAGACACTTTTGCTGTGGAGCTCTCCCACCCACCTCTCCCTCCGATCTGTACCTCCTGCCCCACAACACACGAGCACTGTCAGCTCCACACCGGCTGCGGGAGGGACAAGTTCCTTTTGCCTCTAAATCCCAGGGAGCCCAGCGCCTGGGCTGAGCTCAGCCCCCGAGAGTGGTCAGCACTCACGCTGTGAGGCAGCCCGTCGCAAAGCCAGGAGGGACAGAGCAGGGGTGCTGGTGCCCAGGTGATCCTCCTCGTGGAATAGATTTCTTTTCACTCTGGCACCCTTCACGCACAGTCTAAGGGGGAGGGTGGTGCCAGCTCGGAGCATCCTCTGTGGCTCAGTGCTGGAGGTCGCACTGGCTCTGAGCTGCAGCTTCCCAACCAAGCGTGTGCAGCCGGTTGCCTGCTGTTTGCTTCCATAGCCTTATTACTGGGCAGCCGGGAAATTTGCTGCTGCAGATGCTCCACCTGGCACTTCACATTCGTCTGCAAATTCAATTTATTTCAGCCACGGACGACAAAGTTCTATGTCTGACAAAGGTCTTCCTAACACAAGCTGCACAGCAGTATCCCAGCTTCAGCTGGGCGCAGGCTGGAAAGCCTGCTACCTGGTTCAAAACCTTCAGGAGCTACAGCTTTACAGCTTTCCGTAGGCTTTGGTCGACCCCCTGGGGGAGTTAATATTGCACCCATGCAGCTTTCCCTCACAGCTGTCTTCTGCCAGTGTGTTTGTTTTCTCTTGATTCAGTTCCAGCTTTACTTGTCCCCAAGATGCTGTAGGAAGATAAACACGGGGCCGGGTGACTCAGGGACCCCGTGGGAAGAGAGCAGGCAGAGCCAGTGGGTAGGCGCCAAATCCTCCCCAAATTCCTGTTTGAAAAAGCCCATCTGTGAATAACAACTCAATGTAATAACGTCATCTCTGAACAGTTGTATCTCCCCCTTCAGAGTGCAAGGAGTGTGAATCCAGGGAGGAAGGCAGCCGTTGCTGAGTGGAGGGGCACGAGCATCCCGGACCAAGGCCCACTGAGGGCAGGGAGGAGCAGGCAGGGGAGGGCGTGCAGGGCCAGCAGCACATCCCAGTGCTGACGAAGCACCCCTCATCCAAAGACCTCTCCAGACCTGGACAGCTTGGAGTGCAGATCCGGCTCTGTGTTCAGGACCTGTTCACATGGCTGTGGCGCGGTCAGGATCCGTCCCTCCCTGGGGCTCGGGCTGTGCCTCCTGTGCTGCAGCCTGAGCTGGGCTTCACTGCCCGCTCCTGGGATGCAGAGCACGGTTTGCCGGGGCGAGAACCTGAGAAGGCATTTGCATTTTGCCCAGATTTTCCCAGTTAATCAGGACCCTTCAGTCTAGTCGCTTGCTTATTTTTTTAAAGCAATGAAAGAGATTTCCCAAATCCAGCCGGCTCTAAGATTACACACAGGCAGAGACACCATCAGTCTCTGTCAGTCATTCCCTCTGGCTGGAAAGTTAGCAGCAAAGAATTTCCAACTCATGAGCGGCGGAGCTGAGCCTGGCTCCCTCTCGCCCTCCTGTCCCCTGCAGCCCTTCGTGGGTGCAAGGAGCTGCTGCGCTGACCTGGGGCGTTTCGCTCCTGCTCGTCCCATGCAAATGCTTGCAAAAGATACCACACAACTAGGATTCGCATCCAGCAGCTTGTGGGCCTTTTATCAGCCCTGGAGGGGACCACAAAGGGAGCGAGAGAAACGTTCTTGGTACAGCTGACACTTTGACATGGCCTTTGTCCTGACAGACATTTCAAGGGGTAGCAGCAAAGAAGAAACAGAGGGAAGAAATAACATCAAGCCAGGAAAAGCCGTTAAATGTTCGCTCCAATGCGACCATAGGCTCTTCAGCGCCTTTTCTCCCAGGTGAGAAATCCCTCCTGTTAATGCCATCCAGACTGGGCCTTCCATGGGCTGTCGGCTCCATCAGAAGAAGCAGCGATTTCTTCATCAAACACTGCTAAAGAAACCAAAAGCTTTGGATCATCACCCTCAGAGCCCTCCAAACTGGGGGTGTCATTTGGGGACAGAAGCCAGCAGGCAGGGAGGGCAGCGTCTGCCTGTGCAGCGGCCAGAGGAGGGGAGGAAGCCCCAGCACCCTGCCAGTTCCTGCCAGCATTCCTCAGCAGGCAGGGCTTGCTCTGCACCCCGTGTTTCAGTGAGCAGCGGAGGTGACTCTTGTGCAGCCCCTGCCCATGGAACCGGCTGCTGCACGATGGCGTGGGGGCCAGGACACACACCACAGGAGAGGGGACACAAGCACCAGTTGCAAGAGGCTGGGAGTGCACCGGGAAGGGACAACTGTCCCTATACCCTCATAGCTGGGCTTTCCCTCGGCATCTGCACGTGCCCAGCTCTGCTTTGCAGCTGGGCAGAAACATCCATAGGCATTATTTCATTTTTTGATCTCTGAATGAGTCTTTTCCACACTTTTCCTTTTCTCCAGAGGAAACTGTTGGCTTAATTTGATCTAAATTAAGGAAAAGTCTTGATTGCTCTGAATCTTCATTTAACAAATAAAGCAATAATCTGTGCATCTAAAAAATTTCATTCAGCTCCACCCAGATCTTCCTGCTCCAGCACACAGCTGCGTGCGAAAGATGCGTGTTTTGGAGAGCAGAGGTGAGGAAGGGGTACGAAGAGGTGATAACTTACAACACGCTGCATCTTGGGACTTGCACTGGCAGGGCAGGCATCTGCAGGCAAGGTGGTGCGAACAGAGAGGGCCTGGGCTCCTTGCTGGAGAAGGGGGAGGAAGGCAGCACTTGCTGCGTGAGAGCATCCTTCCCTTTCCTCCATACTGATGTGAAGCCCAGACTTGAAGCTGCTCCAGGTTGCAGCAGGGGGTTGGCAGTTTTTGCCCAGTGAGCAAGTGATTTATTGACCTTCTGTGCCAAAGGACGTTCTTCATTATTCAAGTCAACTTGAATTATCCAAGTCAACAAGTCAACTTACAGTCGTGCTTCTCAGTGCCTTCAGACATCCACATTCCTTCTCCCATCACCTTGTGGTCACCACCAGGGCTCCTGCTGTGTTCTTGCACTCTTGACTTCTGCACAAAGCCAGAAGCAATAGTAGCACAAGTAAGAGACAACACAAACCTGACTCTTGCACCTGTGCCAGGAGGTAAGTAACACTGACTGGGACCTGGCTGGATACTGGCTGTGCTGGAGCCTCACTGGAGCCAGGCTTTGTGGACATGCTGACTGGGATAATCTACTGAAATCAAGTATTTTATCCTGTAGCTCATCACCTTGTCTGACATGTAACTCTTGAGCTTGGCTGGAAAGGTTTGGACATTGGTTATTCAAGCAGTGCTTTTCCTGTGTTGGCATGCCCCCTTTACTCACAAGAGATTAAAATTAGTTATACGAGATATACTAGATGCTCTAGGTTTCTCCCGCTACAGCTCTGCTCAGCTCTGGTGCAGGCTCCAGCACCGCTGCAGCCCTTCTGCTTCTCTTCTTGTGACCCTGCTTTGCTTCGTGACCTCACTCCAATGTCACACACCCACCAGCTCCTTGCCCCAAGCTTCATGCCTCCAGCCATGGACATGAGTTGCCCAAGGAACCCCAGTGCCCATGAATCCCTTGAGGTCACTCTCCTTGGCCCCGTACAGGTCTCCCAGATCCTCTCCCCGCTGCAGCAGGCTGGCAAGGCACATCACTCCACCCAGCCATGGGCATCCTGCTCGCCTTAAAGTCCTTGTGCTGTCCACCAAGGTCAGCCCTGGCTGCGTGCCTCCAAAGACTCCTCCAGCTAAAAGGACACCAGCCATGGGAGTCCCAGCGTTTCACTGACTAATTTCCACTGGAATCAGGAAGCTGAGGTTACAGGGAGAAGTTATGAATGAAACAAGTCGGCCCTGGGTTCCACACAGACCAAAGGCATTACTATCCTACGCGACGTGTAATTAAATTGTGGACTTCATTGCCACAGGATGCCACGCAAGCCAAAAATGCACACGGCTTTGAAAAGAGATTAGACAAATTCACCGAGGGCAGACTCCGCGGTGGCTATTACATGGGATGGCATGCATACCACTCCTGGCTCAGGAAGTCACTAAGGCATGAATTGCTACAAAATGGAAGGGTATCACAAGGGCAGATCGCCTGCCTCTATCTGCCTGCAATTTCTCGTCATTACTGGCTGGGACAGCGCTACCTCAGCTGACCTCGGACCCGCTGCAGCTTGCTCTGCTGCTCTGTGCAGCTGCGTTCACAGATGCCTTGTGCAAGGGATGGCATCCTGCAGAGCAGTGGGAGTTTTGGGGACCCTGGCACCCTGCCCCCTCCCAGCCGTGTGCTCTCCTGCATCACCTCGCCCTCCAAGCAGCCTCTCCCAAACCAGCCCTCTGAAACCAGGGCTCAAAACCCTCCTCACTGCATTTGACCACTCAGAGATGCTGCTGATGCAAGGTTAGCAGTTTCTGGACCTCTGTGCCTGTATCTGTTCACAAACCTATGAACCCTTTGAGCTTGTCCTTTCCTCGCACACTGAGGACGTCCTGGCAGAGATGAGCACCAAGCCAAATCCCCGGCTTGACGCCTCTGCCTGCCCAGCCAGGGGTGGTACTGCTGAGCATCTGCTCTTCCTGATTCTCAGCAATACAATCTCCAGCTCTGCAGGTGTCTTAGCAGCAGCTCCAAGGTGCTCCTGGTGCAGAACTGCTGCCTGGTGCTCTGTCAGTGCCTGGGCTGAGACCATTGCCCAGCTTGGCAGGCTCCCAGGGCAGCTAGCCCAGCTGTGCCATGGAGCTAATGGTGGGGCTGAGGTCATAGCACCAGGCAGCCACGTCACACTGCACCATGTGCCCTGGGTCACATTGCTACTTGCCTCCATCCCCACAGGGCTCAGTCCCTGCTCACCCTGGGGCTTTCTCATCCCTCTTTTTCCCCAGCACTCTGTTGTGTTTCCTACACCCCGCAGGCTTTTCTTATCCACTGGACCACGGTGAGCTCAGTTTCAGGAGTCTCTCTCTGCCCTGGGTTCCTTTGGCTGGAGTCTCTGCGCTTGGCCCCTATTACTCTGTGTCTCTACAGCATCCCCTGGCAAGGAGTCTGCAATTTAGTTCCATGACAATAATGCCTTGTCAGCATACCCATCGCTCCATGGTCCAGAGCTACTCAAATGCCTCCATCTCTCTTGCTTATCTAGTTGCACCCTCTAGTCCGGCACTTGTTATTCTGCCTTTGGTCTGGTGTAGGATGCTGGGCAGGGAGCGTGGAATCAGGCACTGGGCAGACTGGGCTTTGCTGCTTGAGATTGCAGGGGACTGGTGCTTGCAACTCAAACCAGTTCACTCAGCTGCCATCCTGCTGCTGGGTTGGCCATGGTGCCGTGCGTATGGGCAGGCTGGGCAGAGCACGTGGTGCACAGGATGGGGCATAGCCATGGCGTGCAGCCTCATCACTGGGGAGTTTCCTCCCCCTGCCTTGCATGAACATAAAGGTCTTGATCTCATTTGGAAGGAGAAGGAATAAGTTCTGACAAAGACTTTGACTTTGGAGATTGTTTTAATTTTTTGCTAGATCACCAGAAAAAAAAAAAAGAGAAATTAATAAGACACTGTCTGGAAGAATAAGGCCCAAACCTTGGAGGAGCTGATGAAGCAACTATGCAGAAAATACTGTTTCTTTACTCAGGAGAGGGACCATGCACACGAAGAACTCTAGTTTGTGTACATCATTTTGGAGACACCAAGTGATCTTACATTAAACAGAGGGCAGTTAAAGAAGGGTAGTTCAACAGTACTGGTGAAAATATCCAGTACTGAAGAAACCATCCTAAAAGACAAGAGAAATTGGATGGCCTGCATGTGCTTGCACTGCTCGCAGGCTTGTCCTCCGCTGCTGCCCCTATGACACCACCTGAAAACACTCAGCCTGAATACGGGGAGGCCTCCAGCCACTGTGTGAGGCTGTTGAAAGCAGGAAGGGTGTAAGTGGTGTCAGCAGAGGAGCAGCACTGGTGAGATGCAAGGGACCTGGGGCTGGTCCTCACTCTGCAAACCTGACTTGCACATGCCAGGTAGGTAGCAATGCTGTGGGGACTGAGCTGAATACAGCTTAACATGCTGGCAGTCACCTCCCCACCCTACCCCAGTATCACAGGCAACATGGGCAGCTTGGGCTTTGGAAAACCTTTAGCTGAAATAAAGTGGGAGCACAGCTGCTGGAGCAGTGGTTGTCCCACGAACACGAGCAATGGCAGAAGCCACGTGGCCGTTCGTGAGAATAGTTTTCCCTGCTATTCTCTTTTGGGCAAGGCTTGCACATGTTATTTTTGAGGTGGATGAGGTAAGTCTCCAGCACCCAAGGGGCAGGAGAGCAGTGCCAAAGCTGTAATAAGGAAGAAGACCTGGAGATGGGAGCGGGGCCTTGCAGATGCGATGCCTGTGGTGCAGCAGCATCTCAGGCTCTGGGTGTCAGTGGGACACATGAAGACTACAAGGGCAGCCTTGTTCGAGTTATCAGAGCAGATGGATATCACGGAAAGTGGCTAACATTTTGCTGCTCTCTTCCACCCTTCAGTTGCTCACTTTTGCTTGTGTTTTATTTTTCTTTTCAAAGGAATGACATTTAATTTACTTCTTAAAAAAAAACTTCTGTCATTTCAGCTCCTCCGCAAGCCTATGCACTTCCTGGGACTCTGCTCACCCCTCTCCTGCCTCATCCCCATCCTGCTTTTCCCCATTACAGGCTTCCACACCGTCCTTGCTCCTGTCTCACCTCCTGCATCCTTCCAGCCCTCGCCCAGCCGCCCTGCCCTGCTCCGGGCTCTGCACACCCGCCCCTGCCCCCTTCCCAGGCCCGGAGGTACAAATGATTAGATTTTCAGCCCAATTAAGGGAGGCTGTCTCCTGGCTGGGACAGAAAGGGTTGGCTCTGGAAGGTGGGAAACAAGCTTTGACAGATCCTGGCGTCCCCAGCGCCCTCCAATGGCTCTGCCTGCTGGGCTCCTTTGTGCTGCTCCAGGAGCAGGGCCAGGGCGCAGCTGGGGGTGCGTGAGGGTCTCCTCGCGCCCCTCCTCTTCCCCAGCCTAGCAAAAAGAATAGCTAATTAAGAGGTCCAAACGCAGGCAAAACTAATTCCCTATTCAAAGCTCTGACGGGCAGCAGGGAGGGAGGGGGAATGCAACAGGCGGTGAGCTGGAGAGCTGGCATCATCTTTTGTGAGAGCTGAGGACCTGGGGGAGCAGGTTAACCCTCTCCTCCCTGCCCTCCAGGGGAGGGCAAGCTGGGTGATACACACCATCCCATGTCCCCCACACACCAGGGCAAGGCCCTGGGGTACCCCCACAGCAGTGATGCTCAGCCCTGCGTGCTGCGGCTCCTGCTGAGCAGCACTGCCTCAACCCAGGGCTGGCTCCATCTCAGCCAGGTTCTGTGAGGAGCAGCTTGTGTCTCCTCTGTCCCTGTGGTGTGTCTGTGAGCCCACTGCTGCCTGTTCCTAGTCTGAGCCTGGAGCCATGAGCAGCCTCCAGAGACAGCTGGGGATGGCCTGAATAGCTCAGCTTCCTACTTGTGCCTGGATCCTACAGCCCAGCGTCCAGCCCCATGTGATGCTGCAATACCATGGATGGAGCACAGCTGCACATCCAGTCCAGGCCTGCCCCTTCCCCGGGGAGGCTCCTGCTTGCCCTGTCCAGCACAGGAGGCCCCAGGTAGGGCATGTTGCCTTTCCTTGCTTTCTGCAGCACAGCCCAAGCCTGGCACAGGCACTCTTACCTGGCTCGAAGTTGTCAAGCTTTAGGGAAGTGGAGGCAAAGGGCTGAGGCTGCTGGAGGGCAAGGCTGCACAGGAAACAGAGCCAGGAATTTTCACAAGCCTAAGGGGATGCTGCTGGCATTTAATTTGCTTTGCTTTAAATAAAGGGAACCACATTCACCCAGATGATATTCAGGTGCCCAAAGAGAGGTGTAGCACTCCTCAGCACCTGTGCGAGCAATTACACGAGTGTTGCTGTAGGCAGGATATGGCTTTTCATTTTCTACATGCACAGATCAACCTGTCTCTGCAAAGCCAGCTCCCGTGCAGCTCTGAGGCCGGGTCAATGAGCCGTGACCCATGCACAGCCCATGCATGCTCTGCAGCCAGCATCAGGCAAAGCCTGGGGACCCCTCTCAAGTCCCCATGCAGAGGCACAGAGTGTGGGGAAGAGCAGGATTTCCCACACTGCCTAAAAAGGTCTTCCAGAAAAGTCTTTCCTGGTGGTTTGTGTGCTCAGTGGGAGCTGAGCTTCCTGGAGGCGGATGTCCTCGCTGGACTAAGACTGTTCCCAAATAGGTGACAGAGGAGATGGCAGATAGCCTGTGGATCACAGCTACTTCTGCCTGCAGTGACATCTCTCTTCCGTCCCTCCAGCTCCTGCTGGACGTGTCTGGGTTCATGTCCGAGTGAGGATATCCCCATTCCAGGTATCTCTGTCCTCAGCCACCTCGCCTCCCACTCCAGAAGCTGGACACTCACTCAGTAAAGACCAGCAAAACTTTGCTCTCTCCAGAACAGCGCCAATTCACACTAAGGATCTGGTTATCTAGTCCAAAAATCCAGTTCCTTTTCTCAGAGCCCAGACTCCTCTGTCGTGCGCAGTACACTCAGCAGCCCATTCTTCTCAGCAAGTACTTAAGCAGGGCACCCGGTGGCCATCAACCCGTGCATGGTGCAGGCTGCAGCAGGGTGATGCGTCTCCTTGCAGCAGGACTGCGTGCTGCCCGCCGAGCCGCTCCTTCCCAGGCAGCGCCTGAAGCCAGAGAGTGCAGACAGGGTCCTCTGTGTCCCCGCTGAGGCAGGACTCTGGTGCCCTCTGCACTGGCATCGAGTCCCATGGGTGATGGCAGGTGATGAAAGTGCAGCCCCAGCCTATCCCCTCCTCCAGAGGTTATCTACAGAGGGAAGAGTGAATTCAAGGATAATTAGCCTCCCGGCATGAATCACTGCCCTGTTGGGAGTGATGAACTGTGCCAAAGAGTGATCCAAAAGATTTTGGCTGCCAGAGAGCCGGGAACGTTCAGGCCAAACTGTGGTTAGGAGGAGACTGGAGTCTCCAGAGCTTCCCAGCCCACTGGCAGTTGACCAGCCTCTCCCAGCCCTGCCCGGGAGCAGCAGCACTTCATCCCCCGGCCCGGCGCCCAGAGGAGCTGTGAGCAGCCAAGGGCTGGTGCAGGAGGCACGGAGGGTGGCCTGAAGCCTTGTCCCCAGCGCACCTCGCCATCTG
>Ga0181612_133707_pt1 | contig 12905 bp, 11 predicted proteins | sample HoacroProtozoa21_FD_119630 | JGI IMG/M metagenome (GOLD analysis project Ga0181612, IMG submission 119630) | Hoatzin crop microbial communities from Cojedes, Venezuel. Combined Assembly of Gp0051906, Gp0051904, Gp0051908 | reverse complement strand
CTCAACCCTTGCCCCATCCCTCCAGGGGGCCTCCCCAGGACATGGGAACAGAGGGGCCCCCGGTTTGCATGGTGAAAGAGGGCCCTGGCTCTGCCCCCAGCCCCATTTCCCCAGTGCTGGGAGCTTCTGCTGCCTTCACCTGCCCTGACCCGTGGCCCGGCGAGCTGTAATCCCCCTCCTGCTGCACCCACAGGATCAGAGGCTGCCAGCACCAAACCCATCCTGGAGAGAAGAGGGCACCAGGCGTGGGGTGGGGTGTAAGAAACCCTAATGACACCCTGGGGAGAGGAGGAGGAGGAGGGCGACAGGCTCTCCCCAGTCTTTTGGGTCTCTAAATAGGCAAAGGAAAAATCCCTGTTTGCAGAAGTGTCTCCTATATTTATAAGAAGCAAAGACGATGCTGGGATAGAGGCTGAGCTGAGCTTTTAACCAGCCAGATTACACTTAGCAGGAGCATTTACCTCTGCCTCTAATCCGCCTGCCACAGAGATTTGCTAACTCCTTCCCGGATTTAACTGGAAGGCTGGAACTCTTCCCACAGAGGAGAGAGTTAAGCTGGTGCTGGAGGGCTGCGGGGCCCAGGGTCTGCACTCCTCCCCAGGCACAGCAGGTTTGGCATGGAGGTTTTAGCCCCAGACTCAATTTTCTTCTGGCATCTGGTCCTGCAGGCAGGACGGGCAGGAGGGGGGCAGTTGCTGGGAGCCCCTTGGACCCTGGGAGCTCAGGGCTGGTGGCTTCAAAATTAGAGCCTGTGCAGAGCAAAAATTGGGGCATTTCTGAGCAAAAATCACTGCTGCTCAAACACAGAGCACAAGCAAGAGGAGAGTTCTGAAGGAGCCACTCGGCAGGTACAGCCCCTGTTGTTTTCAGCTGGATTTCTTGCAAGGACAGAAAACATCTGCTCCCAGCACTGGTGGCTGGGGCAAGATACGGCCACGCTCCTGACCCTCATGGCGCGTGTTCCCCAGCTCCCCTGACCCCCCCGCTCCACCCCAGAGCAGCCATGTCCTCCATCGCCTGCACCGGATCGGGCCCATTGGTCCTCAGGGCCTGGGGCACCAGTGCCCGCTGCTGGGCACCCGCGCCATGGCTGTGTGTCAGCAGGATCCGTCCCCTTCTGAGCATTCCCTCGCAGGATGCTTTGCGCCCACGACAGGGAGGGGAGAGACAAAAATCCCGGCGCTTGGCCCTGCAGCGAGCCCTGACGGCACCCCCATGGAGCCCCGTGATGGGATTTCGGTGGGAGGCTTTTGGGGCAAGGGCGATGTCTGAAATTTATGGGCATAAGCTTAACTAATTGGAGTGCTTTGCTAATCGCAAAATAACTTGGTGCGGTGCGGGCTGGCATCCCCAAGCCGTCCAGGGTCGGGCAGCACATGGCACCGGCAGCGCTGCAGGCACACACGTCTCTGCGGCAGCCCGCAGCCCCCGGGTGCAACCGTAGCTTCGTGCGGGGTTAGCGTTCCCAGTATCGCCGTGGAGCGTTGTGCTGGGCGGCAGAGAGCACCTGGCAAGAGAAAATGCACCTCACGTGTGTCTGAGCTCGGTGCTGAGGGCACCTGGCAGGGCTGGGGCCCGTGGGTGCAGCTCCACGGGATCCAGAGCGGGACGGGGACCCCAGAAATGGTGAGAACTGGTCCCAGCTGGGGCTTTCCAGCCAGCGCTGAGGCAGGTGAGCAGGGTCCGGTCCGTGTGTGCGTGTGTGCATGCGTGAGTGTGTCACACACACAGAGGAGCTCACCCGCCTTTCGCCACTTGTACTCCTCACCCGCTGGCTCCCGAACAAGCAGCCCACCGAATTGCAATGCTCTCACCCAAACAAACAGCAGCAGCCTCCAGGAAAGGCTTTTCCCACGGGCCGGGGCAGGCGGGCAAGGCTGCGGAGCCCCCTCGCTCCCCTTCCGCAGCCTGCCGGGCAGGGGGCCAGCTCTGCTCCCGCGGCCCTTCCTGCAGGCAGGGCTGGTGTGTTCACCACAAGCTATAGATGGCCCGGCTGCCGCTTACAGTAAATCTGAGGAAGCTGTTTTGGGCAGAGCGTTTGAAGTCCCGCAGGCAGCGAACCGGCCATCTCCTACTGGCGCAATCACCCGCCGCGGGCTTCTCCCGTTTCCAGCGCGACCCTTGGCTTTCCCAGCACCGACCCATCGCGTGTCAGTCCCCGTCATCAGCGCAAAGCCGCTTTCCCAGGGCTTCCCCACCTTCCCGGAGGCAGCCGATATCTCGGGGGCAGGAGCTGTGTCTGCCGTCACCCTCCCTGCTTTGGGTCCGGGTGTGCAGGAAAGCCACGGAGGAAGGATGCTGGAGCAGTCAGTGCTCGCCAGCACCGTCCCAAAAACCACTCCCCAGCCACCCTCCTGCTGCTGCTTTCTCCTGTCACTGCCCTCTGGCCATCGGCTGCAATGTCCAGAGGAGGGACTGGGGGATTTTTCTGCTTTCTTGGGTGAACATGAAATCTGTGCCCCTGTGATGGCCAGCGGATGAACCCAAAGGGCCACTCAAGCATTTCTTCAAGGGCTTAAATGGGCTTTATGTGGTGAAGATGCCTGCTCCAGCCCTCTTCACGGACGGGCAACTCCAAGCGTTGGGGAAAGGCAAGCTTTGCCTTAACCAGAAAAGTTTCGCTGAGCCCTCAGGATCATGTTTTGCATTTTTCTCTCTGTTACCCATAAGGATTTTCTCCCCACCCACTTGTTAAGTGAAAACCACTGAAGGTCTCATGTCACTGGTTCCTGTGAGGCTTGGGGCTGGCAGGACTGTCCCGCACCTCACTTCACATCTGCACTCTGAGTCCAGAGGAAGGTGAGGTACACACTGGCAAGAGATTCAGCCCCATCTGTTGAATGGCCAGGAAGAAGAAAGCAAGCAAGGCACTACGTGGCCCAAGGACAGATCACCTCCCAGATGCGGAGTCCTGCCACCCCGACCCAGTGGCCTGGGGACATTTCCCCAGAGCAGCTCTGCCAGCCCCACAACGTCTTCTGAATTTGGCCCAGACCTTACCGGCATGGGAAAGGATGCACAGCAGACACAGGCACGGGATTTTCCAGGGTGGGAGCTTGCTCCTAGTCTGGTTTTTCAGAAGCGGGCTGCAGGCTTCTGAATCGGCGGTATTTTTCGAGTTGTTTCCTGCGGTGGAAGTGATCAAATAATTGTTTATACACCCGTCTGGCCCAATGGCTCATGCTCGCGGAGCAGAAACTCGCTGTCAAGGCTGCTGGGATGAGGTTCCCCTGTGATGCCATGGCGTGTTTTTAAGAGGAAGGTGTTGAGGCCACATGTGCCTTTCAAGGCAGAGCCGTGCCGTGGTCCAGGCACACTGCCGGCCAGCCGCTGGGCTGGATTTCTGCCGCCTTTCTCTCCATGGAGCCGCAGGAGGGTTGTACCTGGCAGCAGGCTTTCCACTGCTCCACTTCCCAAGAGGGTGCTCCCAGCATTGGATCTCCACCCCTTGTCCTTTCCTTCCCCTTCCCACCAGCTGGCAACTCCGCCAGCCCATCTCTGGCTCCCTCACCTCCCCGTGCTCCCCATGCTCGAGCAGGCATCTGGAGCAACCCTGCTGCTCCGAGAGAGGATGGAGGACACGCGTCCCGATGGGAAAGTCAGGCTCTCCCAGTGGCAGCCTCCTCCAGTCCCCAAAGTGACGGTGACGTGAATGTTCCTATTCAGACCAACCATTTTTCAGGCATTTGTAACCCCCTCTAACATGTTTTTCTCTCTCCTTTGGGGTTGGAATTATCCTGGCTTTGTGCAAAAACCATCTCTGAAGTGCTCAGGGAGTGGAAACCTCCCATTATACTTTTGAAAAATAATATTAATCTTCCCTTTCCTTTTATAAAGAGCTCTCTCCCCGACGGCTCAGGACTGGAGGTACGCATTTGATGTGGAAATAGCCCTTGCTGAAAGAGCCCTTTTGATGTTTGATTTTCACAGGGCCAACTCCAAACTAACTGTGGAGGGCACCAGGCGCTGGCGGGGCTGGGCCCCGAAGGGTGCCCAGGAAGGATGCAGGGCAAAAGAGAGGTGCTGCCAGAGCACTACCCTGCCTGCCTGCCATTTCTTGAGCAACAGGCAGGTGTTTCCTGGCTTTCAAAGATAATAAACCCATAGGGATTTCCACTCATGAAAACTGCCCTTGGCCTGATTGAGCTCCAGGACCCAAGGCGGGTGCCCAGCCTGCAGTGAGCCGGAGCGACGGACGCAGCTCCCAGCCATCCGTGCTGCCTTCCCTCTGACAGTGTGGTGGCACTGAGCTCTGCGGTCCCGTAAGCATGGCTGTGCTTGTTCTCCCGTTGCCTTCTGCACAGCCATGCCCTGCTCCCTGCCCCTGCCCACAGCAGGAGCCCGTGGCTCTGGGTGGGAGACACGCACGCTTCCTAAGAGCAGGTCTGTACCCCTTTGCCCAGGGCAAGAGAGACCAGGCATCTCCCCATCAACAGCAGAGTCCAGAGGGGAGTGCAACAAGCAGAATTTGGCCTCAGCTGCAGGAATGCAACGGCAAAGGGAGGGAGGGGATGCGCTGGCTGATCCCATTGCCCGCCAGCTTCCCAAAACACCTGTGCTGAAACCCATTCGCTGCGGGGAGCCAGGGCCATGGGGCCACATCATGAGGATGAGGATGATGTGCCTGAGCTCTGCATGTGTGGAGGTGGGGGCAGGTTAGCTGGAGCGCCGCAGACCCGGACAGCATCCACAGGTGACAGTGTCCCCATCCTTGCTGCAGGGACACAGGAGACGGTGAGGTGGGTACTCGCTTTGGGACTGAGCCACTGTCTCGGGGTGCCTCTGGAGGCAGGGAGGCTGGTCACCCATTTGCTTCTTCCAGTCTGACACTGCTCCTAGCTCCTTATTTAGTGGTTTTGGTATCCACCAACTTTGCCCCTTGTAGTGCAGCAGCAAGCTTTTCTCTCCTTCCCCTGCCTCTCCCCCTACTACTGTTTCTCTCATTTAATTCCTTAAAGCACTATTAAGAGGCCGTTCATCTGGGAGGTATCGCCTAAAACAAAGTTGTATTGTGTACGTTTGGTCAAAGCAAGATAAGAGCTTCCAAGCGGCGGGGCAGTGAAGGTGGCTTCTTCGGGTGCTGGCAGCTCTCACAGAGCACGCAGTGTTCGGGATGTGTTAACCCACCGGCCGGCATTTGCATAGGTACAATACCCCTCTTCACTTTCTGGCAGGTTCTTGGCCTGGAAACTGTTGTACTAAACCTTAGACCAGTATGTTGGCCCGGTAATCAGTACTGCACTATTTACTTTGTCTCTCCCCTTTTTCTTTTCGGAGACAATACGCATTTTATGCTTTGTCAGCAGAAGGCAAGGGGGGAGCTCACCCTTCGGGGCGTCCCACTCATCCTGGAAGCTGCAGGCACCCAGCGCTCTGGCAGCTGCCAGCTTTGCCTGTGGTCTGCAAAGAGCTCACGTCCAGCATGGGTTCATGACATCAAGGAACAAAAGTTTTTGGTCTTTGGTCTCTACCAACCTACAGTTGAGAGAGACACCTGGCTGCCCTTTTACCCATAAGCTTTGTACAGAGTGAAATCTGAAGATGTTCCAAGTTTTGTCTGATCATCACAGAACAGAAGAACTGCCGGATATCTGGGAATCCTGGACGCGAGCACCGCGCCAGCACAGCTCAGCCCTAGGCACGTGCTTAGCAAGACCAACACTCCCGGGAAGCAGAGGACCAGCCGCACACATGCTGCGCAGTCCCTCCGTGCACAGGCAGTAAAGCTGATGCCTTCCAAGTGTTCTGGATGTGTTGCACGTTTAGAAGACATCTGTGCTGCGCAGGCACTGATGGGCTCAGGCTTCCAGCAAATGGCCGAAGGATTTACCTGGTGCGCTGGGAAGCTGCACTTCATGCTGTGGTGGCTGCTCTGCCAGCATGTGCCCACCGACAGCTCTGCCACGGAATCTGTGAAATTTTGGGGTTCGATGGTGATGAAGTCCCATCCAGTGGTGCAAAGCGGCGTGGTGGTTTGCAGGGATGAGAGAGGTGTTTTCCAGTCTGTTTCCAGAGGATGCCTAGGACTCCACAAGAGAAGCGTGGCAGCAGAGACACGAAGCAAGTTCTCGGTGCCCTAAAGTCCCACCTGTCCTGCAGGAAATTAATATTCTTCTCTTGGGAACCCAGCATTATTCAACTGAATTCCCCCTTCGGGTTTGGAAATTTTCAGCAGGGAAAGAACCTTAAAGCAAAGGACAGACAAAAAAAAAGACCCTAAAGAAGCCGATCTGCAAGTTGCCTTTGCTCAAGCCCTCCCTGCCCATCACCTTGGCTGGATGAGGAAGGCACTGCATTCATGTGCTGGTTTTTAAATTATTACCCTACACCGCGCTGTTTGTTTTATTTCCCCACTTTGTGTTCAGAGGCTGTTCTTCTTGCACTTATTTACTGTAAAGCAAAGAAAGCCAGGGAAAATGATCTCCAAAGCAAACAGAGCCATGTTTCCATTTGGGAAAACTTAAGAGGGAAAGCGCGTGTAGCTAAGCAACAATGCATGATGGTAAATGGGTCATTTTCCAAGGCATGAACTGCATGTGGATAACTGCAAGGAAAACAACCCCAGCCAACACGCCGCCGACGTTTGAATTCTTGGCCTAAGCAATTAATAAGAAATGAGATGACTCTTCAATACCCCCAAGAGCTCCCTGGGTTGTTACGGGGTTTTTCTCCGGCTTTCGATCTCCACCCAAAACCTTGGGTGGGAGTCTCAGTTACTGTGGCTGGGCAGAGCTTTGAGCACTGATGCATTGCAGCGAGGTTCCCTGGACCCGAGGAGCCATGGGTCAGCTCCACCACATCCCAGGGAAAGGGAGTCCCATGGCAGGACAGGGACTCAGCCATGAGACACTGCCTTCTGTTTTGGGCCCGAGTGAAGCCAGCGTTCACTCCTGCATTAGCACCCAAGCTTGATCTCAGCCTCCCCGCAGCAGTACATAGCGGTGGCGTTGCTCATTTATCCTCCCTGTGAAACTAGAAAATCTCTGTTGCAGGAAAAAGGGGGTGTTTTCTTGCTGTGGGGTAACATCTTATGGATATACGAGGGTATTAGTACTAGGGCAACACTAGCTATGGGATCATAAAATCATTTGGGAAGCCACGAATGGGAGAGTTTACTGGAAGATAAACAGGTGAGGTCACGTCTGGTTGGGGGCATAACGGCCACCTCGCGTGGCTGCTGCGTCACGGGTGACAGTGTCTGGCTCAGCCGCGGGTGGAGGGTTAGGGAACCCTTCAGCTTTGCGTCCTAGGGCAGGAAAACTATTGTGTTGGGTTTTTTTTTTGTTTTTCATAGTAATAACAGATCTACAGAGCTCAAGCTTTGCATTTGCAGAAATGACCGCTCAGCTGGGCTTTTCCAGAACTCCTCTTACCGGGAATGGTGCCACCTTCAAACCAGTGCTGGCAATTCAGCCTGAAGGTCACCGCGTGGGACGGCAGCAGAGCAGGGACGAGACCGCACTTTTCCTAGACATGCCGTTGATTTCCTCTTCCTGCCGCTTGCATCACTGGCTGTGATCAAAACATACACTGCCATGTTTATTAAAAGGAAAGAGTTATTGCAGGAAGGTATTGGGATTATTTCTTTCCTCCATGAATAATGTTCTACAGTTCCTCTTAAAATCAGACCTGAGGAATTTACAGAGTGGTTATTGTACATTCCTTGGAAAAAAAAAAATCTGAGCAAGTAGTTCCAGTGCATTAAAGCAACGAATAGAGGAAGTGAAAAATATTTTAAATTCCTGTAGAGTGTTACATTTCAAAAATGTCCTGGTTTAGGACATTCGAATTGAGGGGCTGCCTTTTCTTCTCTCTCTTTTTTTCCCCCTCTAATTTCTCTGAACTTGTTACAAGTCTCCTTCCATTTTGCTCACCATTTCCAAGCGACTAAATAGAGAGAGGCCTGGAATGATGACAGAGATGCGAAGTGCACAAAGGGACCGGAGTGTGGTCCGATAATTCTGTAATTGGAGCTGCTCGAGGCGAAATTTTTTTCAAGCCAGTGTAAATGGGGATCGCTGAAACCCTTAACAATCGGTCTGTCAGGCTGCTTCTTTAATGGATTGCTCTGTTTAACTCTCCCTGTTTGTCACTGGCAAGATGACAAGAGAAATTAGTGTCCTGGAAAATATAAGGTAACTGGCAGCTCCCCAGCCTGGCTCCACGGCCCCGCAGACCCCGGGGTGCCGCAGCGCCGGAGCCCGGTGTGCCAGAACCCAGCTCACTGGCTGCTCTGCAGCCTCCGTGGAGGAAGAGGAGGGGAGCTTGCAACCTCCTTCCCTTTCTAGGGGTAGGAAGGCCTGCAAAAAGCCCCTGTGGCTCTGGGACTGACATGGTGCAGAGTGCGTGGGGAGAAGGGGGGTCCCCGAAGCACTGTGCACAGCTGGCTGCAGGCTGGGGTCGGGCTGGGGAGAGCACCTAAGCGTCCTCCCAAGGCCAAATCGCAAACCCCTCATCAGCTGCAAACCAGCTTTTTCTTTGGCTTTCGCCCCACTCCGTGCACTCTTTCTTTTTTTTAAAGTGCTGTGGGTTAATGTCAGTCCTCTGGGGCCGCTGGGTGTGCAGTGGGAGCGCTCACCATTAGAGAAGATGCTTCCCGTGTGTGCAAGTGTGCGTGAGCACTTGTGAGTGCGTGCAAGCGTGCGCGGCGTTGGAGATGCTCCCACACCTCCATTGTTCGCAGCCAGCCTCTGAAATCTGGCCTCGACGATGCCTTGAGGCTAGAGATGTACCTTTCGCTTTTCCCATGAAATTCCATTCTGGTTTGGCTGAGTTTTAAAAAAAAAGTTTGAAAATCGCCATTTCCCTTCTGCTGCCTGCATTCCTCGGGAAAACTTTGGCAGCCTGTCAAAACAATAACTGAACGTGAACTTTCTAAAGAGCTGGCCCGGTGCTGTCTGCCAAAGCAGCAATTCCGCACAGCTCAGCGCGGCGTGTCCTTTCCCTCACCCCCCCGTGCCCACCCCTCGCACACCCATCCCCGGGCACCCTTCGACGCGAATGTGCCCACCCCAGACACCGGTAGGCAGAGCACAGGGTTGGCACACGCTGCCCGGCTGTGAAAGCCACACACGCCTCCTCTCCCCTCGCCGGAGAGCAGCTTTCCGCTTCCAGCCCTGACAGTTACTCCTGCGGTTTTTGGGGCAGAAACCTCTGGAGCAGTGAGGAATGGCCAGTCCAGACCTTGCTGAGGAATACCTTGGGGCCAGCTGCAATAACCTACATCGTAGACATTTATTTAAAAGATCTTAATTCTTTTTTTTTTTTTAAAATGTTATTTCCTATGTTAAAAGAATGTTGTTTATAACGCAAAGCCAAGTGCTTTTAAGTTAGGAAATGCCTAATGTACGATTCCTCGCAAGCCCAACTCCGTGTGCGTGCATTGTGCTACGACCTTTACGTACGTGAGCCCTTATTTTGACCTCTTTCCTTGTCCTATGGATGCGGGAGGGAAGAGGGCACGAGCTGCTCCGACAGCTGTAAATAAGACACTTCCTAACATTGAAGTGTTTCATTTGAATGTTTTTGCAGACCGCATATTATTCTTTAATACAAGTTTTTAATGTAATGTATAATTTTCAAACCAAAGCACCCGACTTCGGCACACTTGCCAGAGTTTTTCCTCACCACAGAAATGCGGCCACATCTGGGGTGGAGCGAGGCAACTGTTCTGCAGCCTGTTAGGACATAAACTGACTCTAAAGCACAGAGGAGGCAGCACAGCCCTTGTTAGAAGTTCCCATTGCGTTTCACATGAAGGTGCAGGAGGATGCAGGAGGGAAGCTGCTGCTACTTCACCCCCGCAGGGGTTAATACTCTTTATCTGGTGGCAAATGCTTTGTGGTCCTGGGGTATTTTGGGGGCTCAGTTTGTACAATTCAAAGGAAGGGTGGTGCTTGCACCATCCCTGTGTTGCCAGCACCACGCTGGTTCAGGAAGGCAGGATGAACCTCTGCCTTTCCCACCACCTCTTCTCCTGCCAGCGAGCCCCAGGTTTAACTTGCAGCAGGCTGAGGGGTGCTGAGACTCCAGAGGCAGCATCTGAGCCAAAGCAGACCAGCCCTCCTGCCTTCCCTCGTCTCCTCCTCACCAGGAGGTGAGAAAGAGGCAGAAATAATCCGATAACTAAAACCAAACTGCCGCGACTGGTTGATCTTGTGCTGTTACTTGCAAGATGCAGCAGTCCCTGTGGGAAACTGGCCACCAATTACAGCAGATACTCCACAAAACCCAGTGTCTGTGCAGCGCAAGGCTACTAATTTTGCGTAGCATTTACTGCTGGCCAGGGAGTTGTCCTTTGTGACACGAACGCAGCCCTACCTTCTACAAACTCCCCTCCAGCAGGCCTTCAGCTTGTGCTAATGGTGTAGCCAATATTTGGATCTCGGGAGTGGTCAGGAGTCTCCAGCCTGCCCCAAAAATCTCTCTGAGTGCGTTTGGCTGGCAGCGCTGTGGATTCAGCCCCCTCCCTCCTCCAACTATAAAAGCCTGTTGTGGCCTACATTCAGCTGTCGGATATCACATTATCATGGCTCGGCAAAGAGGAAACCAAGCAGTTTGGCACAAATGGCTTTTCTGTGTTCAGCCTGTTCCAGCGCGGGTCCGTTCGGCTCCTCCTGAAGCACATGGAAGCGCTCAAAACTTCAATATTTAATCTTGCCTTGAAATGCAAATTGTCAGATCCAAGGAAATGAAAGCGAACGAATGCACGGCCGTCGACGCAGGGACGTTAGGGAGGCAGCAGACGCTGTGCTTGCTTTTTGCCTTTCTGTCTTAGCACGGGGCACCACGGCACTGTGCCCCCTGCTCAAGCATTGTCATTATTGCCATTATTTTATTTCAGTGTTTGAATGTAGCTTCTCCCGACTTGGGGTGATCTAGCACTTAGCCAGACCTTGGGCATCCCTGAGGGCTCAGCGTGCTCCCAGTTTCGTTTTTGTTCTCCGAGGGCACTGCCGTGACGTTGGATGCTCAGACTTTCTGCCTGTGGAGCAGAGACGCCGAGGCAGAGGGGATTTTGCAGAGTGTGAGGCAGCACATGTGCCTCCCTCTCCCCCCTCGGCAAGCACAAGCACACAGCCGCTCGCCCCTGTTGCAAGGCAGTGGGAAGGGAGGAAAGGGAGCGCCCCATGGGTGCGCATTGGGAGCCAAGTAATCCTGGATATATTATAAGCATAGTTTTGAGAAATAAAAACACATTAATATTCTGTTCTCTCAAGGCATTATCCTACTGTTTACCATTACACACAATCCTTTGCCTTAAATTGCATCTTTGATTAAAGTGGCAATGAGAGAAACCAGTGCTAATAATAAAAATTTCACTAAAGTGAAAACATCAATAAGCTGTAACCATCAGTGCCGCCATGAAAATGAAGGCAACCACCATGGGAAACAGCAAGGATGAAATCCACTTTGCCAGCATAAAAGCCAAGTAATTAGGTCTTATGTGGGTGGAACTTATAATGAGGTGCAGGAAGGGAGAAAATGAATTTCAACCCGAGCCTGCCTCCCCCTCCCCCCTGCCGCCAGAGCTGCTAATCTCAGTTTGGGGGCTGCGGTAGGGACAGCAGCCCCATTTCTCAGCTCCGCGGGGTCTGCAAAGCAGTGGCCACATGTCCACCTGCACCCCCTGCCTGACCCTTGCGTGACAGGAGCCCTGCCCTGGGAACCGTCGGTGGGCAGCAGATGGTTTGTACCCACGGTACCAACCTAAATTTCACGGGAGGAGAGGGGGGGTGCTTCCAAGGAGGACGTTTCACTTTGAGCAAGCTCAAGCTGATGTATTATATCAGCCCAAGAAATTTAATTTAAAAATTAGAAAAAGGAATCGTATCTGGTTATCGTGGATTAATCAGAGTTTGTGATGGGGATATAAAATTAATTTATCTACAGTGAGTTATTTGAAGCAAAGCCCTGTGCTCCTCTGCAGCTGTCTGTCCCTCAAGAAGCTCTCTTGTTGGAGCAGCGTCGCTCTCAGTTGCTTGCCATGGAAGTTGTGATACATCAGCAAACTTCAGACCCTCTGCGCCAAGCTCTTCCCACATACTCTTACGCTGGGTACAGCCTTTCAGTTATTCAATGTTGCAGTCACCCTCCAGTTTGCGTAAGCCAGGAGTTTTTAGGAGCTGTCTACCTAGTGCTAGAGCAGGAGAAATTATTCATAACTTACTCTTCCATGCTTTAAAGTGCAAATAAAGCAGACAACTTCAGCGCTGGGTTTTCTAATGTTCCCTGACATCCCCGCAGCAGATCAAGGTGCTCGTCCGCCCTTGTGCCTGCGACACTAGTTGGAAGTCTCCGGAAAGAGCTTTTCCTTAATTTCTCAACAGCTGTCATTTTGCCTTTCTCTAAGGATGCTTCGCTGCGCTAAGACCCAGGCTGGCTGCCGAGCTGGCTGCATTTCTGCCTCCCGCCGGTGCTTGCGGGCTGCAGGCTCAGGGTCTGGCCATCAGGATGTGGCTGGCAGGCAGGCTGAGGTTCCGTTTCGGGTGTGTTTGCAGCTCGGATTTATCCCAAAGCTTGCAAGAGGCAGCCATCCGGTTTGGTGCCTTTCCCTCCGCTTTTTTTCCCCTGGTTGTCTCGCTAGCAAGAGCTTTGGGTTTCCCCGGGGCTGACACTCTGGTTAGCGGACGGTCACAATGCCCTCTGCAACGCTCAGGTTATTATTTGGAACACAGAGCAGGCTGCTGCCGGGGTCCTGCAGAAGTAAGGAAGAGCCCACATTTCTCGCAGCAGGGCAGGCAGCTGAGGGGTGCCGCGGAGGGGTCGACCAGCCCAGGCCCCAGCCCCAGCCGGGCACAGGGACAGCGGCTCCGCCAGCAATGGGCCCTCCGGGCCTGGGCCGCAGCCCTCTCCCACAGACCCCATCCCCAAAGAGGGGCCGGCCCTGGCTGGAGGGCAGCAGG
>Ga0181612_141980_pt1 | contig 12906 bp, 2 predicted proteins | sample HoacroProtozoa21_FD_119630 | JGI IMG/M metagenome (GOLD analysis project Ga0181612, IMG submission 119630) | Hoatzin crop microbial communities from Cojedes, Venezuel. Combined Assembly of Gp0051906, Gp0051904, Gp0051908 | reverse complement strand
CACCCCGTGGGTGGGAGCCCACGCTGGTGCCGGGGAACAGCATGAGGAGGGAGGATCTGCAGAGGCAAAGTTCTATGAACTGACCCCAGCCCCTATTCCCCATGTCTCTGTGCCACTTGGGGTGGGGAGGTGGAAGGGTCAAGCGTGAAGTTGAGTCTGGGAAGAAGGGAAGTCTGGGGAGAAGGTATTTTAGTTTTGTTTTTGTTTCTCACTATCTGTTTTTATTGGTGATAAATTCATTTCCCCAAGTCAAGTCTGTTTTGCCCATGACAGTGACTAGTGAGCAATCTCGCTATCTTCATCATGACCCATGAGATTTTTCGTCTGATTTTCTTCCCCCATCCTGCTGAGGAGACGGAGAGAGTGGCTGGGTGGGCGCCTGGCAGCCAGCTGAGGTCAGCCCAGCACACACACCTGCTGTGCTGCTCCAGCTCCGTCACAGGGACAGAGTGGACTGGGAATATTGAAGAACTACTTTTTGCCACGCGCTGTGACAGGGAGCTGAAAAACCCTTGAATGTCTTAATCTAAATGAAGTGGTTTCATGGCTTCCACAACTGAAAATCTGGATTTAGAAGATAAAAATCTCAAACCCAGATTTAACTAAAAGTAGAAGAAAGTAACAAATGTGGAAAAAAATTCCCTCAGTTATGCAATGCTGCCTCAGAACTACACCAAGTTTTATTCCAACCCTGTCAAGCTCAGAGAAGCTTTAATGCATGCATGGACTTTATATATATATCTATATATATAAGTGAATAAGCCAAATTTGGGCAGCTTATAAGGGTCTTTTTGTTAAAAACACAGCCCAAGTAGTTTTTTGATAATGATTTGGCTAATGTACCTTGGTGCTCCCCGATGATGCAATTCAGCTTTGATTAAAAACTTAGAAGTTAAATAGGTAGCATTTTATTCCACAGAACAAGAAGGACAAATAGGTGCATTATCATGGTCTAATATGCAAAATCAGCACCTGAGTACTCACCTGGGCAAAGCAGAGACCTGAATTCAAGGCCAGCAGGGGCTTGAATAGGGCTCTGACTTCCTGTGAATATTTTTTTGCTGCTTCAGACTTGTAGTCCAGTTGAAAATCTGTGACTTTAACAGATTCAGGAACTCCCTTTCTTTAAGTCTCTTTGCCCAGATTTTCAAAGTTTGTATCAGAGCAGAAGTCTTTAATTAGGTAAGCTAATACGTCACCTCCTCGCTTTTCCTGGTCTCTGGAGAGGGAAAATGGGAAAAGGCAGGAACAAAGTACCACTGTGTTGCTGAGACTGGCAGGAAAGGGAAGGAAACCGCACAGGCAGGATGGCTGATGGAGAGGCATCAGGAGAAGGGCAAGAGACTCCACCTTGGGAAAGAATCGGCGTGAAATAATATGCAGATGGATGTCACATAGGAATATTGTTGGTCACTGCTGAGGTGAACAGGACCAAGCATCAAAAGGAGGAGAACAAAAGGGAAGACAACTTTTTTCTTGAAGAAAAAATAGTTGGAAGAACTATCTGGAAAAGAAAACAGAGTGATACTGAAAGAAATAATACTGAAGACACCAACCTTCTACCTTGACAAGTTTTATAATATTGCTCAGTTAGTCTGAATACAGTCAGAGATTTCAGAACCAAATTCACTCACAGGTGAAAAAGAGAAGGGGAGGAAAAAGAACAGTAGAGAAGAGTTGGAGAGGGAGAAGCTTGATACTTTCACTATGAAAAAGTATTTGGAGAGTTATTTTAAACACCTTTGAAAAGAAATAGCTAAAGAGTGTTTTGATTCATTAAAAAGAATAAAATCAGAGTTTAAGTCATCTGCCTCAATGTTCAGAAATGAGGTGGGAGTGGTCTTGCTGGTCTAATGACTTCCTTTTGCCATCTGGTGGAAATGGGCTGGAATGCCAAGTTTTAGGAATGGAATGGAATGGAATATAAACCACTTGAGATTTTTTTTTTAATTTGCTGTCCCTTTATGTCAATTAAAAGAATTCAGTGTAATGAATAAAATGGCATGTCAGATATGTAGCACTGTAGATTCAAAGCCTGGCAAGCTACAGAAGTCAACTGAATTACACAGACTAGTGCTGCCTCTACCATTAGCTCACATCCACAAAAAGAAAAAGAAAAAGAAAAAGAAAAAAATTGCTGCTTATTTTCTATTGACTAGCTCAGACGAGAGCTGCTCAAAACTTCCCACCTGCGTAGAGAAAGGAAGAATTTGTTTTTCTAAATGTTGGGGATTGAGTGCCCTCCTGTGTTCAAGTGGCAAATTGCAAAGTTAATGGAAAGAAATTTTTTCCTGTTTTTCAAAAATGCGGTATTACCCACCAAAAGCGTTGTAGTGTTGTGGTGTTTGCTCCACAGAAATCCAAAGAATCCACATGCTTTAATTAGCTAGACAGTTTGTTTTGCTTGCTTTTGCTAGATACTCGAAGTTTGTTTAAAACAGAATCTGGGATTTGAAAACTATGTTTCCTCATTTATTTCAAATAGGAAATGATTATGTAATGAATTGTTCAAAAGTCAAGATAAAAGTTTTGTAATAAAAATATCTCCATCTAATAATTTGAATATGCAAGGTTCGTAAACTTGGATCAGTGGATTTGACAAGTCTAATAGATGAAATAAAGCAATAGAAATGACAGAGTAAATGAAGCAATGCATTTTCAGTGCATATGAAAGCACATACGAAAGGAAATTCGGAACATGAGAAAAGAACTTCCCAAAAGCTAGGGCAGGAGCAGATAGCCAGTCTGAGTATTTCAGCCTAAGTTCAAAACCTCTGTGGTTTCAAAGAGATAAGAAGAGGGATTTATAAAAGGAAATGTCAGGGACCCCTGGCCCTCATTCTGAGACATCAGAACAAATGTAGTTGCTGGGGTCTTACGTTGGAGACCATAAGTTAGTGACCAATTTTGACACTCATCTCCATTCTTCAGTGCTGTGTCTGAGGACACGGTTCCCCACACCAGCAGAGGGGGATGATGAAAGCAAGGCAGGAGAGTGGGGTCTCAGCCCAAACCCAGACCAGCCATGAATGTTCCAGTTGTATGTGATACTGCTTTATTTTTGTGTGTATCACAGCTTACTGGTCATATTTCAGTAAGCTTCAGCTAAATACTTTACATTTTATGCTAATATAATTTTTTTGTACAGGATAACCTACCTTTGACCTTGTATATTATTTTTAAGCTATACAGAGGTATTTGAGCAATTTGAAAAACAAATGTCGGAGTCTCAGTAAATTTCTAGCACAGTGCTAATCAGTCCATCTGTATGTCTGGAAGAGTATCAAAACATTCATCTTACTTGAATAAGATGAAAAGAGCGTTGGAGGGGAAAGGCTGGAAGACATGCAAGAGTAGCTGCCTGACCAGGCTTCTTCTGGAGTGCAGGTTCCAGGCTCACAAAGAAGGTGTGCATGAGCCAGACCCAGGACTGCAACGATCTGATCAGACTTCTTCGGCAGATGTCTAGATGGTGCCTTAAAAAATATAATAACACAAAATCACGACCTGCTAACTTAATCTTTTCTTAGCCTCTCCCTGTTTGCCTTTTGTCTCTTTAGGTACTACAGAAAGACTCAAACACCCTTGAGAGGAAGTTCAAATGTGATAGGTTTATCTTTAACCTTTAAAAGCAATCTTTTGTTAAAGATTTATTATTGATTACAGTCTATTATAGCTGGTGAGAGAGCGTGCAGCTCTTCTAATGCTGCTCCGATAGACACATAAAGACAGAGTAATAAAGATGTTTCATGCCCAGGACGTATATAGAAATCTTTATGTTTTGTGTTTCGTATTTTGTATCTTGGGAACTGGATATGGATAGTTCACAAAATATGATATAAAAAAGGGGAAGCAGGGGACTCAGTCCTCAAATTAGCTTGCTCTTGAAAATCTATTGTTAAAATACCAGTTCTGTTTACAGTGCATGGCATCCCAGATATTTTAGTGGAAAGCTAAAAATGAGACACGTGAAAGACTTGCATTAATTTTCTCAGGAGGTGGCTCAAGATGTTAATAGAGTCATTTCTACCATTTAATAAATATCACGTTCTTTTCTTTTTTCTTTCTTTCAGTTTGCAGCTCAGAACCTGAAAATGTCCAATCCGATCCAAAGAATTACACTAGTCTTCTTGTTACATGGGAAAGACCTCGGGTTGTATACGACACCACAATAGAGAGATTTGCTGTCTTTTATCAACAGTTGGATGGAGAAGACCAGACTAAGCATGAGTTTCTGACAGATGGGTATCAGGACTTGGTAACTGTAAACTCTTCAAGTTTCATACAAAGGGCTGATGGCAAAACACTCACTGTTAATTATCTTAAGGGATTAAACAGTATCTGGGAGATGATTCAATAAAAAATTACTTCTTTGGCTACAGCTCTCAGAAGCTGCACTTCATCTTTTGGCTGTGAAGCCACAAAGACAAGTAAAAAAAAAAAAAAGCCGCTCTCGCCCAGAGGAGAGCAAACTGTCACAGATTGCCGTTCTGATTTGCCTATACTATCCCCAAAAGTTTATGATCATGTCAATCTCAGAGCTCCTTAGCCATAAAACCCTTAGTCCATTAATAGTAATCTGTACTTCATTGCTCACAGATGTGCAAAGAATGACCTACACAAGCAACTAATAAGATCCAGTATGATCATACTGCTATAAATATTAAGTTCCTGGTTACACCTTCGTGGTATTTTACTAGTGTGATCTGTTCCTTTTACCCTTTTTAAAGACTCATAATTTGTCAGAGATAATGCTACCTAAACCTAGTGTTCAGCATTGAATAATTAGATAATATGGTATCCTACATGTAAAAGTTCACAGGATGTTTTTTAAAGTTGACTGAAAAATATTTGTGAGAATAAAATATGAAAAGTATGTAACAGAGTCCTAGATGAAAGGAACTTTATGGTTTGTGTGAAAAATGTATTATGAAAAATTTAACATTTCCAAATATTTGATACCCACGTGCAAGTAAATGATTAAACATGGTTTTTCTTTTAGGGTGCTATTCTAAATAATCTGCTGCCCAATACAAGTTATGTTCTTCAGATAGTTGCTGTTTGCTCTAATGGTCTATATGGAAAGTACAGTGACCAAGTCATTGTTGATATGCCTTTAGAGGACCCAGGTAAGTGGTCTTTTGAGCTTACTGATCACTTTTAGCTGAAAATCTATGTTTGACAAAGTAGCTTGTTTGCAAACCAGTTAAAATACGCGATTATCAAAGTCTGCTAAAATGAAATTTCAAAATCGCTGCAGTTAACCTTCAGCATGTTCTTTGCTACTGATATTTTACATGATGTAATTCTTCATTCCTTGTAAACATTACCTATGAAAGACTGCATGTTGATTTTTTTTAACTCTAAGAACATTTTGAAAAACACCTACCTGATTTCAAACCTCACAAGTGTATCTTTTAGCAATACAATGTAGGGAAATAAAACCATGTTTGGTGTTATTTCTCTATGGTTCAAGCGTCCTCCCAAAATTAATCCACGCAGCCAAAGTATTAAGGAAACAAATAATACAAACCCCATAAATGACTTATAAGACTATATCAACTGATTTTGAAATTTGATTTCTTATGATTACTTGGAGTTTGATTTCAAAGGACTTGCGGTGATGGAATTCCCTTGCTTCTTAATGCTCCCTCGCAAAAAATCAAAAGGCCTAACAAACAAATCTCACTGATTTCACAACCAGATTTACCTCTTCCGCCTGCTGGTAAATATAAAATAATTTGAAACTGTAGCATGAAGCTTGATCTATTCCTTAATCATTGCTTAAATTCTATGGAAGTTTTAGCATCAGACCCAGTTCTTACCAAAATGAGTGAGAGTTGTGTTTTTAATTAAGAACGCTGTAATTAATCATAGGAAAAAAATCAAAGACTCTCTGATGGTGCCAGAAAACATTTTTTATCTAAGGGCCTGGATTCTTGTTGTTTATCTACTGATTCTGTAAGTTCAGTTTTACACTTCATTAAGTCTGTTTAGCTACAGCAAAGTCCTTAGCAATGTTGTGATGTACTTGGGAAGACAGGTCAGTTTTTCATTTCAAGGGAACCACATTTTTTTACAGCGAGAAAGAATATGATTCTCAACAATCTCTACCGCATGAATTATGAACTAAAATGGTAATAGGCTTGTAATAGTGTGGTTTTGTGTGAAGGAGGGGGGTGCAGTTTCAAGTATCGTGCATATAAATTTTCAATAAACATTTAACTTGTCTTTCAATCACAAACTGTTAAGAAGAATGCATTTTTGAAGTCTTATGCTGATAACTACCAGAATTTTCCTATTTCTCTTCAGTTTTCGAAGAAGTCCATGACAAGGTTCTGACATTCTGCCTGACATTTCGCTTTTCTGTTTATCCTTCATCTACCTCTTAGATACTAGATTCCTCCACTCCCTTTCCAGAATTTGCTGATTTTGTGTTTGAAGATTTTTTCAGATGAGATTTCATCTACATAGCCCCACATCCATTTCTATATGGGATGACAACTAAGCAGCGTAGTAGTGTTGTTATTACACAGTAGTTCAACAAATCACAGCTTTAAAACCTCTGAAAACAGACATTGCAAAACAAAATCCAGTGCAGGTAATACCCACAGGATAAACTGTCCTGCTACTACTGTTGTATCCCTGCTGTAAGGGTGAGTTCGTACCACCCGGCTGTGTGCCATCATTCTCTTTGGAAGGAAACGTGGGTGCAGAGGTGGGGAGGGAGATGAGAGCACTGGGGCTGGGTAACTGAGGAGCCAGCACTGCCGGCACGGCTGCGCAGTGCACCTGAGCTGCGAGCAAATACTGCTGGGGAGCAAACCCAGCAAGAGGACAGCGGGGCGTGGGGAGCAAACCCGGCAAGAGGACGGTGGGGGGTTTGGCAGCCTGCAGTTGGCCAGCGGTGTAGATGCAGCTGCTGGTGACGGCATCCCTGCTGTACTTCTGCTGAAGTCAGCAGTGGCTTTGCGTTCGTTTCGGTGGAAGGAAGAGTGAGGGCCTTGCTTTGGAAATACTAGAAAACTCGTTTCACTTTCTAGTATATCAGCAGAAATTTCTCTGAGATTGATATTCTCAGACAAGAGAATTTGGTGCGATTAATATTATGTTTGGCACTTCTGAGTGAAGGGCTGATGTTCTCATGCCTTTTTACACAGACACACCACAAATTTCTTTTTGTTAAAAAAATGAGAAAGTACAAAGCAAGGATACCTAGGAGGCAGAACAATGTAAAAATGTATCTATATAAAATATGAACAGGTTAGCGTAACTATGAAAGTGGTGTTTTTGTGGTTTCTGTCATTTGAACATTTAAATATGTCTCTTTCATGTTGCATTAAAGCAAATTAACGTTAATAAGTATATTCTTATCCTGAGTTTTCTTGTTTTTAAATAAAGCATTATAAAGGGGAGAGTTAAACAATCTGCATATCAGAACTGTCTAAACACCTGGGTTTTATTCAAATTTCAGGCAGTTCTGAAAATTTGTAATAGCTTGAGATGTGTCTAAGGTTTTTCCTTTAGTTTTCCAAAAGTTTTAGAATTGAGGAAGATCATTTCAGGTCAAATGAAGTGTTTCAGGGATATTTTAAATTTAAAAAAAAAAAAATAAAAGAGGGAGAGTTTATAAATAAAAATGAAATGCCAAAATGAATATTTTGCGTGTTTCAGAAAAACTGTTTCTTTGGGATGCTTCCTAACTGAAATGGACACAAAGTTATTAAATGTACTTTGTGTTCTTTTGTTTCGACACTTCCACAGCAGTACATCTGAAAGCACTGGATGAGGAAAATTCAGGGAAAAATCCCTCTCATGTAATTAGTATGATTCCTAGGGAAATATATTACTCTATAAATAAATTTTATAGATGCTGTCTCAACCCTGAATATAGTTTTAAAATATGAAAAAATCTTCCATTTATTTCTAATATTAATGTTTAATTGCGTACTTACTTTTACTAATTATTTACATCTGAATTAACTGTTGCAAATATTGCAAGTGTTTTCGTATTTAATATTTTAATATTGAAAATGTTAAACAACAGAGGTATGAGAATGTAGATATCTAATGAGAAAGACTTGTTCAGAGCAATTTACTGGTTACAACTATAACATCAAATCGGTTTTGTGATCTGCTTTATAGATCTTGAGGCAAAAGGGGATTTCTTGGAGCTCCTGCTTGTGAATTTATGAAAGAAAATTTACCTTCACCCTGAAGACTTGAAATAAAATTGACTCACATAAAGCATAAGCTAAAACTTTCATTTTCAAGAATTACTCTGAGTAAGCCAGTTTAATTAAGATGAAATTCCCTGCAGTCACCTCCAGATCAATTAATCTTCATGTTAAGAGCTAAAGTGAGGCATGAGTCATGCGGAAGCATTAGATGAGCCCTTTTCCGGGAAGTGTTCTGCCCTTGGAGTGGCCACTTCTAATGAGGGAAGTTTCAGTACACCGTGCAACACCAATCTGGTGTTCAAAAAACTCATAACCGTTGTTTTAGCCTTTTCCTTTTGAGACGCTTGCAAGAGAGAGCATTTCTCACATCTTCTCCCCACTTCACCTTGGTGCCTCCTGTACATGGTTAGTGAGGGCTCTGCAGGCTCCGGATGTTCCACAAAGTGGGTTTAAACCCTGTCATTCTTGGCAATGCTGTCTAAGAGGAAGGACCTCTTTTGGGCCGTGCTCTCTGCCTCAGTTTGTGGAATCCTCAGGAGCTCTGATATGACACTGGGCAAATGATCACAGTTGAGACCTCTGCTCTTTGGACATTTTCTAAACTGTTCAGAGTGGCAGCCTTTCATCTTGCGATATAGCGTACGTGCACATTAGAATTGTTTCCAGTTAGTTTCCATTTAGTAAAAGTCACCAGATGCCATACGCGGTGTAGCCACACAACCTCCAACAGAAAGTGAAGGAAATCGTGTGCATAGTGTTTTAGTCAGCTTGGATCAAAGTACAGCGTTTATTTACCGATTATTCATTTCCTATTAGAATTGGATTTGGAATAACTATCTAAATGTGTGCTTTGACTCTCTAGATAACATCTGTATAGCTCTCAAAGTTCTGCAGTAGTTTGTTGTGTAGTTAATACCAGTGTTTACTTAATATGCTTTTGCTGAGACAGGAAATGAAAAATAAGAATATAACTCTCCTCTCATCCTCCTTTATGTAGACTTCAGTTGGTGTTTATCAAAAAAACCCATGCTGGGATATGGCTCTCAAATGCTGTCTCCTGCATGGCAGGTCATGCTTTCAGCAGGGCTTTGTGAGGGTCTAACTGCAATTTCTTTGTAACTTGTCTTCGTGAGTGATTTTTTGTCCTAAAAAACACTAAGCATATCTTAAATGTTTCATTTAGGGGATGCTTTTTTCTATTTTTGTACTGATAAATGTAGAAATCTGAAAACTAGTTTAATCAGAAGAAACAGGCTTTACTTTTGTTCTTGCCATGCCATTTATAAGACAGTACAGAAATGAAAACAGTTTATGGTGTGCATGTTATTCTACAATTACAAATCCGGTTAAGACATTTTTTAAAGGATCTGCATTGAACATAAATGTAGAGAAATAGTTACCTTTTGTGTCTTTGTTCTATCATTTCTTCATCTGTCATTAAAATGAACTATGAAAAGACCTCTACAAAACTTTCTCACTAATGATTTAATTATATTATTTTAAAATGTAAGCTATAGAGTAATCAATATGTGGTTCCAGAAAAAATAAACAAGCTTGTTCATCAACCTACATCAATGGGTTGTTTTTTGGAGGCCGTGGTTCTTATCCTTGGTTGGGGGATGTTGGCAGATTTCTATAATCTCCTATGAAACCAGAAACTCAGCAACAGGATTAACACAACTTCTGTAACGGTGTGTCTCTAATGCTTTCGACAAATACATTTTCTGTGACAAACTAAGTTTAAATAGGCATTGTAAAATGCATGCAGATTTAGTGTTGTTAATACCATTATTTTTGCATATATATATACATATATGTATACATATATGTATATATATATGTATCTTAGTGCCTCTCCATGGAGACAACAGAAAAAAAAATGTAGTTTTCTGCTGGTGGAATTTGAGAGCACGTACTCTACTGTATACTCTAGCACAGTCAACATATTTTATTTTTCTGACTGAGTCTGATTAGAGCTCAACTCAAGAACAGTGACCACAGAAAGAATGAATAGAATTTCTCTGTGTTAAAAACATTTTTCAGAGAAGTCTGTTGAATGCGTAATTCATGGTATGGGTCTACGGTGGGAAGACTTTCAAACTGATGTCTACAATATTTGATTTATGTCATTGAGAAGCCAGGGAATATCATTATCTCCTCCACCCCTTCCTCCCCTCCACTCCCCTCCCCACCCTGCCCCGGAGCCTCCTAGGCTTCCAGGAGTCAGAGGTAAGATATTTTTTCTCTAACTTGTTAACAAAAGGTTAATTCAGTACTTGGTAATTTATAACTGTTTGTTACAAAGGAACAATTTATGAAGATTTTGTGCAGTATTGTTTAGTCAAAATTTGTTTGCATGCTATAATCTAAAAATAAAACCATATGAGCTTATTAGTTTCATAAGCTTTATTTAGTGTATGTTGCATATAATACATGTCTCATTTAGTTTTGAAAGTTAGATACTGACAGACCAAAGAGAATACAAATTAAGTCGTAGATCCCCATCTGACTTTGCAGAGACGAGAAGTGTAAGGTGGCATCTGTATACTGGTGTGTTGAGGAAACTTCGCATGGGAGTTGTGGAGGAAACTGCGTGATGCTGTCGTTAGAATCGCTCCCCAGGCTATGAGACTGGCGTTTTCGCTTGTGCAAATCAGCCCTCAGCAGACGTGCTAGCACTGACGTACAGGCAGGGTGCTAGAACGTTGCTTAGGAGAACGCCTTAGAAAGATTCAGATAGGGAATAGACCATTCTGCAGACCAAAGGAGCAGTAAGATGAGTTAATGCTGTGCAAGGTGTATTGGATTTTGTTGCTGGAGGCCCATGTCAGTTCATACCAGAGATCTGCAGGTTTCTAGAGACCTGCTTTGAAGCCTCGCTTGCTGACCACCATCAGAAGTACAATACTGGAATTGCCAGAAATACAGAGAGAAAGAAGGTGAGACTACCTGGGCTGTAGGAGATTAATTCCTTGATCCTGCTTAACTTACTTATTTGTGAAAACTGAGAAGGCCTCAAAAGCCTTTAGCGTAGTTCTTCGCAGAGCGCCCAGTACCTGTTTATTAGGGACTTTCTGTGGGATGCAATACAGCTGTGTTCATGTCCTTACGTTAAATCGAGCGGAGTGGAGGTTTGAAAATGGCCTTAAGTGCTGGACTGTAGGAGCGGTGATTCTCTTTGGTCTGCTCTGATGGAGACTGGCAGCCTACTGCATGCTGAATAGGATGGCATGGCTGTTGCGCTGGTACCTGACTCGAAGCCTGGGTGCACAAATGAGGAATCTGCTGTTTGAAAATCAGAGAACAGATCATTTTACAAGAATATCTTCAGAGCTGTCAGATTAAATGCAGAGGAGTAGTTGATTCCCCGACTTACCTTATTTATCTCTTCTGTATTTCTGCATTAAACTGTACTTTCTCATAGGAAAGATTCTCGTAAACTTGGTTCTTCCTGGCTAGGATATGGTTCCTCAGTGCAGATCCAACATGTGCTGCAGTATTCAACTAGAGCCAGGCATAACTGTTGTGGCTGAATGTGTCCTGTCTCGATGAACACTGCTACCCTTAGAGCAAGTCCTCAACCGAGGTGGTTGGCCACTTCTCCAAGCACAATCCTGTAAAACATCCTAGGCTAAGTCTCAGTGAACCTATTAACTAATCAGTTGAGTCCTTGCAGAGTTAATAATTCTGTGAATTTAAAATGTTGGATGATATGGTGTGTATTTTTGTTTTATAGAGGCTGACCTCATTCCCGAACTGAATGAAACTGAAGAATATGAGGTATAGCATTCATTTGTTTGTAAGAGAGTATTTAAAATACATACATTTCAACTAAATTGAATTGATATTCTGTGAAAATTTGCAAAGCTGTGTCACCAACAATGGATTGTCTGTATTTATATATACATACATATATATGCATATACAGCCTTTTCATTCAGCTATATTCCTCCCTAGATAACTCTCGAGATAGATGCCTCATGATTTATTTCTCTAGGGCTGGAGACAGGTGACGAAGTATGGGATATTGCAGGATATGCCTAAATATTTTTGAAAATGGGGCATCAGGTTACTCTCACCTCTGAGTGAAGTCTGACAAAATTGTTCATTTAGCAGAATCAAAGCTGTCACCCAATGTTGGTCTTTTTAGTTTGTTTAAAGAGAAATCTGACTTGGGCTTGCTTGTGATGGTCTTAGCATGTAGTAAACTAAAGTGAGGGAGGAAGGCAGGTGTGCTTGAGATTCGTGTGTGTCTGCTATCAGTGTGCTATCAGATGAATTTAACATTCCAAAATTCTTGGAGGGTCATTTAGTTCTTGAACTCAAGTTAGACTTTACAGTACAACTCTGTGCAACTTTGGGTGTTTCTTTGATACCCTCTGCAGACTAGTCTGGTAACTAGGTTTCTGGTTTCCCATCAAGGAGAGAGGTGAAAATATCACAGTGAAGTTTTTAACAACGTTTAATACAGATTTTATAAGATGGACAGTTCCTTCAGTAAGACCTGCATTTGTATCAAGTAATCCTGCAGAATTTTTATTTTATAGTTGCAATCTACGATGGCAGTAATCTCACTGAGTGGCAAGTCCTTCTTAGTTAAATAAATAGCCTGTGCTTACCTGGCTGTCTGGTTACCCCTCCTTGTATTTGTGGATGCTGACTAACCAGTAATACAGTTATTTCTCTGTTGATGTAAGCTGTGTATCTGGACTATTACATTGCATCT
>Ga0181612_141269_pt1 | contig 12906 bp, 10 predicted proteins | sample HoacroProtozoa21_FD_119630 | JGI IMG/M metagenome (GOLD analysis project Ga0181612, IMG submission 119630) | Hoatzin crop microbial communities from Cojedes, Venezuel. Combined Assembly of Gp0051906, Gp0051904, Gp0051908 | reverse complement strand
TACCCCACCATCAAGTTCTTCCGCAACGGCGACCGGGCTGCTCCCCGGGAGTACACAGGTGAGCCGGGCCTGGCCCCGTGCCCGGGGCAGCGACGTGGCCGCCCGTCCTCGCTCCCGGCCCGCGCTGGCACGGCCGGTCAAGGTCCATGGCGCTGGCGGCTGCACTCCGGGGCCGAGGATACGCCTGCCCTTGGCAGCCCTGCTTGCCTCGAGCGGGGGAAGCCCCTAACGCGAGCGGGGGCAGGCGGGGCTGGCTCTGTGCAGGGAAGCAGAGTGGTCCAGGCTTTGTTTGTTGCTGGGCTTGGCGTCGCTCGAGCAATGTAGCACCCAGAAGTGAGCGAACGCTTGGGCGGCTGGGTAAAGGGGCAAGCACGAGGTGTGAGAGAGGTGCAAGGAAGACCAAGACAAGCAGAATTCGGCTAAACCAGGCGCCACTGCGCTGGATGCTGAAGGTAGCACGCAGAATACTGGTTAGTGAAAGGGAAAGGTGATACATTTGCCTAAAAAAAATGAGGATCTTAAAGGAATGTTGTAATGCTGGTTAAAGTTTAAGAGCATGCTTGGGCTGGAAGCAAGAGAAGAATGGACTCCTGGGAGCCCCTTGTACCCTGACTTAATAATTAGAGATTAGCTTAATTATGCTGGAGTAAAAGGAATAGAGTTGTGCAAACAGTATCTTCATTCTTTCTGACCTCTCAGCTGGCTGCTGAGCCGTCTGTCTCAAAGCTTAGGGGTTTTGTGTTCTTAAACTTAGGCAAGGCAAAAGGTGAATCAGTGTTCTTGTCTTTCTGGTGTAGCTGGCAGAGAAGCAGATGATATTGTCAGCTGGCTGAAGAAGCGCACTGGCCCGGCTGCAACCACCCTGACAGACGCTGCTGCAGCAGAGACATTAGTGGATTCCGGTGAAGTGGTTGTGATTGGTTTCTTTAAGGTAGAGTTTGTGCTTCTGTTTGAGAAGCTCTTGTGTATGTCTAGGACCTTCCCTGCTTTCTGCCCTACGGGGACCTGACAGCTGGGGAAGGCTCTCCATAAGTTGTGCAATGCTTGCTGTCCTGCCTTACTTGATCTTCCAGTTCTCTGGCTGGGGAGGCCTGGGATGTTTGTGCTTCAGTGTGGTGTGTCCCACGAACCACCTTTCCTTATTCACCAGGATCTGACATCAGAGGCTGCAAAGGAGTTCTTGTTGGCGGCAGAAGCTGTGGATGACATTCCTTTTGGGATTTCCTCTAGTGATGATGTCTTCACCAAGTACCAGCTTAGCAAGGACGGTGTGGTCCTCTTCAAGAAGGTACTGGTTGTTGCAAAGCACGAGCACTGCTCTTGAGTCTTCTGCCTCTTCTGTTCTCCAGTTGGTCAGGTTCAAGTGAGGGCGGCCCTGGATGAAATGGCACAAGACCCTGTGCTGTTGGTCTGGCTGTTTCCAAGCCTTGGAGCGTGACGGGGGAGGAGAGCAGCCCCTGCAGCCCCTTTGCGGGGTGGCAGAGCCCTGGGGCCCTTCGCAGGGCACACCTGGCAGCGGAGGGGCCTGCAGTCAGCAGCCTTGTTGGTCTACCGGCCCAGTGCTGTCCTCCCAAAGCTGTTGGGCTTTGGGGCCAAGCTGTTGCTTATTTCTCAAGTATCTGGCTGCTGTGCTGTAATGGTCAGCACAAGCTTTAAAATACTCATGGCTGTAACTAGTGAGGCCTCCCGTGCCCCTCCCTGAACTTTGAAGGTCTTAGAATGGTGGCAGAGTCCTTGGTGGCGTTGCCGTGATGCTCTGTGCGAGTGTGTCCTGGCGAAGTCGCTTTAAATGCGCTCAGTGTTGGCTCTGCTGCAGTCAGTAGATGTCTGCGTCTGGGAGCTGCTCTGCCTCGCGCTGGGTTCTGCGCCATAGTGATTGCAGCGAAGTTCCTAAGAGGATTTGCAGTTCTAGCTGATGAGGCTGGGGCAGCTGGATTATGGGCAGAGGGATGGTGGCCATCTACGGAAGCAGGAATAAATTACTGATGCCTTTTACCATGAAAATGTGAGTCACTGGGATGAAATTCTAGGTTTGGCAAGTAGAGGCTCCTTAGACTGGGTGGTACTGCACACGGGGGTGCTGTGAGGCAGGACGGAAAGCTGCTTGGGATCAGACTTCCTAAATCTGTAATCTAATCGGTCGTTGCTCTGCACAATTTGATCTAAGACAGGCTAACGAGTTGAATGAATTCTTACCTCATTCTTGCCTTGTTCAGCTAAAATAGCATTTGTTGTTCCACTACACCTCTGAAATTGTAGTGATTTTTATGGCACTAAATGCTTGTGGACTTAAATTCTCAGTAAGAGGTCCCTCAGATCACTGTGTGACCAAATTATCTGGCTAACGAGTTCGAAATGCTAGAGTTTTGCAGCTAGAAAAGTTGGGGTGGGTGAAGGGAGCAGTATTTTGTTCTTGGCTGACGTACTGCCTGTATCTTGTTCTCACATGTATAGATTTCTATTCCTTCTGTACGCTCTGTTCATGGCTAATGCTAGGCTGAAACCGCTGTTTGCAGGGCTTTTCACAGCTGCTGTTCATGTCCTTTGGCAAATGCTGAGCTCCAGAACTGACCATCTCTTTGGGGCTGTGGGGAGCACCAGCACTGGGCTCTGTGCAGGGCAATGTTTGAGGTTGCTTTGAAGTGGCTGGGTTACAGCTGGGGCTTCCAGCACTGACAAGTTATTACCCTGGGTTTTATTTAGTTACCTGCACATTTCCTCATGTTTAGCTCACTGTAGAATGGACTTGAGTTGATTTAATCTGATGTACTAGCTGCTAACCCTTAAGTTCTCTGAGCTCTGTTAAGGTTTCTTCCACTCCTGAAGAACTGGGGCAATGGCAGGACCGGTCTTTAACAGTAAAGGAACTTTCAAGCTCTGTTCCATAAGTGTAGTCTACCTGGGTACATCTGGAATGAAAAGCAATTCTGCACCTGGCAGTGTGTGTGAGGTATTAGGAGTGGGAGGAAGCTTGGTCTGAAAGGCTGTGCGTGAGCTGCTGGAGGGCTGGGATGCTGCAGGAGTGCTCTGTTCGTTGTGGAAGAAAGAAGGTGAGATGCCTTTCAGCTGTGAACATTGTCTCCCTGTTCCTGTGCGATGTCATGGTAGTGCTGTGAGAGCTCTCAAATATGCCCACCCCAAACCAAGATGGAAATGGGCACCAGTGGTAACCGAATACCAGGGTGTAAGAACCAGGTGGTTTGTTTTACCAACAGTTGTGGGTTTGGACTTTGGCTCAGCTTCCTGCAGTTAGTTGGGTCTAAACTGAGAGTTTGACTTTGAAGTATTTACAAAGTCCATTTCCAATGTTAAGCTTTTGCTCAGGCTTTCAGCTGAGACTAGCGTGTTTCCTCTAACAGAAGGCTATCTGAGTCTACTCTTGCTTCTGCTGGTGACTTGAGCATTGCCCTGCTGTGGGACTGCTGTGTTGTCCTGCACATCCTCTCTTTAGCCTTGGCAGTCTTCTACAGCTGTTCCCTTTCCAGGCTGCCCAAGAGGGTTCTGAGAGCCCTGGTCAGGGATACAGGTGATATCCTAATAAAAAGGGATCTGGCACCACTGGTGCGATGTGTGTGATGAGCATATGCTGTGGTCTCTAACAACACAGACTGAAACAACCCACAGAGCTGTGTAAATTACTATTTACTTGCAGTGCAGTGGGCCTTGCTGTCAGACTCCTTTCATAGCGCTGTCTGGTTAAAGTGTGTGTGTCTGCTCCGATGTTGCTAATTCCTGCAGAGCAGAAAGCTGCCCATGCTCTGGTAGCTTCTCACTGGTCTGTCTAATGCCTGCTGCAAAGCGGCTGCTAAAAGTCCTTCTTGGTGATCTGTTTCACATATTGCTTTGTGATCATCCAGAAGAATGCCAAGATCTAAGCGGACTGTCCTGCTGCAGCTCACCACTTGCTGCAGGGCATGATTGAAGGCTTTGCTGGCCAGGAAGGTGAACACCTTGATCCAGATTCTATGTGAACATGTGGTGACCTTGTTGAGAGACCGAAGTCTGCTCTCAGCAAGTGCAGCTGAGGTCCATTGCGGCAGTGACTCTGGCATGAATGCATCTTATTTCTCGACGGAGACTTGTGTGGCATATGGAAGTGTTCTAATGCAAGAATATCTGGTTTTGCAGTTTGATGAAGGCCGTAACAACTTTGAAGGGGACCTCACAAAAGACGATTTGCTGAACTTCATCAAGTCTAACGCATTGCCTCTGGTCATAGAGTTCACTGAACAGGTAGGTCTTCAGAGACTTGGTAAGGCCCCTTCCTGTAGCTACTGTATGAGTATAACAAATTGTAGGTTGTGTGGTCGTGTTTTGTCTTGGAGCTGACACTAGTTTGGGGTTATGGAGAAGTGTGGAGAACACACAGGAAAGGAGGCACAAGCTTGCTGCTCAAAGCAGTCCTGTAGTACTGGAGGCTTCTGTGCTCTAGTCAGAATGGCAGCGCCAAGCTCATCTTGGCACTGATTTACCTCTTCCAAAAATAAAGTTTATATTCTACTTCTCAGACTGCTCCTAAAATCTTTGGAGGAGAGATCAAGACTCATATTCTGCTGTTCCTACCAAAAAGCGTCTCTGACTATCAAGAGAAACTGGACAACTTCAAGAGCGCAGCTGGAAACTTCAAAGGGAAGGTGAGATGGATCTCTTGGATTATGAATTAAGTGGCCACCACCTGCAGAGAAGTTTAGTGCTGTCTGTCTATATCCACTTAGTAGCTGTGGAGGAGGACTTGAAGCTAGCTCTCTCTCTCTGCCTGTGTCTCTCGATAATAGGTGACTGAGTCACTTACTGGCTTGCCCAACTGTTGAAGGAATAGCAGTTAACTCCTGACTTTCCTTCTTGCGGATGTAAATCTGACTCTGCCTTAATCACCACCAGTGCCAGGTCTGTGCGCATGCTGCTTGAACTGTTGCGGCTCCAGCATCTGTGCTCCGATGGGGTGCCCTCCTGGTGGGCCTGGAGAAGGAAGAGGGGCTGGTTCAGCTGCTGCTTGTGCAAGTGTGTGTGTAAAGTGTCGATAGCCCAGAGGTACTCGTCTTCACCATACTGCCTTTGACTTTTTCCTCCAAAGATCCTGTTCATCTTCATAGACAGTGACCACAGTGACAACCAGAGGATTTTGGAGTTTTTTGGCCTAAAGAAAGAAGAATGTCCAGCTGTACGTCTGATCACACTGGAGGAAGAAATGACCAAATACAAACCTGAATCAGATGACCTCACAGCAGACAAGATCAAAGAGTTCTGTAATAAGTTCCTGGAGGGCAAGATCAAGGTAATGAAGATAAATGCTGCTGGTGTTAAACCTACTGGCTAAGCAAGAGTAAGAAGTGCTCCCTGTGAGAATTTGCATGAGTTGTCTGGAGAAAATCCTTCCAACTAACGTACAGAGTATCTAGTGGGCTTTGTGGTGAGAAATGAAAGACAAAACTACTGGGGCATGAAGACTGTAGGAAAGCAAGCTATGTGCTGGCACCCAAGTGCAGGTGGAGCCTGCTCTTTCTGCTGCTTATGGTAACGGTGCTGTTTACCCAGTTGCTCTTTCTGCCAACAATCTGTGGAAGGTGTGAACTTGTGTGGCACAGTTTAAAGAGCTCTTGGCTCTGATCTGCTGGAGGTAGCTATGCGCACCTTACTCCAGTAGTGACTGTTTAGCTAAACACAGCCCTGTGGGAATGATGCTGTCAGCAATATTGTTTCCTCCCTGCAGAGCTCAACTGCAGTTCTCTCTGCGCAAGAGCACCTGCTATTCCCGCTTGTTCTGGGTGGGAAGGAGACTTTCTGTAAGCAGGGGAGGAAGTGACTGATTCATCTGATTGCTCACTGCCTATGACTGAGGCACTGAGAGGGGTGGTTAAACTTGGGTTTTCTGGGATATGTGACTGCTGGTATGTTCCAAGCAGCTGTGCAGTAAACCATAGCTTTGAATTTCACTGCTTATTCTAGCCCCACCTGATGAGTCAAGATCTTCCTGATGACTGGGATAAGCAGCCTGTCAAAGTTCTAGTTGGGAAAAACTTTGAAGAAGTTGCCTTTGATGAGAATAAGAATGTCTTTGTAGAGTTCTGTGAGTACCTTTTAACAGCTGATTCCCAGTAGCTGGCATGAAAGGAGTGCCATAGTATTGCATGACCAGGACTGGGGAGAAAGCATCTTGCAGAATCGAAGCCACAGAGGGAGAGCCTCGGTTGAAAAGATGTGTGGGCTTGGTCTGGCATGGGAACCTGAGGGGGGAGCGGTGGTGGTGGTGACTTGTTTGGTTGCTGGTGCTAGCTGTGTTTTTGTGATGAACAGATGCCCCCTGGTGTGGTCACTGCAAGCAGCTGGCTCCGATCTGGGACAAGCTGGGAGAGACCTACAGGGACCATGAGAACATTGTCATTGCCAAGATGGATTCGACAGCCAATGAAGTAGAGGCAGTGAAAATCCACAGCTTCCCCACACTCAAGTTCTTCCCTGCAGGCTCTGGCAGAAACGTAAGAGGGCAGCTGACCTTTACACAGATCGTATAACAAGGGAGCACTAGAATGTGTAGTTGCCTGCTTGAGTTCTGCTTTGGACAAGGCCTTTGGGAGGGCTCTCCATTCTGTAGGGATGGAACACATCAAGTCTACAGGACATCTGAGACCCTCTGTGGGGGGCTGGGCTGTAGGAAGGAGTTTAGTGGGGGTGGGAAGTGGGAATGGGGAAAAGGGGGAGCATAGCAGAGGACGGTGTGCTCATCTGCAGGCTATTCTTTCCTCGCAGTGATCTCTGAAGTCTAGTGGCTGAGCTGTTTTCCTTCGTCTCATATGGGTGAAGGTGAATTTTTAAATTCCCTTTTGTTTGGCATGTTAACTGTTGCTCAGAAAGAATTCTCCTCTCCAGGGCTGTGGTTCTGTGGGTGCCCGTAACCATTATCTTGATGTTTTTCCCGTGTAGGTAATTGACTATAATGGGGAGAGGACGCTAGAAGGCTTCAAAAAATTTCTGGAGAGCGGAGGTCAGGATGGGGCAGCAGCTGATGATGTGAGTAACATTAACACAGGACTCTGGGCGTTCAGAATATGGAGCGTGGGTCGGATCTGGTGCTGTGCTTGAATCCTCAGTCCTAAACAAGATCCTGCGTTGTTACGTGGCAGGAAAGGATGTTGTTGGTGAACAAAAGTGCCCATGTCATAAAATGTGACCTGTTCAGTTGCAGCCTGGCTGGCCGTTGGCCTGTAATGGACTCCTTCTATTGAGAATGCTTCAGCTGGGTGTGAAGTGTTCTTGGGAGGCTTAAACACAAATGCATGGATACTGTTGATTTTGTAACCTCTAAATTTGCACAAGCTGTCTCTGGTCGTTGTACAAACTGCTGGAGTGCTCAGAGGGCTTGTTCTTTATTGAGAACTCCTGCTCAGCACCTGGAACTTGAGCAGCATGATGAACACTACATACACAGTATATCTAGTTGAAAGCTCCTCCCCTGCAGGGTACAGGTGCAGGTACTGCCTTGCAGGGGTTTCTGATCCTTAATGTCCCAAATTCAGAGCTCTTGGTAGTAGTCTCTGGATGTTTTGTTAACATGGCAGCAGAGAATAGCGAACAGACTAGAGATGTAGTTCTGTGCTTGGTTTTGGGTCTGCTTAATGTGCCAGAGACCAGCAGCTGTTTTTGTAACCTGTACAGGATCTGGAGGACCTGGAGACAGATGAAGAAACAGACCTTGAGGAAGATGATGATGATGATGAGCAGAAAATCCAAAAGGATGAATTGTAAAGAGAAGACTGATCTACATCACCCAAAAAATCACACACTAAATTGGCTGCTGTTATGCAGCCCAGCAAGTCAGAAACCCATTAAGATTTAAAGCAGAAGGTGAATGACTGGAAATCCAGGGATTGGCTTTGAAAGTAACACTTTGCCCTTGCTTGTCTCTACACTTGACTATCTTTTCTTTCTTTTCGCTTTTGAGAAGGGATCTGTCACTAGGTAGCCAGTCCAGCCAGCTGGGCTCATTTTTTTAAATTGTGATGTACTTTTTTTTGTACACAGCTTTTGTTTGAAGTATTCTGTTCTCCTGGGTAGGTGCAGATTGTGAAGCGGTAGAGTGAGTTCAATGGCCCAACATTCTGGAGCCTTGCCACTAACATCTTCCAAGAAAGCTGCTTTTCCTTTTTCTTTGAAAACTAAAGCCCATAGTTGGTTTCTGCACCTGGCAGGGTCCTTAATGGTCTCAGCTGTTTTTCCCTGGAATTGGCCTTCAGTGTATGTAGGGGAAGAGGCTGATGCTGATGGCATTGTCCTGGTGGAAGGTGTATATGAAGGTACTTCTCTTCGTGCTGGCTAGATGTTTCCTTCCCCCTCTGCTTCAAGACACTTGGAGATGACTATTCCAAACACCTGGAAGGGTGGAATACTGTGTGCACTGGCTGTGGCGGGCTCTGGGGGTGGAGGTGGTCGCTGGCTCACCAGCTTAGATGAGACCTAGCTGTGTTGCCATTCTTTTGATCAAATGCAAGACTTATTGCAATCACTTCCCATGCATTATTTTGAATGGGTTGACCAGGCAGGTGGGTGGTGTGGGAGGGCCTGATAAAATAGATAAAAACGGACATCTGCAATTACTGGGGTTTGGGGAGGAACTTGAATGGGGGAGTGCCTCAAAGGCCTGAGCTGCATCAGGCTGGTTCTTAGCATTCCACTACAGCAACATTGGAACGGAATTTGTTGGCCAAATAAAGTTGAGATTTTAATACTATTATGTCTGTCTGTCTTTACTGGAATACAGAATGAATATATTTGAACCTGACCTGAAAGAGAATCAGAGTTCTAGGGTGATTCTCAAGGGACTCTGCCAAAACAGTGTGTGTTTGTTGGCTTTCTCAAACTTTCACTAAATACCATATTTCTGAGAGAAACTACTTTCTGAATGCTTGTGGTTTTGCAGGTGGCTTCTGGTAGCTTAACCTGAAGAAACTTGTATTGCATAATCTATAAAGGAAAAAACTTCCAAGATGACCATGTCATGTCCAGATTAAGTCAGCCTGTGCAGGCACACAACTGACAGCTCAGTTCTCAGTGGATGCTGGCTTGGGCTCTGAGAAGAAGCAGCTCTGCCAGCTGGCTTGAGGCGAGAGGACCTTGTTGCTCTTGAGCAGTTAACCAAGGAATTTGCCGACGGGAAGACCTGGGGCTGCTGGTACCTCTGCTAGTCAGGCTCACATGATCCAGTGAGCTACACTGCTATTTCCAAACCAGTCACTTGCTGCCGAAAATATTTTTGTAAGCAAATATGCTATAAATGTCACAGGGGAGGGCATGGTGGAGCTAGAGGGCAACCTGGGAGGCTACTGGTGCCTGTCACCGTGTGTGGGTGTGCTGGGGTGGCAGAACAGAAGCCCTGTGCAGCACTTGTCCGCAGCTCCCTGGGAACAAGGACCCTGGTGCAGTGGCACCAGGCACAGCAGCGCTGGGGCTGAATGGGCGGTCGCGGGCTGTGGGATGAGGGAATGGTGTTTTCCACTGCCTCTCCTGTCAGGAGTCACAGAGCCACGGAATGGTTTGGGTGGGAAGGGGCCTTTAAGAGCCATCCAGTCCGACCCCCCCTGCAGTGAGCAGCAACATCTGCAACCAGACCAGTGGTTGACTGTTACCTGTGGTTATGTGGGGAAGGGTCTCTGAAGAAGCCTCCCTCCAGGGCCGTGACCTCGTGTATCTGAAGGCAGCCCAGGGACTTGTCTTGGTGTAGCAGCAATCACCGTGGCCCAGCAGAGCAGGCAGTGTCAGCGGCTGCTGCTTCTAAGTAAGAAAGCAACTTTGTGTTTTGGGGTGGGGAGGAAGAGAGCACTGCTAGTAGGAAGCTCCACTGGAAGACTCAGCTCAAAAAGGTCCATTTTGTGGAGCCAAAGTGTAAACAAGGCTGAGCTCTGCAGTTTCTCCTCTGTTTATGGCCTGAGACCTGCCTTGCTTGGATCAGAGGAGGGGGGGCTTTTCTCATACACCAAGGCTGTGCCTGGTAGAGCAGGACTCTGTTGGAGTCATCTTGTGTACACAGCTAATTGCTGTTCCAAGAAAGCAGGCTAAAAGCGTCCTGTCGCACGGTGTTCTGTCTGATGTACCACTGAGCAGAGATGCTCAGTAGAAAGATCAATGTGTTTGCCAGAAGATGAACGGGTGCAGCAGGCCGTTCTCGGGTGCGTGTCTGATGGGAGCTGTCGGCCTCACTGCTGGCAGGGGCTCAGGACAAGGGGCAGAATGATCTCTGTCACCCCTAATGCAGGGCAGGGATTTCTCCTGATACTGCAGGGCAGTTCATTGCCCTGCGTAGACAATCCCCATCAGCATGAAGCAGAGCCAGATATGGTCATGTATCTGAAATGACCAAACTTTGATGGGGAAAAGGATGGAGGAGCAGTTGTTGCTTGAATGCTTGATAGATCTGAAAGATTCCTCTGTGGCAAATGGTCCATTCTGGGCCTCTGACAGCTACTGCTGGAGAGTAACGAATGCAGGAATTGTCTGGTGGTGGTGCTGTTCTTCAGCTATTCTTCTGAGGCTGTTCTGTAGAAGCGTGCCCTTACGCAGCAGCTGGTTCTGAGTTTGAAGGACAACGCTGAACATCGTGGACTGGCGTTGAGGGCTTCTGGCTCTGCATCAGGAGCACCAGCAGCACCTCTGTCCTCACACGGGCATTGATGATGTCCAACATGCTGGTGGTGCTCGCCATGCTTAGCTGTACGTTGTCATGCAGTCGTGCCAGGCAGCACAGCTCATTCTGCTCCTTTCAAGTTGTATGATGCAACCACAGGAGAGTGACTTAGCTCTGCATGTATTTGGCACCACAGCTCTGACACGCCTGCATTGCACTGCCTGGTCGCTACGTGAGCAGCCGGTTCCCCTCGCCTGGTGACCGTGCTTGTGTCTTTTCCCTGGCATGCATGCGTGCGTGAGTGAGGGCTTCCTGCTGGCCAGTTCTCTTTGCAGGCCCTTGGGCTTCTCTGAAGGGCTGCCCATGCAAAAGCAAGAGTAGATCTGCCCGCTTGGATGGGCACACCAACCAACAGGTGGGTCGTAAGATGAGACACCAACCTCTGCCCAGAAGTGGGAGGCTGCGGGCCTGGACGGCTCAGTTACAAAGTGTCATGGCAAATAGCATGAGCTGCATGTCCTCAAAATAGCCCGCGGGAGCCTATATAACACCAAGGCCCTGGAGAACCATCAGTCCCGGGCCAAGGGCGGGCGGGCGAGCTGTGTGCGCCCAGTGCCGGGCAGCATGGGAGTGTAGCAAGGGGACCCGGGCACAGGCACAGACACGGGCACGCAGGGAGTGCCATCACACCTGCGCAGCGAGGAGGGATCCAACCGGCAGAAGAGCAGAAAGGAGCACTTCGAGGGCAGCAAGTGCTGGGCCGAGCACTGAGCAACTCCGGCTGCCCCTACAGCCCTCCACGCCTCTGCTCGACCTCTTCCTCTGTGGTGCCTGAAGGCCAAGATCAGCATGAAGGACTATTACTCAGTCTCAATGCCCCGGTACAGTCGGTACGTCCAGAGACTGAGAGCCTCACGCACCGTGCGCTTCCCCAACGATGTCGTCTTTCAGGACCACATCAGGCAGGGGGACCTGGAGCAGGTGGGCAGGTTCATACGTGCCAGGAAGGTGACGCTGGACACCATCTACCCTTCTGGTGAGTGCTGCCGGGGCTGGCGGAGCTGCAGTCTGCGCAGCAGCACGGCTCAGCGTGCAGCCAGACAAGCATGTGGGCCACCTTCGGCAGGGCGGCAGGTTGGCATCGAGCCGATTTTCCTCCCTAGTGAGGAGCAGGGCCCCCAGCATTGCCAAGCAGGGCCCAAGAGAGCCCCGTGCCAGCGCCCAAACACCTCCCCACCACAGTGTGGCCAGTGCACACTGTGGGGTGCGGGGACGCTTACCCCTGGGCCCCTTCAAGGCATCACCGTGTACCCGCAGCGTGGTGGGACCTAGGAAAGGAGCGGTGAGCAAAGGCTGGTCTGTGGAGCTCTGGATGGGACAGTGGGGCTCCTGCCTTCCGCCTCGGTTTGGGGAAAGAGCAGGGAGAAACAAGGCTCCACGTTTTGTTCCTGGCTCTGTCCGTTTCTGACACACACTGCTCTCTCTCTTGCACAGCTGGATCTGTGGACTTGCGGCATTTCTGTTTGTGGGGGAGGCATTGTGCTGTGTTTGTGCCCAACCTCACCAGCAACTGTTTATGGAATGCCTTGATCCGCACTGGCTGGTGCAGAGCCCAGATTTGTCCCTTTCTTGTGCTTGGCTTCAGCTCCTGCTGTCACATGGCCACGGAGACAGGGTCTCAAATGACCCCGGGCTTCCTCCTATCCATGCTGATTGCTTCATTACTTGCTATGTAAGGAGCTTCCAAAACTTGGGACAGAGCAGGACATCGGAGACACTTCTCCTCGTGTCCCCACGTGAGTCCTGGCGAGGACTCGGGGCTGACCGGGAGCTCTGCAGGAGAGGGCAGCTCCTCCTTGGTTTATCTGTCCTGCCTGGCCCAGCAGGGAGGTGGGTGCTATGCCATCTTAGAGAGGGTATTTATGCTGCAGAAGGGGAACAGAAACCTGCGGCATCTCCTTTTGCTTCTTCAGTCTTTGTTTCTTTCCCCAAACTTGTCTCCCTAACAATGAGGGTTTGCTGGAACCCCTCTTTCCTGGGCTGTGGACAACTTGCACTTGTAAGCTCAGCGTTTTAGAGACTCCTCGCCCAGTCCAGGGCTAACAAATCCTGTCCTTCCAGGCATGGCAGCCCTCCACGAAGCTGTTCTTACCGGAAACCTGGACTGTGTCAAGCTGCTGGTTAAATATGGTGCTGACATCCACCAGAAGGACGAGAACGGGTGGACGCCCCTGCACATGGCCTGCAGCGACGGCTACGCTGACATAGCCAGGTGAGCAGCACCTCGCCCG
>Ga0181612_131533_pt1 | contig 12906 bp, 8 predicted proteins | sample HoacroProtozoa21_FD_119630 | JGI IMG/M metagenome (GOLD analysis project Ga0181612, IMG submission 119630) | Hoatzin crop microbial communities from Cojedes, Venezuel. Combined Assembly of Gp0051906, Gp0051904, Gp0051908 | reverse complement strand
GATGATTTGCCCGGAAAAATTTCCCATGCTGCCGCCAGTTTCCCTGCTAAAAAAAAAAAAAAATCTATCATCACATGATAAATTGTGATGAGTAGTTTATTATAATTTGTCTTTGTGCCATATATTGATTTGAGTTTCTGAAAAAATACCAAGTGTATCTTTTTAAGTAGAAGTTTAACTCAGTAGCTGAACTCCTTCCATCCTCAGGCAGGAACTGAAAACCAAGCAGAACTTCTGCTGAGTAAGTACAGCCCCACGTGTGGGCTGCATGATATGCAGGTGGAGCTGCACCAGTACCACTGTAAGGTACTTCCAGTCTCTATTGCCTGCTCACCGTCTGCTCTTCTGTGCTGACACAGCACTTTGTGGGACCATGTTTTGAAATGGATCGGGGCTTTTTTCCAGTTACACACACCCCCGCCCCCTTTTTTTGGTTTTGGTTCTTTTGTTTTTTTTAGCGTCAGGATCTCTTTACATATGTGTGTATATATTACAGTTGATCCTGTTCCCTAGGTTGATTTACCGTGCAGCCCCACAGATAATTGTGTGGATGTAGAGTGCTATATGTTAGTGCTTGGAATAAGCAGTGGGATGAGACTACCTAAATTGTGTATTGCTGTGGCAGATGCTCTTCATCAATATGTTCTTCCTTAAAGGTCCATATGGCTTTTGATGTCTGTTAAGTTTTTTTGATTACTTGGAATTACCTAACAATGGGATGTGATAATAAAAATATTTTAGGGCTATAGAGGAAGATGTCATGGTGAAAATATGTGATAGGAGGCATGAGACTGTTCAGGTGTTGTTAGGTTACTTTAGCACGTAGGTATGCCTGAGAAAAAAAAAACAACTCCTTGTGTGTTCTCCCACAGTAATATGAATAATAAAAATACATGTGCAGTGCATACAGACTTAAAGTTAAATTCTTTGTTGACATTTTAATGTTTTATTCTACCTATATTTACTGTGGTGCCATGTGCATTTTCTGTTGGAAAACAGCATCATTTTTTTTTAAACATGACATAATTTGTTTTCCCTAGACTGCTGCTGTTCTTGTCAGTGAAAGAAATGCTGCACAAGAGGTGCGAAATAGTGTAGAAAATCAAGTCAAAAAACTGACTGAGGAAAACGAACAGCTGAAGACAACAGTTGATGAGCGAGAGAGTAAAATTGAAGAGTTGCACGAACAGATTGATAATATGAAAGGAGAAGAAAATTCAGCGAAGGAAAAAATAAAGATATATGAGGTAAGTTAAGAAAACAAACTCTTGAAGTAGGCTCCTTCCTGTTTGCAAAGGATACAGTGTAGAACAAAAACTGTCAAGGAGCATGGGCAATGTCATTGGGAAGGTTAAGCAAAACCAGCAGGTTTTCAAGTAAGATGCAGTTTACTGACATGTATAGGAAAGATTTCCCCCGTGAAAACCAGTGTAAAAGCAAGTCACAGCTTGGAACTGGGGAGATCAGTGATGGGCCAGAGTGAACATACTTTATAGCCCAGTTTACTTGTCAGATTAAGGGCCGTACAGCTATTTCTAATGTATCAAATCCTATCATTGCAGGAAGAGAAGCAACAATTAGAAGAAGCTCTGAAATGTGCTGAAAAGGAGGCAGAAGAATTGGTGGTGTTAAAAAGGTCTTTGGAAAGCCAAGTAGAAGATATGCAGGTAAGAACAAGAGCAGTTTGGAATATTTAAATTTTAAATTGTTTATGTGAGTCACCATTGCTTTCTGCAGAGTAACATCTCGTTCTTTTTGAAGTACACTTTGTTTTAAAGTCCAGACCTCACTGCAAGCTTTGAATGTTTCCTGGAAGTGTAGCATCATCTAATTAAAATTATTAAAATTATTTTCTTGCTAAGATTTTTTTTTTTTTAACTTCCATGGATTGAGCAAAATTTCAGGGAGATGAATCACAAAATAAACTTCCTAAGGTTTTATAAACCTATTTTATTATTTTGAATGATCATTCAATTCTGGTTCTGTGTAGGTATTTACATGTAAAAGAATAAAAAGCTGTACTTAGATATGAATAAAAATATTGATAGTAGAAAAATATCAGGAAATTGGCTTATCTTTTTATTTTTTATGAACTTGTCTTATTTGCAAATATTGCATGGAACTAGTATATTTCATCAGAAACCCAGAGAAATTTAATGCATATCACTAAGGCTTGCAGCTTCTGAAATTCTGTATGAAGTCCTCTTTTCACCTTGCTCCTTACTCTGCTCAATGTCCAGGAAAGGATAAGGTTTCTCCCAGATTATCCCAGAAATTAATTGTGTGGAGAATGCATCTACTTCAGAGTGGAGAGGGATATTGGCAATATTGCGTATGAGTAAAGATGGAATGAAAATTCAGATCAGTTTAGTAAGGAGAGGAATGTGTATAAATCCTAAAACTTTTCTTGTTGACATCATATTCTGTATCTGAAAAAGTTACAAACCTAATCTTTCCTCTTTGTAATTCACCTTTGGCATGTACCAAAGAAGCATCTATTGCTACAGTATCGGATAGTTTAGAATTGTCTTAGTTTTGCTTTTAGAAGCAAAGTTTTTAAGTGATTCTATCAGACAAGTCAGACTCAAAAGTGAGATACATATACCTTCCTAGCAACCCTTTTTAAAATGAACAGATGTTTTCCATTGTTGTCTTCAACACAAATTTTACATTACTGTGCTGAAAATCTGAAAATGAAACTTGTCTATAGGTGGTTTATAAACCAAGGGTAGATTTATTAACCAGCATGTTCTCTTGGGTCAGTTAATTGTGATAAAAAGAAAAAAAAAAAACAAGAAGAAGAAAATACTGCTATCTGTTTAAAATGGAACATGCTGCAAGAATATAAGGGTTTAATAATATGGGTAAGGAAGTTTTGTTTCTACAAAAAGATGTTTTTAAGCTGATGTTCCTTGTAACTACATCAGTAAGTGTTTCATCTGAGGCTTTTGGTTGGTTGTGGTTGTTTTTTTTTCTTCTTAAATCTGTTTATCTGTTCTACCTCACTGATTCTCCATATTTGCTTCTATGTGTTGCTGATAGTCTGCACAGTCACGATAGATGGCCCATTGCTTATCATTGAGTTGCATTTTTAGCACTGTTCTCCAAGAACTCTCTTCTGTCATAGTCTGGCTTGACCTTCCTGCACAACAGGAGTCAATGCACCTATACATCTCCTGCATCTTGATTAGCTTTGGGTCAAGGTGCTTGAAAAGCGTGTTCTTTTCTGTTTACGCATCCTTTACGCCATCATGCCAAGTAATGGTGCCTCCAGGCTGGCTGTCCAGATTAAAGAAATCTGGGGAAGGTGACAGATAGAAGTCTGTCTTGTCATTTTATTCACAGCTCATGTCTGATTTCTCATTCTACACTCTTCTTGTCCACCGGATATGAGCACTAGTGGACTTCAGGATGTGATCAGCAGTCGCTTGTGTTTAGCCTTTCTCAGCCTTTCTGTCTCTAGGTTTTTGCTTGTTTTAATGAAGAATATTGTGCAGTAGGCTTATTTGGCCTTGTGTTGCCTTTGGCAATTTAGACAACAAACTTTGGCACAGTATTAATGCTTGTCACAGAGGAAACTTAATTCCTGACTGGCACATCTTGCTTTTTACGTAACACAAATTACTTTTAATGGTGGACTAGCATAAGAAAGACAATGACAATATGAACAGAATTGTAATAGTTGCTATAAACATAGCCAAATGTATACCTCCTCCATTCCGCATTTCTACTCGGAAAAGTTAAAGCTGGAATACACTTAATTATTATAGACAATTTGTCTTAATGCTTTTTTCTAAATTCAACCTGAGAATATTTTCTTTGCGGATGGGCAGCCAAGTAGTTTTTGTAGTGTCTCGTCCTGTGTTATAACCTCTGTTGTAGGGTAACCTCCTCTAGGTAGTCCACTGTTTCAAGAAATGTAATACATGTTAACAGTTTTGCAACATTGAAAAGACTTTTGGAGATTTCTTGAGAAATCTCTTGGGAAAGTAAATACTTTAGTATGCACCTTAACTATAGCATGTATGGTACTGCAATATATTTAAAAGTAAAAATTGTATCAACATTATGAATGGCAATGCCAAGTATTCTGTGCTTTTTTAATTGAACAATCAGAATACAGGATCCTTTCCATGGGTGGAAGATACGAAACATATCTTTTCATTGGGGTAAATAATGGTAGGCACATAGAATTAGTGTTTGCACAGCACTGTAACATGAAATACATTCGTAATTTTCAGTTATCAGTTGAAATAAATTATTGAAAGAGAAGGTTACTTACTGCTAAAGAGAAGGTTCAACTAATATTGTTTGGAAAAATATGGAAGTATCGCAGTATCCTTATAGGTTACTGTGAAAACAAGTTACTACTTTTGTTTTCCTCCATTTTGTTTTCTTTCCTTCTCTGGATGTGTGGAAATGTGAGTGTGTCCTATTGTTATTTTATGGCTCCCTTTCTTCTGGACCACTATCTGTTCACCAATCTGAAATTGAGAAATACTGCTGTAGGGTGAGCCTCACTTGCACTGGAATAACACTTAAGCTTCTGCATAAAGTAATTAATTGCCACTACAGATTGGCTTGTGGTTACACTGTAACTGACAGGCCAGCCAGTTCCAGTGAAAAGTACTCAGGGATTTTTGTATGTGAAAGGGATTCAAATTAGAGGTTATACTTGCGTTGACTGTTGAAGCTGTCCTATGGGACATCCCAAATTTCAAATATGAAATTCAGTATAGTGTATTGAAAGGCTAGATGCTGAGGAAGCTGCACTATTTGGATAGTTGGTAGCAACATTTCCACTGCATCATGTTTTTTAATACTTAAGACAAGTATCATAAATGGACGTTCAGTTGTTTCTAGCATGATGTATTAGTCTACTTTAAATATAAATATTAAGCTAGGCATACTAATTCTTATCAGTATTTTTCTCTTCTATCAGCTAATCTAGAAAAGGGAAATACCGTATCCTAATTTGTGTTGCCCAAGGAAAATGATTGTTGGTAAGAAACTACATGACGTTATTTCCCCTGAATAATATTACAAGAATGAAGCAGTATCTGTTTTTATGCTGGAGTTTTATTAAAACACAGATAATTTCTGTTGCAATGCTCGGTTTTCACGAGGAATATTTTTACCCTATACCTATGTTACCAAGTTTTATGCTGGCTACTTTTCAGCAAAACAGCAAGGACTATATTATTATGCTTTAGTGGTAATTTTACTATTTGAAGAATATATGATTCTATGGCATAGTTACTAACTAAATAGTACAGATGATCATATAGACATCTATTAAACAGATTTTAAGAAAATTATGCAGAATGGTGGGGTAAGAAAACCATAATTTCCACCCAAGCAGAATTCAGCAAGCCCAGACAGCAGTCAGCTATTATACACTTTTCCAAAGAGAATGGTTGTGCATGTCAGCCATCTGATTGTGCGTTAAAAACTTGTTGAGTTGGTAAGAAACAATACTGCTGTAATTTTTTTTTTTTTCAGTTTTGGACTTTTTATGTACCCAAAGAAGCCTTTGCTTTCTCCAATCACTCATACAGGTGATCTACTAGAAGGGGAGGCTGAAAAATGACAGGATCTTTACTGGGTCCAGGAGATGCTTAGTCCTATGATTCTTATGACACGTCAGATGGCTCAGCAGACACTGATGCATCACAACAGGGACACGGGCATGAGAGATTTTAATAGATGTGGGGGAAGGAGAGCATGAAGCACCTGACCTTCAGTTCCTGTGATACTCTGAAGTAGCATTGCCATTGTCAGTTTATTATTGAACTAACTAAAACCAAACTCAGTAAAACTGAAATTTCTCCTTGGAGCAGGTTGGTTATATAGGAATTGCATTTTCCATTAAAATAGTTGTGATTACAACATCACAACACTTTCTAATTTAGTTATGTACTTGGTATTTGTTTTATCATCCTTCCTAGTAACAAACAGTGAAAATATGTTGGTGAAAATAGGGATGCAATACATGAAAAGTACAGCTCTTTCTTTTCAGGATGCCAGAATATAACTCAAAGGAGAAAAAGCTAAATTTCAATCTCAGGGGTCTCAGTCTGCTACATATCTGAAAATCAGGCAAAAGTTAGCATGACCTGATGAAAACAGAGGTGATCCACTGCTTGCATCGAACCCCCTATTCATTATTTTGTTCAAATATTATTATAGCTATTTTTACCTTGGCAATTGCCCTAGTTAGTTGTTGACATTTCTTTTCATATTAGTGATTGATTTTTTTTGTTTGTTTGGTTGTTTTTGGTTTTTTATTGTTGTTGATAACTCTCAGGTAAAGACAGTGACCAGGTTTGCTCTGATGTTTACTTGCCTTTTCAGCACACTGGAAATGCAGAACGGCATCCTGCTGGCACATTTATTCTGCCACAGTGTATTTCACCGATCTTTGTGCGGAGTTTGTTTCTCAAGGATGCATAAATAAACAGAAAAGTTAAATGGTCCGTGAAAGGCTGATGGAGGGGGACGTACGTGAGGTTTTTATAACCTGTTCAAATATGGCACATTAGCAGGGTCCCAAGATTTCAGCAGCTTTTAGAACTGAAGTGCAAAAGTTGAACCTTTTCAAGGTTCTTAAAATCCTTTGGTGTCAGCTAAACTAACTCTGGTGTAGAATTAGGCTTTGCAAAACAACATCTGTTAGCCCACAGCATGTTTTAGGGTTATATATACACTTCTGAGGCATGCACCGTAACTCCTATTTGTATCAGAGATGTCTTGTTGACAGGTTACATAAGAATGTAAGAGAGACAACAAATCTAAAGAAGTATCTAACTTCTAACTTTTGGCAATGTTCTTTCTTTTTTCTTATAATAGAACAATTATTTTTTGAGTTTCTCATCTATATTGCCCACAGAAATACTACTGTGCTTTCACATTTAAAGTTCTTTGAAGTGTAAGAAAGTAGGCATCATAGGTATTAGATATTCAACAAAACTGTGTTTCCAATATTAAAATGTAAAACTTTTTTTGCAATGCTTTTTAGAATTTATGGTGTTTTTAATGGTTTACATTTTTCTGTTGGAACAATTTAAACTGTCCATAATCTGGTTTTAATAAATTTCATGGTGTCTCTCAGACTTCATAAACACAAACCCTTTTTCTAGTCTTGTAGTGTCTTATTTAGAGTAGGGCCATTAAGTTGTTTTATTATGCAGGGAGAAGGAAGAGGTGAGAGTCCCAACAAGCAGGTGGAAGATAACCTGCTTTTCTTGTATTGGAATGAACAAGTGACAGTCAATTATTCTGCTGATGGACAGTATTTAGATGTTGGAAGGTGGTAAGTTCTTAAACATCATGAATGTGATAGCAGACACATTTGGGTCTCCTGGTAGGTGAGCATGCAGCATAGCTCTGCAGTTCGTTCAAAATTTAATCCAGATAATGAAGGTCTGGTTTGAACATTAATGGCAAAAGTTCTTTCAGGAAGGGGATTTCTGTGCTAGGAGCTGCAAAGTTCAGTTTGCACAGCATCTGGCACTATGAGACATGATCTTGATTAAGGCTTATGGGTGCCATAGGAGCACAGCAACGGGGGGAAAAAAAACACCACTAATTATTTCTCACTCACTGGAGGAATTTGTATTTTATTTTATTTTACCTAGGAAGAAATATTCTTGTTCAGAAAACTTTTAAGGGAGCATTAAAGTGAGCAAAATATAGGAAAAAATGAATCCTGAAATGGATATTGAACCTTGTACAGGAGGTAGGATTTGCTGACGTGTGCAACTGCAGAGGAATGTATGCTTTACATATAACAGAATCACGAAAAGGGTCTGCATTTGGTCCTACAAACGTTGCAACAATGTTCCAGGTATTATAGGAAAGATAAAGCACTTCATTGCTAAAGCAATGTTTGTCCTATACTGGCTAGCAAGCTGTAACGCCGTAAACTTTATTTTTTAATTTAAATTTGTCTTAATGTTACCACAGCTGGCGGTTTTACTGCTGCACAGAGAGCGTTGTATAACATTCCTTTAAGGCATTAGAAAATAGGATCTACTATTCATTACATGAATGTTTTTAATCTACTGCAGGAGAACATCCGGCGTATTTCGCAGGAGCGGCAACAGTTAACTCAGCAGTTAAAAGATGAAACTCACCAGAAGGAACAGTTAAAGCAGATAAAGAAAGAAATGGAGAATGAACGATGGCAACTGAACAAGACTGTTGAAGAGTTACAGGTGGAGGTATGAGTTCACTCCAAAGAGGCTGCAGGAACCTGAATATCTGACAGGCAACAAATGAGCTGCCAAACTGTAAAGAATTCTTTTTTTTCAAATGTGTAACGGGAAGTGAAACACAAACTTTACTATTAGTCTCTTTAACATAGAGGCTATTGATAAAAGCTTTCAGGGCTGGAACAGTGGTTGGAACACCGCTATCTCAAAATACTGTTGTAAAACAGTTTTGTTTAGACAAGATCCCAGATTTGAGTTCAGTTCAAATGTATGCTACAGCAATATTTCAGAGTTTTACAGCTGATTCTCAAAATGCTACTGCATTAGACTTTTGCCATCTGTGTGTAAACCATACAACTTAATATTGATATCCTGAAGTGTGATGGCGCAGTTCATTACATCAGTCAGCTGGAAGAACTGCTGACAGACGAAAAGAGAATAGTCTTGCCATATATACTATCAGAAAATAACCTTACAGTTTTGTGTTTTCACACTTCTGCACAGAAACTCATTTGTTTGGAAACATGTTTGATAAATTTTCAGTTTGAAAACACTGAGCTGAATATTGAAGCTGGAGGAAAAAACCTTTTGATTTATGATAGAAGCTTTTGTAGCACTATTTCAGGAAAAGAAAAAAGTATACTTTTTTCCCAGATGTCAGAAATGGTAGAGGTCTCAAGAACATCAGCTTTGGAGCTTCACAACCAGCTTGATGAATACAAGGAGAAAAGTCGCAGGGAACTTGCAGATATGCAAAGACAATTGAAAGAGAAAAACCTTGAGGTAGAAAAATCACGCTTGACAACCATGCGAATGCAAGATGAGGTAATGACTCATAAGTTCACTGACAATTTCTAACCTTTGACCTAGAATTCAGCTCAAATAGTTTTCAAGGCAATGAATGTTTGCTATGATGCTCTTGTGTACTTCGTCGTGAGAGACTGATCTCAATCAGCATTCTTTTGAGTTTCATTCTTCGTGATGATGATCAGCATGTTACTTCTGCTGGGGAAATGGGGTTTCCTGTTTATGACAGATAAATGCAGTGTCTGACAAATGAATGCATCTTAAGTGATAAGCAAGGATTCCATTGGTGATCTGCTGCTCTTCTAATACCTTCTACAGAAGGAACTGAGAATGTGGAAATATTATCGAATTAGGAAAAAAAGCCCCAGCAGTTATTTAGAGGAAAAAAAGGGAAAAAAAATTCTGGCTCTAAAGGAGTTGACATGCTTTCTCCTCTTCCTTCATATGAGCCAAGTTGCAGATTTAAATGACAAAGGTGTAGTTGAAGTGTCTGCCTCTCGGCATGTAAATCTTGTCATGAAGGCAATCCAGTCTTTTAAAGATCTGCATATACTTGCTCTGCAGTCAGAAAAGCTATGAGAATACACAAATGTTTTCTTTATGTAGAATATTTTAATAGCTTGGTTGTTCCAGTTCGAAACTTCTTGTATCTTGCCCTCTTCCCTTAACAAATTTGTTTTAAATTCAATTTAAAAGAACAGCAATAGCAGAAATTATAGTTGCTATATATTACTGTCTTCCTTCTGTATTTATTCCATTCAGGGATGGAGAGTGTTTGTAAAGGGATGAAGACTCATAATGAAATGTGAAAGATCAAACTGACACATTGAGAACATGGCTCTTAAGTTAAATAAATGAGAATACACAGGTTAAATAAGATATGTGTGTGTATGTAAATATGTATACACACTGTGTTTACAGTTATGAAAAATACTTCTAGTGTTATCTGTTACAACTACAAAACAAATACATAGACAAAATTTCAGAACAAAAGAAACCTTAATTGTTTGACAAAGAAATAATCCAAACAGTACAGAAAGGACAAAATATTACCGGTTGTGGAATTCTGCATCTCCACGAGGCAATATTTAAAATCCTAGGGCTTTAAAAATGTGGTGTGACAACTAGCTGCAAAAAAGGAAACAAAATCTGAAAATATAGCATAGGCAGGTTAAACAGCAGACTTTCTAGAGAGACTAAATATTCAGGACAATTGAAAGTCTTTATTATCTCTTTTTTGTGTTTAACAAGAAGTACAAATAGATAATCCTTCCATTCAACATGAAAGAGTCTGTTGTCTGTCAGAATCCTCTTGGGTAGGTGTCATAGTGCACAAAACATTCTTTTTGAGAGTCTCATCAAAAGCCAAGGATTGTAATGATCATGGCAACACGAGTATCATCATCTTGTTCTAGCAGAGAAATTATGAAACTGTCTTGCAGGGTAGTATGGGAGTTCTTCATTGCTGTATCTCCTGTAAGTTCTCTGTGGATACACAAAAGATACCTACCTTGAAAGCTGTAAATCCAATGTCATTCTGAAGCGTTAAATGCATATGAAATGCTATTAATGTGCAGATCTCTGCAATTAACTAGCTGTTTATGCAGAAGTCCAATGTTTTGTTGTGAGGACTTAGTAACAGGTAACAAAATCTGTAAGCAGTCACTAATACATTATTTTAGCTTCATCACTAAAATAAGCACTTCACTGAACCAGAGGAAGAAAGGAAAGGAATAGTATTGCAGAAGTTCCAAAGATAATAACCATGTAGAAAATTGTAAAAATCTTGGCTTGCTGTAACTGGGTGAAAAGAAATAAATAAAAAACACCCCACTATGTATAATTGTCACTGTAAAACCTGTAGTGTGAATAATCTCTTTAGAGCTGATCTTTAACCCGTGTTTATTTTGTCAGTGCCATCTTGTGGATAAAGTAAAAATGACTATGGAAAGCATATTACTCGATGCAATTTGTATCATGCTTCCAGATCTGTCATGTTTGTAGTCAGCCCTCTTTACAGACATCACTTATTTATAGAAAGTACAGTATAAAGTGTACTACCATAATTTTATTGTTTCAGATGCGTCTTATGGAAGAAAACTTGAGGGACCACCAGAGAGCTCAGGATGAGGCAGTAACAAAAACTCATCTGCTGGAACAGACTGTAAAAGGCTTGGAGTACGAACTGGAAGCCAAAAACCACTTAAAAGATGATCGTGCAAGACAAATCAAACTAATGGAGGTAAAAGACATTTTTAAGGGTTCGTATCTTATTAGAACAGATTAAAATAATTTTGGTATTTCACATGGATTCTGCCTGGGAAGAAACAAAATAACTTAATGTTGTTGAAAATCCATGCAGTACTACTGCAGGAATTGTTCTGGTATATTCTAAAGATGATGTGTTAGCATATCTATTGTAGCATGACGTGTTCTGAATTGCAGTTGTTCTTTCATAATTTTAATTAACCTTCTTTGTAATTAATTTTCTGTAGAGTTTATCAGGCAACATTGTATTTATTTTCATTCATAGGCACATCACTCAGAACTTAAAAGTTTTTAGAAGTGGGAGTTCTATTTAGCATCTAATATCAGTTCATTTCCGGAGCCTAGGTAACATCGTTATTTAACTGTTGTTACAGGGTTACCTTCGTACAGTTCAGTTGAACTAAGCTGTCATTTGACTTTCATAAACACTTCTATACCATTTTACTCATATGAAAAGAAATTTGTCTTCCAAGTGTATGATATAACTTAGACATTCTAAAAACAGTCTCTAGAAACATTACAGAATTTCTCTTATTTTATTGAAATAGGTGGGAGTGGTTAAAAAGGGAAACGAAACTTCTGTTTTACTTGTGTCACACAAACAAATTCACTTCCAAGGCTTATCTACCTGCCATCTCTTTTTTCTACATTCTGTAGATTTTTTCAGAGGCATTTCACTTTTCAGGCGTAGTCTTTCAGACAGTTTGAGTCCTTCAAGTTTAAGGAAGAATGCCCTAGTAGCAATCTGAAGAGGATGGGAAAGTAATATGCTGAAATTACTTTTCGTTCTTCCACTTAGGACAAGTTATCTCACCTGGAACTTGAGCTTGATGAAGAAAAGACCAATTCGGATTTGTTGTCTGAGAGGATCAGTAGATGCAGAGAACAGGTACTTGAACAAATTTTCCAACTGTTGTATAATGATGAGGGAAAACTGCTATTAAGATCACAAACAATATTGATGATCAAAATAATGACTAGCAATAGGGTTTATATACTATACTTAAGCAGAGTATGTAGATCAAAAAAACCAAACTTCACAAACATGATTAAATATGCTCTTTTACATCATCACAGACCATTTTTTTCCTGTTTTCCTAACTGGAAAACTGACACAGATTCCATATAAAGATTGAAGACCAGTATCATCTTCTGATATTCGTGATGCATTAAGCTTCATCTAGTAATCATTGATGCATGCAGAGATGATGCTATTTTAGGCTTAATGTTAGGTGGTGAAGCTACCACAGAAAGCCTGGTTGTAGAAAGTATCTGAGATTGAAAGATCACAATTTTTTAACCTTACCGAAAAGTAGGCGAGTATAATAAATCCTTGATTTCAAAGAAGCAGAAGCTTAGGAAATTGTGGAATTAATTAGTGAAGTCAGCTGCATTGAAGATGCTGACCAATTTCGACAGAGAGGAAACTTTGTTTTCATTACAAGTGTAAAAACTGATTAAGCTATATCAAAGATAAGACAGTTGGAAAGTGTTTTCCACGTAAAAACATCCGTTGTTAGTTCCAGAAGTGTTACATGAGTAGATAGCCCAGAGAGAGCGGAAGAAGGTTTTATTAACAAGGTTGTGTCTCATGGGGCAGAAAATGTAAAGATAAAGT
>Ga0181612_123637_pt1 | contig 12906 bp, 8 predicted proteins | sample HoacroProtozoa21_FD_119630 | JGI IMG/M metagenome (GOLD analysis project Ga0181612, IMG submission 119630) | Hoatzin crop microbial communities from Cojedes, Venezuel. Combined Assembly of Gp0051906, Gp0051904, Gp0051908 | reverse complement strand
TTCAACTGGAAAAGAAGTAGGGCCTTAGATGATAATAACTGCTTTTGCTGTACTTAAATGCATGTTATTTAACAACTTGTTATAGTCATTGCCATGAAGCTACAGCAGTAATTCTTCTCCACTTACTGTGTTTCGGAATTCAAAGTTTCATATTAAATCTTCTCAGAAAGTTCAGACACCCACTTGTCAGATACCATCAGATACTAATAAATACTTCACGACCAGGAGATCCAAACCATGCTTGTGGCTGACTGTACCACTGGGGTTTTTTCCACAGAATTTTTAAACTATGTTTTTGGTAGTCTGTACCAAAGAAAAAGATGGACTGCAGGTTTTCAGTTTTGCAGTGGTAAAGGACGCATTAGTGGAGGATGATAAACAATGAATTAGCTGATAGGGTAAGACAAAAGCAGAAGAAGATGGCTTGGGGAGTAGAGGAAGAATGCAGTCAGCTACATGCCAGTCACCTTAGAAGTGAGGCATGGGGTTCTTCTTTGAGCATAGATCATTGTCCAGAGGGTAAGCATGTGTGTCAGTGATTGTTTAGTAAAGACAAAGCATGCTTTGGTGTGTACTGTTTTCTTTTCTTTAGGGTGTAGGCCTTTTCCTGTTTTATTTCTTGTAGCAGAAAAGTCTAATTATGGTTTCTATAAAAGGAAATATATGTTGCACTAAGATATAATGTATTGGTTCAATATTTTATTGGCTTCCTGATACTGGTTATTGACATTCCAAAGAGGAAAGTACCCCAGTTGTTTCAAATAGGAAACTACTTTCATTTTAATAAATAATTTTTAGGCTATATGTCAATGGTAATGAATAATAAACTCCCAAATTGCTTTTCTGAGGAAAATAAACATATTTCTCTTTTCTGATTTTTATACACACATATATAGATTTATGTATGCGTCATAGGTTACACCTGTTTTGTGGATTTGACAAAATGTTTATCCACTATTTTTTTCAGATAGTACTAGTGAAGATATATCTTACTCTAACGTAGTTCTTCCCAGTGCCTCAGGAGGGTTTTCAGAAGTGCCTCCAAGCTTTACATTGCTGTAGTTTTATCACTGAAGTGTTACATTCAGCGTAGGTGTGCGGCTGCGTACACAGTGGAAAACAGATGAAGGAAGAATGTAAAATGTATTTTAGTGTTTCTTCGTGAAAGAAGTTAGCTTTAAAGTTTATGTAATTGAAAACCATTATGTTCTAGAGAATATATTACTTTTGCATGGTCAGAGATGGCATATCGTTCTACATATCAAATAACAAAGAAAATGCCGTTTTCCAGCTAATTGTTCGTATTTCTTTGAGAATGAAGAAATTTTTGTCATAAATCTGAGAGAAACTTAGGTGAGGTTTTGCATGTTCAGCTCAGTTGGAAGGCAAGTTCAGTTCCAATAGGAACTGCTCACAAAAAGATTATGAACAAATTTAATGCATCTTAAAGGAATCACAGTTGCTGAGAATGAGTAAAATAAAACATACAGTAAGCTAAGTGCATGTCACGCTTTCTCACTTTTTGTCATTGCTGTGTAGTTGTGAGCCTCTTTCTATCTTGTTTGGCAGAATTATAGTGCAGGAATATGCTTTTGTGGAACATTTTTGTATCACTGTGAGTATTGATTGAAAGAGGGACTTGCTCTTTGTCAAAGGGTATTTCAAAATCCCTTATGCAAGGCAGCAGGCGAAGAAAGCCTTATCGGCATGTTAATGGATTTGGAAGATTGAGGGAGATCATCAAGGTACACAGAGCTGTAAGAATTGTTGAATCAATGCTACAGTATTTTCTAGTTAACAGATTTAAGCTGAGTCACTGAAGTCTGACAGAAAAAGCTCCTGGCAAAGATGGATGTCAGATACTTCATCAGGTCTCATGGGTTCTGGGGAATAAAAATAGACCAGTGAAGTAAGGGCCAAGTCCCAGTTTTGAAAAAATTATATATAGGAGTTGGGATGGCAGAATAAGTAAAAATACTTGATTTGAAATGCTTCCTGCTTTTGGAGTAATTTATGGGCAGTATTTTGGAGATCAGTATGACGAGTAAGCTTACAAATGCTTAAACAAGGAATTCTTAAACTTTCCTGCTATTAAAATTGCTTCTTAATAGTTAATTGGTTATAAACATATCCATTCCCATTCACTAATAAATGAACTGACTGTCCTTCCTGTTTGGTATCATCGACCTTCCTGACTTCTCATTCCCTTCCAGGAAACCACCCTTTCTTCCCGTTATTGCTTGTGCAGATCATCCTCTCTTGGACGTGGTTATCCGGACTAGTCTCTTATCCTTCTTGCAGGGTCATGGATGGAATCATGAAGTCCTGATTTTCTTTTACTGAGACCACCCTTACCTCCCTTTCGTATTGCAAATAAACCTTATGGGAGCTAGCATAACTGCTTAGATAAAAAACTAGTCACAGATAGGACTTCAATACCTCTCTAGCTTGAAATGATCAGGGATTATCGTGTCGCTGAGTGGAAATAATGAATATCATAAACAGACAGCAAAACTGAAATGACAGAATCTCCCATGCTGCGATTGTCTTATTTTAGCTGAACTCAAGTATGAAATAATATTACTGTGGTTAAAGTTATATTTACTTATCCTGATTATTTATTCATTTATTTTAATTTCAAAGGGTTTGTGTAACTTCTGTATATATCATTATTCTTCTATAACACAGCTGGACTTCAGTTCTAAATGGAAACTAGTTGTTTATAAGTTTGTGAGTAAATAACCATCTTTCCTACCACAACAGAGCATTGTAACCTGCAGAGAGACTCAGGCAGACAGAACTCTTACAAGACTGTAAAAGTTATGGAACATTTTTCTATGTCAAGTATGAAGACATGTTTTTTTCTTAAATGGGCAGTTGTTTCATTTTTTAACTGTTAAGTAGCTACTGCATTGAAGTGCTCCAGCTTCCTATTGGGGAGTATTTTATGGCAACTCATACTGTGCTTGGTAAACTTTTAGATTTGACAGTAAGCCAGTGTTTTTCTATGATAACTTTAACTTACTCTTTAAAACTACACAGTTCACCTCTACTGGTGTTTTGAGCCCATTGCAGTAGATGTTGTCTGAACCTGGATATGGAAGGTAGGATAGTCATCAGGCACAATGACATAACTCAAAAATGCCCTGAGGAGGAGCCGAAATAATGGGTCATCTTCTCTGGGCGATAATGGCAGGGGCTCTGATGTGCCACTGATGTGCTGCTGAGATCTGCATGGGATAGGGGAAAGGACAAAATGGTGCTGCCTAGAGAAGCCTCCAGCTGAGGAAGCCAGAATTTGTGCGATAGCTTTGCTGCATGCAGCATGGGGACCATGTTGGGCATGCGAAACCAGACTACATCTATTCCCAAGTAAACCTCTGTAATTGTGTCTATTAGAAATCTGAGGAGCCTCAGCACCAGCTACTTCAGTCTATTCTCTGCTTCTCTTGCACTGAATTATTTGCTAGTGTAGAGGTACCTGCTGGACACAATTCAGATCCCCATGGACTCGGCTACTGACTGCAGCTGTTGACTTAGTATTTAAAAAACTCCTTGAAATATTGTTAAGGTATTTCACCTAAGATTCTGGACTATATACGCAACTCTCACTTCACTGATGAATCATATGCTTCTTTTATATTCTGATATGTATATTCAAGACAAATTTATTTCATATCTAGTATATTCTATCATTCGTATCTCTTTTGCAGAAATACTTAAGAAGGTGCAAGAAGTATCCACATACTAGAAATAAGTAGAGAAAAGAAAAACCATACTAGTCTGTAAGGGAGCAGAGAGATATACTGAACAGGACACGACATGCAGCTCTGGACACTGATATTAGAAAGTGGTAAATAAAGTAGTAACTCAGCAAAAAGCAAAAGTATAGGGAAAACTGATCGACAGAGAAAGCTGAATAATAAAAATGCAAAGGATAAAAAGTGCTTGATTTAGATTATCCAATCAAGGTAACAAATTGCATAGTGAATAAAAGTAAGAAAGGTAAAATAGATTCATTATTGGTTGATCTGATAAAAATATTTTGGAAACAGCAGCTAAAGATTCTGTCATGTGGAGTCTGTATTTCTGTGTATTTGGAGAGGAGTACATAATGTAATCATGAGCCAAGTTAGGGAAAACTAGCTTTTAGATTTGGAGAATGTGTTCCTCTTCTTGTGATGCTAGTTGCCATAGTTGCTATGGTTGCAGCTGACAAACACTGACTATGTGCTTCTAAAGGAAACTGATGTTTTTATTCTGTATGGAAAAAGGGAATTTACTTTGTCCTGTCACCAAGACAATTCTTGGGTCCGGCTTTTTGGTTTGTCACTGCCCTGTGTTAATTGAAATGCAGAGCAGTTTTGCAGAATTTCTCTCAAGACACTGTATCTCCTTTTAGAAAAACTGAACAAAGTTGGAAAAAAGTATAGTCAAATTTTTGAACAAATTCAGCTTAAAAGCAATGGTTGAAATCCTAATTCCATTAAGTTCCTTAACTTTAGTAGAACCAGGATTTCACACTGTGTCTCATATTTACAGCAAATAGTTAAGAAACAGGCATTGGCTGGTTTTAGCTGTGCATAAAGTACTTTTTTTGGTTTTTATGTAGGAAGATTTGGCTCACAATACCAACTTCATTATCTCTTTATATTCCAACCTCATCTCTGTCACACTTTTTTTTCTGTAGTGAGCTAGAGACTGCTCACTTTCTTCCCAGGGGTCTGTTTTCATCATTAAATCCAGCTTTATTGATGGTTTAAGCAATCCAACTTACAGTTGACTTGCGTATCCAAATGACATAGCACTTCAGTCTTGTGGAAGTTGTGTATTGCAAAGACTATTCCACACACTTTACAGTGCAGTAGCCACAGCTGCTGTTCACCCTTCTTTCCACTAAACATTCTGTATACTCTAGCTAAACATTTTTCAAAGGAACAGGGGTCCAGGAGAAGCAAGCAAATCTTTTAGCCAATAACATGGTTATGAATTCCAAAAACATCTAGAAGGGTAAACCAAAAAGTAGAAATGCAAGATAGATGTCTCCAGACCTTTTGATTTGCAGTGTCATAGCTGCAGTCAGAAAAGGCTTCCTTTAATGTCAGTAGATAGTGGAAATGATCTCAGGCTTTCCAGCTGGACACCCCACCACGACCACCAGATAATAAGTTTTAAACACCATGCAAGAAAAGATTTCTGGGTGTACCATGGAACGGAAGTCTCAGTACTCCGATAGTCATTTGGGTCACCTTGACAAATGCGAATTTCTGTAGTGAGAATGATCTGTGAGAAAATGAACATGCTTCATGTAGGCATATAGAACTGTAGGATCAATTGAACTCTCAAAATTAATCAATTATCAAGACATTACCCATCAAAAGCCCAAATTTTTACAGACAAAAAAGTAAATAAATGGATTTTACGTGAATGCACTATCATCTTCTACCTTGTAAGGTATAATAGTCTAAAATTTGATCTGTGATTCCTACTAAAATTGCTGTTGTCCTTCTAAATGTCACAGGCATTTAACACATTAGATAATTGTTGTGGAACCATTTGTGTTTTTGTACATAAAAGATGGTGCTGGGATGAATGAAAAGAATTCCTATAGCTTTCTTATTTTATGATTCACTTCTACTTTATTTCAGTAGGTGGGATTTAGAGGTTTTGTACATATATACACCTTTCATATTATGTTGAACTGCAGTGCTAGCTGACGTATTTGCCTTGATAACACAAAGGAGATAAAAATTTAAAAGTCATGCGTGACAAGATTACCTAATATCCCTTCCAAATTACCTGCCTTTCTTTTTAGTTCAATATGCATACCTCTGTGAACTTGGTTTTATTATTCTTACCTTTAAGAAACATTAGCGAATGTTATTGCTTTGTTTGTGATTCCACAGTGTCACTAACATTCTTTCAAAGTGTATGGAGAAATACTGAAAACATATATTGTCATTTCCAGCTCATAGCTGTGCTCTTCTTATTGTTCTGAATCATTTAATTTGTTATTTCTTTTGTTTCTTGCTTTATAAATAGCTTCATAATAACAATAATACTCTGGACCCCTTGCTTTTAAGTTGTACTTGATTTTTAGCAAAGATGTTGCCATTCTTTTAGTCTTCTACCTTTTTTTTTTTTCATTTTTGTTTGTTTTACTTTCTTTTACTGTGGAAGGCCCCAGACCTCTGCTGTTTATACGTAATTGTACAAAATGGTGTTAATGAGCATGAGAGAGTCATGTTCCCGAGTCACAGCTATAAATAATTATGGTTATCTTTAATGATATTGTATTACTACAACTACTTTGTCATGGTTAGGATTGCAGACATGCTTAGTAACAATGGTAGGACAAAATATTTCTTAGCTCCTTCTGTAAGTCCTTTCTTCAGGACTATGTAAACATTTTACACTGGAAAAGAAGTCAGCAGAGCTAAGTTGTGTAGAGGAAAGGAACATTTGTTACCAGTGAGAACTGATAGGAAGTTACTGCTTTGCATGGTAAAAGGACCCATAGCAAACTTGCTGAAGGTGCACTCTGCCCATTATCCAGATCATTAATGAAGATGTTAAACAGCATTCAACCTAGTATTGACTCATGGGGTACACTGGTAGTAACTGGCCTCCAACTTGACTTTGTGCTACTGATCAATTACCACTGGGACCAACATTCAGCCGGTTTTCAATCCACCTCACTGTCTGCGTATCCAGCCCATAGTTCTACAGCTTCTTCATGAGGTTCTTACAGGAGCCAGTGTCAAAAGCCTTACTTAGGCTACTGAGGTAGACAATATCTACTGCTCTCCCATTATCTACCAGGCCAGTCATTTCGTCACAGAAGTTTCTCAAGTTGGTCAAGCATCACTTGCCTGTAGTCAATCCATGCTGACTAGTCCTAATGACTTTCTTGTCCTTGGAAGTAGTTTCCAGAATTAGCTGCTCCATCACCTTCCCAGGGATCAAGGTAAGGCTGACCAGCTGGCAGTTCCCTGGGTCTCCCTTGGAGATAGGAGTGAATTTGTTTTACTCCAGGCACTTCTCCCAGTCACCATGATGGATGAAAGATTATTGAAAGTGGCCTTGCAGTGACATCAGCCAGCTCCCTCAGCACTCGTGTGCATCCCATCAGGGCTCATGGACTTACATAAGTCCATTTTGCTCAAGTATTCACTGACCAGATCCTCTTCCTCTAGGTGTATGTCTTTCTTGCTCCAGAGTTTCTCCCTGTTCTCTGCGGCCTGGGATTCCTGAAGGCCGGTCTTGCTCATGAAGACCTAGCTGAAGAAGGTATTTGTCCTGTCCCATGACCCCAGGCACCTTGCTCATCCATCCTGTTCATGACTCCCTCACAGCATCACAGATGACTCTCTCCCTTCATTATTCCTAGCTGAAAGCTCTGCTTACTAGGTCAGCCATCCAATTCTCAAACATAGCTTTGCCCCAGTTGGTGAGGATCTCATCTCTCCTGAGCAGACGCTGATCTCTAAACTTGGTCTCATGGTTGTGGAACCCAAAACTCTGCTGCCAACACCAGCTCCACAGCCAATTATTGACCTGTACTATCAGTGCCATTCTCCTCGTACCCTTTTCTCTCACCAGCAGTAGTGAGGACACCGCCTTGCCCTTGACTGCTACCCCCACATCTCTGTAGTGACTTTTGATACTCTACAGGTAGCCTGTGGCAGTATCACTGATGGCCACACAGAAGAACAACAAGGAGTAGCAGTCAGAGGGTTAAGCAAGCTTCGACAGTCCCTCCACAACATCCTGCATCCAGCCCCTGGCAGGCAGCAAATCTCTCGATGATAGGTCAGTAGATGGGTGCCTCTGTCCCCCACAGCAGGGAGTTGCCCCTTACAGTCACTCACCACATCTTCCTAGTGGTCTTGCATGGTTTCAAGTCAGGTGGCCCAGATCCTTTATTTGAAAGCACATCTGGCTTCACTTCCACTTTGAGGGTGGTGAACGTGCTTTGTGGTTGTAAGCCCTAAGAAGGGGCAGAAGCCTTCCCTTTGGAGCCAGAAGTCATGAGTTTCCATCCTTCACCTTCTCCAGAGGCTGCACTTACCTTAACACTAAGGGTAGACACTGCCTGCATCTCCACTGCAGGTGCAGTCTGGGGCTGTTCAAGCTGTTGCATCTTGGAGGAGATCCTGCGTACCTCCCGTCCATCTTCTATCTGCTCACTTTCTCTGTAACTCCTCCACTTGGCAGCCCAAGACAGCACTGCTCCTGCAGGACAGAGGGCCACCGATCCTGGCATCAGAGAGAGGTGCCAGGTGCTCCCTGCAGCCTGGGGCTTGGAGGGCTGCATCCACCATCTGAAGCTCTGTTTGTGTGGAAGCTTTTACTCTAAGCATTAAGACGTCTCTCTTGTCCTGTAATATCAAGGACCATTTGAACATGCCCTGTTATTAAATATCTTGGATTAAGATCCAAAATAATTAAAATGAAGATCCCCATCTTTCAAGTTCCTGTTTCATCACCTCCTTGCAAATAATGCTATGGGCAACACATGATGAGGTCTTTGCAGTCTCTGATGTGCTACAAGGTCTGTGGATGGGATTTAGTGCTTTGAAGCGCTCATTGTCAGTACACTCTTGCTGAATTTTCTGTAGGTTGTGGCCAGTATTGTATTCAAGTTGACAGTGGAAATTTGCAAAATTAACAACCACGTAGCTCGGCAACTTTTTTAGAACTGTCTAAAGCTTTTTTATGTATGCTGAGATTCCATAAATGGCATGCTTTTTGTTGCAGCAAAGTTCACATCAGCACAATATTTTCAATGGAGAGACTGCGTTACAGTAAAGGTGCAATGGAGACAGACTTTGATGCAAATAACACAGACAATGCAGCAGTGATTTAAAATTCTGGCATCTGGCTTTCCAAGAACCTACTCTACCCACCTAGCAACATCTGTAGTACTTTTCTGTACAGAAATGAGCATTTTGTGTCAGAAATTGCAATTGAAGTTTTGTTGTTTTGCCCATTATTTAAACTTAGTTTAAAAGCTTTTTTTAAAAAAATGTTGCTCTCTAGTTATTAACTAATTAGCAGCTAGCAAGTAGTTACCTGATTTATTTTGTAGTATGATACGAACATGCCATCTTAAATTTGCCTATACCAGTTTATGTACATTCTACTTTAAACTGAAAAAAATATGCGTAAAAGTAAATCTGTGGAGCTGTTTTGCTGTGAGCTACTAGCTGTTATAAGTGGAAAAAATACATACTTCAAACCTTTTTTATGAGATACTGGTTTTACATGTATGTGATGGTTGAAAAAGTCATCTTTTCATATGTGATAAAATGAACAAATAGACTCATTCAGAAAATGAATACTTCTTGGGGTCATTCCTACATTGACTACTGCCTTTTTGTTGTGTACTATATACCTGATAGTGTAGTAGTAGATTCCAGGGTGTCTGACTATCCAAATGTTTATTTTAAAACAACAAAAAGTTGTGTTAGCTTATTTAGTCCATCTCAACTGAAGTTGGTTTGTACACCTATTTAACTGGTTTTGGTTTTTTAAGTAACTACATTAATAAAATAGAGTTTCTTAATTTTCCTAGGCAGCTTTCTTAGTAGTAGATAATGAGCTCTTACTTTCCTGTGCTCAATTAGTTTCATTACTTGTATTTAGTCAGCGTCCATACCTGTTTTGTTTCTCTCTTCTTTTCACATGATTGCTTAATAGTATTTGTGTTTTACTGAAAGTCTGTATATAGACTTAATTTTTTAAAATATTTTAATTTCTATTTTACAGTTTAAGTCTAGTTTTATTGTTTCCAACAGATAGTTCTCCTTCCTCCCTTCCTCCCTTCCTCCCTTCCTTTTTTGCCCTTACTGTTGTTTGCAGCTGCTCCTAATTTGATATCATCTGGAAATTTAATTAAATTGCTATTTGACTTTTCCTTCAGATCATTAACAAAGCTGCTAAATGTAAACAGGCAACTTAAGTGTGTTGCTGTGTATTGTAACACTTTCTCTCATCTTTAAGAAATTTTATACCCATAATTTCTTTATGCAGGAAGATTTTAGGAGATTAGCAAATCATTACTAAACTTGTTTATTTTATAACCTTTGCCCACAGCAAATGCTAAAATAAATGTAACACGTTAAATAGCAAAGAGGATCCTGTGTATCTACAGTGTAGTGCTAGAATGGTTTTGTGTGTGGAAATATTTCAGAGTATTAGCCAGGTATAGTAAATCCATAGCTTTGCAATAGTTTTCTAATAGTTCATTCTATTCCTGTCATTAGTGTTTCCTGCACCTCCAGCAAACTTCTGAGTCTCCAGAGGACACGGGAGCACTCCAGATACATAGGCAATCCACACTGTGCATGAGTGAGCTTGCTTGATCAGGAGACAGATAACAGCCGGAGGCAGGGTGACTGCTTGTAAACACAGAAGTCTGGATTTTCCAGGGAAAGGACGGTCTTGTAACAGATGACTTCATGAGATAGCATGAAATTTTAACAGGACAAAAAAAAAGGATGGAGTTCAGTAGGTGATGAACTCAGGGCTGCTGGGTTTATTAACATGTGTTCCTTGACTCTTCCCAGCTATAAAATCTTAACCAAGATGAACATGCATATACACGTCAGTTCTTCTAGTTCTTCTGAAAGCTTTTGAAGTCCTGTCACATCTGCTGCTATCAATATGAGATGTAATCATGATCCTTAATCAGCACACTGTGATCTCGTGTTTCTTCCACATTTCCTACTTCAGGTACCCCACCCAAATTGTCAAAACTGCATCTTCTTCCTCTTATGACCAAAAAAGTGCAAAGTTTTTTATTCCACTTTTATGTTTTGTTATTGGGTAGAAAACCTGTTGTAGTTATAGCAATAAAAAGTAGTAGTAATAGCAATAAAAAGGGGGAGTAGTAGTAATAGCAATAAAAAGGGGGAGAGACATTCAGTTTATTTCCTAACTTATTAATTTACAGATAGTGAATAGGTAATTTTATTTTTTTTAATTTCTATATGTAGATCTCTACAATGTATTAGCCACGTAGAATTTCTTATGTATTTAAGTAAGCTAACTGCAAATCTTATTTAGCTGTGTAGGACAATTAGTAAATTATTACTCATCTTGATTTTCATTCATCTTTGCTTTAGATTCTTTTATGACAGCTACAAAACAGGTTATTTTTAGAATACTGAAGTATCTTAATATGCCAGTAATCATTTTTTCGTAAACTTTGATTAAAAGCAGAGAGATTGTAAGGTACAAAATACAATTTTTTTTTTCTTTCATTAGAAAATTATGAATTAGTGAACTATTATTATGTGTGTTTGTCAAGCTGGTTTCCATTGCTAAGAATGCTTAGCTAGCATATGCTAACTGTGCCATCCATTTACAAGTTTTCCATTTCTAAATAAATGTACAGTGTAATAATTGCTTTAAATTGTGGTTGATTCTTCTCTCTCTCTTTGTTACTGGTTTTCTTTATGACTTTCTCTTCAAAATTCAAGAGATTGGGGTTTTTTTCATATTTCAGCTGCAAAGCTTAGGACTATAACATAACCTCTTGTCTAGCACTATTTGATTCTACTACTTCTCTGCTCTGTCTTTTCCTCCTGACTTGTAACCAGACGATTTATTTGCTTCCTTTCTTATTCCTTGTGTATTATTTTCATGAATATGTAGTCTCTTGTAGCTTAATTATGCTGGATGCTTCATTGCTTTGTACTCTGATTATTAACTTTTCATTTTTAACTTCATTAGATGAAATGTCTTGGGAGCTAGTGCCTGTATAATACTTTATTTACTAAAAACCCATGAACTTCAGACCATACTTAACCTGTTACTCTGGAAATCTTAATCCATGCCTGTCTTTCTGGTAGGAGCAGAAGTAGATTTAAGTGACAGGAATGCATTTAGAGCTAACTTGAACTATTCCAGAATACAACAGTGTTGGTGTAAACTGTTGAAAAAGCAGTAGTAGCTAAATTTCCTGGCGTGTCTCAGCTGGACTTTGATATACACCAGCAGTAAGTACTTAATTCTAACCTGAGAAGAGAGATAAAGATTTTAAAATATTTCCTTTTTCACTGAGATCTGAAAAGCCATTCAAATACTATACTATTGTGCTAGTTCATTCTATTCTAAAGAAAAAGATGGAAAAGACTAACCTGTGTTATAATTGTGCTTATGAATTGCTTGTTTCCTTGGGCACTTGCAGTGTTTTTTGTCTGCTTCTCGTGCTCTGCATTTCAAGCATGCAAGCTTTTCTATCACTGGTGTATAACAGACAAATGAGTATGATCCTTGACCATATTTGGTCTGCCTCTTCAGATGTTACCAACTTTCTAAACAAATTAAACCAATATGTAATGCCTCTGTACAGAGAAATCAATGATATTTTGACATTATACTATAGAATAGAATAAGGAAAAGATTAATTCAGAACTAAATTCAGAATTAATGACTAAATTGAGTTGTCCTCCTTGTTTAAAAGGGCAACAACAGTTATTGTAGCAAGTTTTGTGTCATCACACAGGTTGAATAACGCCATGATATTATCACAAAAAATGCACTAGTTAGTACGATCTCATGCTGTATTGTTGTGTTTCAGTTTAGTTGCTTCTGTGAATGATACTGTACTTGTGGAATTTTTTGCTTGAAAATCGTATCTGCCTTACTACGAATAGTACAGTCTACTTATATGACTGATTTTGGAAATGGAAGGCACCTGTGATAATGACTTAAGTCCACTGCAGCTTTAATGAGCACAGAATGTAAACTTTAGTTCTAGTCCGTCTTGGATAGTTGTCCATCTTGGTTAATTCCTTTTTGGACACTTAATTTCCCCTATAATTCAGTTAATATCAAATAGATTATCACAGAATCACAGAATGGTTTGGGTTGGAAGGGACCTTAAAGATCATCTGG
>Ga0181612_115197_pt1 | contig 12906 bp, 8 predicted proteins | sample HoacroProtozoa21_FD_119630 | JGI IMG/M metagenome (GOLD analysis project Ga0181612, IMG submission 119630) | Hoatzin crop microbial communities from Cojedes, Venezuel. Combined Assembly of Gp0051906, Gp0051904, Gp0051908 | reverse complement strand
CCCCCCCCCCCCCCCCCCCCCCAAAGGTCTGGGAGGTAGGAACACATCAATTATGTTTACAAATTTTTCTTAAAACAGTTTTTATGGGTCAGACCAGACTGCATCTACATAAAACACATTGCTAGTCACCCAGTAAGATCCCATAAAGCATGCTGTTAAACACACAGTAAAATCAGGCAGCATGTGACTTGTGCTCTGTTTTAAAATGTACCACTCCCATCAAAGAAACTGCATTTTGCGATAGTGGTATGTGCTATTTCTCCTGCTGGACAGACATCTCGCTGAGGATTGCCAAGCCAAGGCTCCAGAACTGGCTGCAAAAGACAGTTTACTTGCCCTCCCAGATACAGCAAAAGGTATTTAGAAATTCGATTCCTTGTTCCTTTCCCCCATAAGAGGTCCTTTTCTTTTTCATTGACGTGAACAACCTCTTGCAACTGTAATTACCGATACAGAGTAACTTCAGAAAAGTCTTACCTTCGCAGTTTTTCCCATCAGCTGCCACTTGAAAGCCAGCATTACACACACAGTGAAAACTGCCATCTGTATTTATGCATCGTCCATTATTGCAGATACGACCATTCTGTAAACACTCGTCAATGTCTGAAAGCCAACCAAAAAGAAAAACAGCATTTTGAGGTTTTTCTCTTATTAAACTCAGGAGGAAATTTTCCCATTTCTCCTTCCCCTAGGTTTTTAACCCTACATGGAAACTACATTCACCTGAAAAATTATTTGTTTTGATTTCCATGGCCGAACATCATGAGGGTGGAAAATGTTCATCAGTTTGAAATTTCAACTTGCTGTGAAAGAATTTCAATGAACATTACACTGCAGCTTGCTCAAACAACAATCAGATCTTTCAATTTTTTTTTTTTTTTGCGTTTTTGTTCATCGTGAAAATATTTTTACTAAAGTTTAACTTAACAATAGCTAACTACTGAAGGAAAGACAAGGGAAGCTTGTCTTCTGCAGCTGCTTTGTAAGATAACAAGAAAGTTTGAGACTTTCCCACCTCAGGAGAAATTTCTCCTGCTTATTTTATATTTGAAACATCAGCTCCTCATTTCCCTCTCTCTGCAGGAGGTGCTTGGCAAGAGCTTTGGAGGACCTGAATAGTGATATCACACGAGGCTGGCAGCTCTCCCTCTCCTCCAAACGAGGGGAGAGGAGATGCTGAGACAGACTGTCTAGACATTTTTCAGATTGCTCAGTGTTCTCCATCAAGGCCTGGACCATCTCCCAGAGATTCCTGCACACAGGGGACTCTGCTCACAGCGATCTCAACCAGCCCGTGCAGACCTATCTATCGTGCAACCACGCTGCCTTCCCAGCAGCCCGGGGATGCCCTGCCCCAGGCGCCCTCCGCAGAAGTGCACTGCAGGAGGAAGCAGAGCACAGGGCATCCTCCCAAACACCCTTGCCCTCTACACACCTATCTGAGGGGGAACTGATGCCTCTCGAAATCATGAGCCTGTATTTGCTTTCTTAGCAGAACAGTAGTTCTGGGAAGCTGCCAAGAGATCCCTGAAAACAACTGTTTTGCAAGCAAGCAACCAGGCCAGCAGACGCAAGAGCTGCTCAAGCCACAGCTCACTGCAGTGGCAGCTTGCGGCCCTCCTGACTTGCAGCAAAAGCCTACGGGGGCTTGATAAACCTCCCCTCATCTGATAAACAAGCATCATCAATCAGCAACATATAAGAGTTTTCTCTCTGTTCAGGCCCTTTCCCCCCACTTTTGTGGCACTCAGTTGTACCTGAGCCTAGCTTCAGTTACTTCCCTCAGCTTTATTCCTTAGGACAGGAAGAAATGCTACAGCATCTCAAGATATTTCTGGCTATTTAGTTTTTTGGGTTCATTAGGATTTGTACTTTTATGCATCTGATGCCATCTAAATCATGGTGCAGAAAATAACACAGAATCTTGTTGTTCTCTACATACACACAGCTGACTGGAGGAATGTTATGTTTCTAATTTTCAAATTATGAAATAACATTGTGGATTATTTCTCACCCCCTCAGAGCAACCTGCAAAAATCAAAGCTCTCCTTCTCAGTGTAATGTCTCTAATTGCTGCCATCTCCATGTAAGGTTTGACCTCCTTTCAGAAATGTCAGGTAGATTATAGTAAGCATTTATCTATTAACGCTTTGACTCCCCTACATTCGTAGCTAATAATTGTAAAAAATAAAATTTCACCTCTTTATTGAGGTCCACTTTACATTCCCTCTTCTGCAACTGAAAAGCATTTTTTGTTTTTATCGCTAATCACGTGACAGACTTCTTCATCTGTGTCTCCAACATACTCATTCAGCCAAACTCCTACTAGAATCATAAGGGATCCTAATAAGATTTGAATCAGTAGCTTGCAATATAGACTGCAATGTTTAATCAGTCACCTATCACACACATCATGTAGAAAAAAGCCCTCCCCTGGAACCTCAGAGCAAGGAATAGATACACATCTGGTCATTATGTAGACTTCACTTTTCAAGAATGGATGTAAGGAATACATTTGCAAAAGCGTATCAGCACAGACACATTTGTGTACGCAAAAAATAAAACCTCAACATACAAAGTAGTCATGAGAAGTAATTTTACAGCAAATGCTGATTTTGGCAGGCGTCAGTCCTATGTGCATATTTTGCCAAGTGCACACCCCAATAGCCTTTTTCTTTTTCCTAAACTGGTCCTAAAAAATCCTTCAGAAAACAAAGATTCTGCATATCGTAGCATTTTCTGAACTGCCTGTCAAGCAAGCACAGTTCCCATAGACTGCAAAGGAACTGCTAAGTGACCACACTTTAATGCCATTAAGCTACTGGGCTTCTGACAACCATGTGTTTGTGTAATGAATCAGTCAAATTAAAAGCGTGTGACAAAAATGACTCATGAGTAAATTCATCACCACTGAGACTCCACTTCAGCACTCCTTCACCACTAGTCAGCTGAACTATGAAGATGCTTCTGCAACATGGCTGTTTGGCAGCAATTAGGTCAAATACTCCCAGCAACATGCCACAGTGGTGCTGGCTCTGTATGTCCTCCTGGACTGGAGTAAGCTTCTGTACCACAGATACCTTTCTGATTCACAAAGGGAACTAAAAAAAAAGTTGCACACTAATACAGACAGCTTTCTTCTGGCTTTTTAAAAACTCTCTGCTTCAGAATGAGGGCACGCTTAAGGAACCCTTGTTCCTTAAGCAGAAAGATTGTGCAGAAAGCAAAATATGAAGGCGGGCTGGGACTCTGAGCATTCAAACATCCTGTTTCATTTAGATCCTTCATTTCTTATGGAATATCAAAGTAGTCATTCATTCTCCTGCCAGAATTCTCTCCTTATGACTTAACTATAAAGGACTGCATCCACCTTTACAGTCAAATTCCCATCCCGGGACAGTCTGGGAACCACAGAACCCAAACAGCAGGCTGACCACTGAGAAGCTACGCGTTCCCCACTCCCATAGGAAGACAGGAGGAAGAGCATCAGGACTACTGTTGAGCCTGGCCTTCAAAACACCAATAATGGTGTTTATATTAATGGCTTCCCCAATGATGGGGATTCTACAGCTTCCTCACCTAGTCCTTCCCAGTGTCTCACTACTTTTCCATACCTTATTTAAATTTTCACTGCTGGAATTTATGTTTATTTCTTCCTCTGACAGTGAACAGGGACAACACAAGGGCACTGTACTGTTATATTTACCCACTGGAAGACTTATCTTTTCCTCCACCTCTCAGTCTTCTAACAGTCTTTTATAGGTAAAGAGTTGCTCCAAAGAAGGGATGTTGAATTGTCCTTGAGATCCTCAAGAAGTAAAAGAAAAAATGGAAGAAAATATCTCTTCCACCTCAAAGCCACAAAAGGTGCCAAGATACTTTCAGCACAAGACAAAATGTCTTTCTTTGTAACTCAGTCTATGAACAGCCAGCTCAGGCAGGTGAATCATTTTTACAGCCATATCCAATCTTTTTTTTTTTTAAAAATCCCACTCTTAAATTTAACACATCGGTTAAATTTTGCTTAAAAACTATTTTCCCTCCCGGTATGTATACAATACTACAGATACATCTGTAAAACCGTCATTTACCTCGGCACTCTGTTCTAGTTGGCGTGCTCTGATATCCTATACGACACTGGCATATGTAGGATCCCTGGGTGTTCACGCAGTCTCCACTGATGCACGGATTCTTCTCACATTCATCAACATCTGCGAAACACAGACAATATATTTTTATGAAGACGTTGGTTGAAAGGTATTCGGGTCTGTGGGGGTATTTTATTGTTTTGTAGCTGGAGAAATAGTGTGCTTCCCTCTGAAAGGAAAGGGGATGCCACTGAGTTCCCAGTAAAAGGATCCCATGTTCTACACTAAGCAGGAGCTGGGAAAAAGGAGTACTCAACAAGACAAGATATTGCATGCACAAAAGGTAGGGGCCTTAACCCCACACCTCCACAATCCCAGCCCCTCTGGAGACACAGATTATGACAGAAGCAAAATCTTGCATGTAAGAGACAGCTAACCCTTGCTCCTATCATCAAGTTCTGTCTAAGTTATAAAATTAAAGGGCTCAAGAGCCCAGCAATGATATTCCTGATGAGCTGAAAGAAGACTTGTAAATCTTACTAAGCCCAAGATGACTGCTTTCATTTTTTTTAACAATAGGTCATTTACATACTGAAAGGGCTGGTAGCATTTTAAAGAGGTAATTTTCAATCACAAATAAACACATTATAGTTACAGGTTAGTAAAATAAGAAATCTTTACTTCTGTATAATTTTGTGGCAAGTTACAAGATCTGTTAAAAACTGTCTTCAAGGCAAAACTGCTGTAAAAATAAGTTTGCAGTTGAAGGCAATTAGTTCTTGGAAATTTATTTACTGGGTTTTTTTCTGGATGGGGGTTGTTTAATTTAAGAACTCAGAGTTATTACATTGCCTGGAAAATCATCTTTTTTTCTTTGAAACAAAATTCCCCTCTGTGATTTACATCAGAAAACCACACACCAATGCATTCCCCTCTAACATCCAGTTGGAATCCTTTATTGCACTCGCAGCGGTAGCTCCCAGGAGTGGGAATACAGCGCCCATTAAGGCAAAGATGTCGGAACAGTTGGCAATAGTCAGTGAAGTTCACCGGCAAGATCACTGAAACAACAGAGTTGGAAAAATATTTTAATAGTTCATCATAATCATTTTTGGTAATCTGCAACTTGCACAGCATTTTCCATTAAAGTCAACATTTACCTTCCATCATAATTTAAATTCTATAGTAAAATCAGCATTGGGACAGAGAAAATGGCACTTTGACTCTTAGAGATTTGTCTGAAAACAGCTAGCAACCACTGACTTTTTCACTGCAGCAAGCCTGATCCTGTTTTCCTCTCCTGTAGGACAAAAGAGGACCAAGTCTGCTCATACCTAGTATGAGTAAAGTGGGTACATGGCACTGCAAGGACTCTACTAAAAGCCTACAGTAGCAAGAAGCAGGCAGACTGGTTCAGTTATCTCCATTTTCGTAGACGGTAGGGTGAGAGGAGGGCAGGGATAACCCTGGAAGGTATGCCTATACGGTCTTTGGCAGGCAGACGTGAGCTGGCTCTGTCCATGCTCCCAGCTGACCAGAAGTTGTGCAGCTACGTCAGTGCAGTGTCAGGCCCCAGTTAACATACTTTGCCTCTTAGGCTTATTAGCTCAGCTTGGTGCTGAACCAAGACTAAATAGCTTCAGCTGGTGCCAGTGCAAGCAGAGCCTGCCTGCATCTGCACAGAGTATGGGCAAAATGAGCTTGTGTTCACTTGCAAAAGAGCATGTGGCTATGCCAAACAATTGCAGGTGGCACATGCCTACTGCAGACTATACGAGCATGTAGCAAATTCCCTGAGCAAAGGACAGAATAAGGAATATATTGTTATTCTGCTCTGGCTTCCTCCTTGCTCCAGAGAAACCTAACCTATCCATGCACATCACTGAAAAAGTTCTTCCTTCGCATTGGGTCAGACTCAGTGTCCAGCAGACTAGTATTTTTATCAGTACATTTCCTACCTTACAAAGCAAGAGTGAGGAAAGCAACCTGAAAGAAGCTGCTTTCTCCCAGCCAAGCTCTTTAATGTAAGTAACTATCACAACTTAGTCAAAGAGCTATTCACGTTTCTCAGCGTTGACATGCAGCAAAGCTCACATAGCCTTAAAATAAGAGTAATGTAACTACTACATACATGGACCTCGGTGCAGACAGTGAGGATGTAATGTTTGAATCCTGTCTTAACAGGGAAAATACTACCAATAAGGTACACTGTCTGCAAGATACATGATAACCAGGCTATGATTACATAGATATCCAGAGACTACACGACCACATAAAGGAAGCAAAAGATGTCAACAGCTGAAGGGAGCACATTGCTCCTGAGAAACAAGCATTTTTAAAGAAGCTAAACACAAATGGAGCGTGCAAAGGCTATTATTTCTTTCTTACCATGAGGTGGTGGAGCCCGAGATGGATAGACGATTTCTGGCTGTTGAGGAGGGTAAACGCCAGGAATGAGTGGTGGAGGGATGATATCAGGACGGGCCGGAGGAAGGTCAGGTCTTGCTGGCAGCAGAGCAGCTACTGTGCACAGTTTGCGATACTCATCTGAAACATGAAAACATGAATGTTGTTTTAGACTCTTGCAGCCTTTCCATTTAATCCAACTCTCCCCTTTTCACAGTGTTTCAGATTAGCAATAACAAACCTTAAATGATCTTGAAAATCTGAGCCTGTATGTTTTCCTCATAGTAACAAGCTTTGTTCTGTGAATCGAGTCATTAATTCATACAACGATATCAATACTACTTCTCAGAAGACTACTAGTTAAAAGGTAACATAACTGATGTTCTGGATATGAGATGGAACAGTGAGGCAGGGACGTGATCTTAATCTACTTAGTCTTCTTCCAGGCAAATCTGATTAACTCAGTGGGAAGTTTACCTAAAGAAGGACTTTTGGACTGGCTCCCAAGTTAATTTAATACAAAGCACGCCACAGTTATAAAAATACTGAACAGGTAAAAAACCCCAGTTTCAACTGGATTTCTTAGAAGTTAGTCTCCTGAAACAAAGAAACATAAAAATAAGCAATGAGGTAAAACCAATTACAGAATGAATACACTAACATTATTTCCCCGTGAAAATGAAGTTTGCCAATAAAAGCAGAAACCAAATGAGGTGCAGTCGAAGGAGTGTAGACAAAAAGAAACCGAGTCAGATCCACACCGAGTTCATCCTTCCCCAGACGATGGGAAAATGATCTATTTTGCTGTAAGCACAGTCTATGCTGAGTGTTATGCATTCTCCCATTGTTTTTCTCTATTAGGGGCACCTGCCCTACTGCCCCACTTTTCCTCCCGCCTCTGACTCTTTTGTCTTTGGGAACTGGGGGTTTGGAACATGCAATGCATGCGGAGTATCACGATTAAAGACCACATTTCCAGCTGACCTAATTCATATCCACAATTTGTGTGTACACAAATAACGACTTGTGCAGCCAGTATCTTTGAACTTACATTAAAGTTTATGGCACAACAGAGGAGAGTTATTCTATAATGAAAACAAAAAGCTAGAGATGCATGAATTCCTGAAAGAATACAAAAAATGAGAACTGAAAAATAAATTCAGTCTTGGGTGAACCAAGCTGGATATTTCAGCCTTCAACACTTCCATCTCACTTCTATTTCCACCTGTAAAACACATTAGAAGCTCTGCCTGAATCACAGACAATCTGTTAAATAAACATGGTAGCCTAAAGTTCTGCTTTTCCTGATTATGATCTTTGCATTTATTTTAATACTCTTAGGTGATCGGTTTGTTTCATGTGTCACTGCATTTCTATTGTTCCTTAGAGTGATTTTAATCTTTAAATCATTCCGAATAAAATTTTCTTGTATTATGTATTGTCTTTTGTTTATTTGTTTTTTTTCCTAGCTTTCTATTTTGCCTATTCATGTAAACTGAATGTGCTCTCAAACAGAGGTCTACCTGTGACAGAACAGAGACATTTAGAAGAAACAGTGTCTGTGTATGTACATACACAAATTCCAATACGCAAATGTTCGCTAATGATGGTGGGTTTAATAGTTAATTCTCTAATCACACATTCTCCATAACCCCCTGATCAGTTTTTGTGAAAGAAACAATACTGTTTTTCTTTTTTACTCTAGATTGGTAACACCCAATTATCCAAAGCCAATCCACGAGGAGCCCAGGCCTTGAGTGCAAAAAGAAGTCCTGGCCTTGGGGCTGCCCACTGCTGGAATGGAATCAGCACCCATGAAGGGACTGCCGAGGTGAGAATCCACACACACAGCTGCACGCCTGAGATACCACTTTTAAAGTATTTATAGTGTCAGTGGTGAACCCTGTCATTCCACATAAACAATTATTGCCGTGTTATGCAAAGAAATACAGTGCAAGCCTTTTTTATTGCAACTTTAATCTCCGTGTATAATTTCTAGCAATAAACAGCCTATTTTACAGTAACATCTGGGTCTGCTGCCCACATTGAAAATGCAACCACTTGGTTACATTATGCAGCTAGTGCTCCACTTCACACTGCAGTAAATTTCCATTTCAGAGTTAGAGAGACTTTGGGCCACTGACAGCTCTAAATTCCTCATCTTGCCTTCTCAGGATATGCTAAGGAATAACTGAACTTGATTAAATAATGACAGAAATACCTTTCATACATGTAAGGTCTTTCAAAGAATTTCAAAACACTTTTGAAAAGAGTAATTTATAGTCTCAATTTCTATCCCAAGTCAGGGGAAAAAAAAAGAAAAAAAAAAATCACAGAATCATAGAATGGTAAGGGTTGGAAGGGACCTGAAAGATCATCTGGTTCCAACTCCCCTGCCATGAGCAGGGACATCTTCCACTAGACCAGGATGCTGAGAGCTCCATCCAACCCGGCCTCCATTACCCATCCAGAACTGGAGTTCTTTACACCATTACTTTTACACTATTACTTTTTTTTTTTTAAGCAAATCAGTATTTAAAGGGAGTCTGTATTTATCTGACATATCTGGATTGTTTTTCCTTCCCCATAGATAACAAACCCAGCTTTAGCAGCTTTTCAGACAAACTATTTCATCCTTTATGTCTAGGAGTCCAAAAGCTGGAACGCGCTATCTATTAAGGGACAAGGGTTGGTGTGAAACTAGTATTGTCAGGCAGGAGGCTCAAGGAGGAAGCTGAACCTACAGGTTCCAGACAACTTTTTGACCGGACTCCAGCACTGGGAGACAGACTTCATGATTTTACACAGCTGTACAATGATATAGGCAAATACAACATAGATCACGGGAAAAAATTGTACTCTCATCCCTTGTGGCTATGGAAAGGGGAAAACTAAGTCTTCCAACCTCGCCTCTACTGCCTCCCCATTCCCTTCTACAGCAACAGTGCTCTTAGTCTATTAAAAGTGAACAAGTGACTAGGAAGATTAGATGGAAGGAAAGAAAAGTTCACAAAATTGAGACACGGACAAACTGATGAACATCACACTGCTAGAACAACTGTATACAGAGACATTCTTCTGGATCAAATTGATTTTATTTAAACTTAATGCTGTCGTTTATATGATAAGAAAACAAAATACTAACTATAATTCAGCAAAAGCCAAATGGATAGTAGAGGGCAAAGCTTGGTGGGGAACAGCAGATAAGTGAAAGAAAGCAGGAGAAGCACCTCCAAGAAGTCTTGGAAAATTTACTTTCAACTGAGAAAGCCATATTCAAAGGCGAGAAAAGAGAAGAGGGGGCAGAAAGAACAGTTATAGCTATTTCACTTGGAAATTTTTAAGTTTTGTTGGACTGAGACTTAAAACTCAGATCCTAAGATGAGATAAAACTAAAGTTCTCATGAAATATGCGTGTAATAAATGGATCATTAAAAGAAGATTAAAATTATCTCACTAGATATATCTTTCACTGTCTTATGGAAAGAACTTCTCAGATTTTCACAGATAACACAGAATGTCTGAGGTGGTATGGGACCTCTGGAGATTAGTGTGTCCAACTCCCCAGCTCAATGCAGGGTCACCTAGAGGAGACTGCTCAGGTCTATATCTGGTTGGTTTCCAGTATCTCCATAGCCTCTCTGGGCAACCTGTACCAGTGTTTGCTCATCCTCACAGAAAAAAAACCCCAAACCAAACAGGCAAACAAACATAAAATAATAAACAAACCAAACCCCCTTATTTCTTACATTTAAATGGTATTTCATTTTGTCTCCATTGGCTCTTGTCCTGTCATTGGGCACCACTGAGAACAGTCCAGGGCTGCGTTTGTTTTGGTTTGGTTTTTTTGTTTTGTTTTGTTTTGTTTGTTTTTAAACTCCCCGCCCCCCCAGTCGGGTACTTTCGTAACATCACCCCTGAGCCTTCTCTTCTCCAGGCTAATTCACTGAGGCAAGCCAGAAGTGACTATGCTCTTTACACAGTGCACTCCAACCTTTTATATCACACCATACAACACATCTCATGTACCAGTCTACTCAGACTAATGACAAACTTTACTTGGCTGTTTCCACACTCCATGCCTGTCCAGCCCTGTAAAGGGTTCAAATCATGTTGAATGATAAAAGTATCTTAAAAGTTTTATTTTTTCACTATATAGAAGCATTATGAGTTTCAGCCCCAAAGAAACCACATTCACAAGCAGCAAGTTTATTACAGAGTTGCAACACTGATGAACACTGATGAAAGAGAAGTTACCGCTATTCTAGCTTTTACTTTTCTTCTTAGTGCTTTTAACTGCTTTACATAGTTCCAAATTAGGAAAAATTATAACTCTTTTTTCCACGTTCTAATTCAACACTAGAAAGCCCTTTTTGTCAATAAAAAGAGTATTTACTAAGGAACATGCATAGATAGTTGTGCCATGAAAACTCATACCATGAGCACAATCAATCATGCCAGCAAAATTTATGTACGGGCTGGTCTGGCACTTGCTTCTACCCTGAAACATGGCATTCATAACCAGTTGGATATCTAACAAGGATACTGAACATGCCAGACCAGGACTGCAATTTCCTGATATCCAGACAGCTCAGAAAGGAGGGTACACAAAATTTATCACAATCAGAAACAGAAGTTTTGTATCAGTGCTCCTTTTCCTAGAGGGGCATGCAAGTTTCTGATCCCTGCCAATGTTGTTTAATCTACATTCATAACTTCTAGTAATATATTGAGTGTTCATGCTAATATAATAACAAATTCTAGTATATCTGTTCCTTGCTCTTAAGAACTAACAGATATTGATCATATGTATATGAAACATATACTAAAACCCACAAATTTATTTCATACATTCACTCAATGCAGACAATGTAACAGTGTTATCTTGCACTTAAACTATGACGTGAAATTCACAAACTGCAGATTTTATGTTCATCTTAACTTCTGAGATCAGGTTCTCAGTTTTCAATTCAATTATCAGTATTCTATTTAATCTCTGTTTTTAAATTTTTTTTTTAATAAGAGTAAAATTTAAAGAAGCTGAACTGACTGCATATTCATCACAATAAACGCATGCTGCCAATATTTATTGCAGTAAGCAACTGAAGGGGACAGCAGGAGTGGAAAAACATAAAACAAAGCCAGCTGTGATCTCATTAGCCAAGCTCATTATGTAAGACCTCATTAGCTACTGTCCCACAATAACGTTAATAAACTTCATGGACACTGATGAAGAGGGATCAGGGATACAGAAGCTGAACAAATCATATAGCACTACAGCACACTGTCAACTCAGTGGTTAGAGTTCTGGAATGCAATTGGGTACGATCTCCACTAATGCACACTGCAGAAAACCCGTGGTCAGGCTTCGCAAAAACAAAGCCCCTATCGCAGGGACTTTGTATTTGCACAGGACGAACAGGAGTTCGAACATGAACACATACAACAGGGTGAGGGACAGGGCATATGTTACACAAAACTGAAACTCCAAAATGCTTCGGCTTCCTTCCCTAAGTACACCTGATGTTATAACAATTAATACTTCTGCAATGTGAGAAATATGAACAGAATTTTATTTTTGGCTCTTAAACATAGACTTCATCTTGATTTCTTGATTTTGGTCTGTTTCTTCAGCTTGTAAAAAGTTTAACTACTTTACAGTTTTTGTATTAAGTTCTGAAAAAAATGCGCTGTAATTATATGAAATTTAATAAACTTTGGCTATTCCAGCTGACTTTGGGGGATTTTTCCCCTTTTCCATCAGCTCTGTCAAACGAAAGACAAGCAGCATTGACACATACAAATCTTTTACTGACAGCCTGGAACTTAAATGATAATCAGCTACTACAGCCTCACTTAGAAGGATCATCAATCAGGATATCAAAAATTTCATAGATAACATTGTTATAACATTTTAAGCAATTTTGCAAAATGTCCCAGTATTTTAAGCCAGTGGAGATTTTTTTTGACTGTGCTGTTTTGAAACAAACCTGCAGCTTAGAAAGTTAAAAATATTCTCAGCTTTCTCCTCTTCTGCAGTCATCTTCACTTTCTCATTAATTAGATCACATTTGAATGTTACAACTAACTGTTTAATGCTGCACTAGAATGGAGAGACCCTTTCCATTAAAGGCAGTATAAAAGGCTTTGATGTTGGTTTTAACCACTTAAAAGGTATGACTTTCCTGTTAAAAGAAAATTTATATCTTTAATGTCCAGTTCAAATTTCAGCATTTCAGTTTCTACTGAAACTACAAATAAGCCCAGACATTTTTAACAAAATATTTTTTCCAGCCTGGCAAAAAAAAAAAAAAAAAAAAAAAAGAAAAAAAATTAAATGAAAAGTTTGGTTCATTTTCTGCCCAAAATAATATTTAAAATTTTTTTTTTTTTTTTTAAAGGAAAAATATTT
>Ga0181612_109682_pt1 | contig 12906 bp, 9 predicted proteins | sample HoacroProtozoa21_FD_119630 | JGI IMG/M metagenome (GOLD analysis project Ga0181612, IMG submission 119630) | Hoatzin crop microbial communities from Cojedes, Venezuel. Combined Assembly of Gp0051906, Gp0051904, Gp0051908 | reverse complement strand
CTAGGCAATACAATACGAAAGTACATATATTGAATAAATATTTTTCTTGATCCCCAGGTGGTTGATCTGTTAGTATCCATGTGTCGGTCTGCATTGGAGTCACCTAGGAAGGTTGTCATTTTTGAGCCATATCCTTCTGTAGTTGATCCTAATGATCCTCAGACGCTGGCCTTTAACCCCAGGGTAAGTAGTTGTCTTTCATTATGTCATAGCTTGGTTTTAGTCATGCATGAGATTTCAAAGCAAAGCCTTCTGGAGGAGTCTCCTCTACTATAAGAAATACAGCTCCAGAGTATAGCACAAGTGTGTGACTGTTTTCAGAACTTTACAGCTTTTTTAATTGTCTCTGAGAAGGTATTTGGGTATAAAGCGAAAGTTGCATTCAAAGTTATGTTCAAGCCAAGAAATTCTTCTAGGATACAAATCGTAGATTCAAAGTTTTATATTCTTAGTGTCTTTCTCTCAGTGCACACACTGGACACAAAGAGAAAGATGGCCTTTGAGAGGTGTAGACTGTGTAAGCCAGGGAATTACATCTTTTTACTCTTAAAGTCATTATTGCTGTCATCTCATTTTCTTGTTGCAAACAATTATGTCCTTAAACGTGATTTTATCAAATGGTGACATAATAGTTGAGTTTTGCACAAACATCAATTTTGAAGTAAAGAATTGTGTTTCCGCTACTTGGTCCTCAGGCTGCAAATACTGCCTCTCAGGGAAGCCCTCGAGAATCCATGAACTAATACATCTCACTTGAGCCATCCCCAAGGGCATAAATGAGAACTTTGGCTGTCCTGCATTGAGATGCATTTCACTTTTTCTGAAAAAAGGCCAGTTAGCAGTGGTTCTTCCTCAGGAAGGGGCAAGCGTGTTCTGTAGCATGTAAGAAGAAAGACTTGCCAGAAAGTGCTTAGAAGGGAGATGATGAGGAGACAGCTAGTCTGGTGGCTGGGCAAGGTGGGAGTTTGAGGCAGACAAGGGAATATGAAAGAGGGTGACACGAAAAGAGGAATGGAGAGAGCCCCGGGCTGAGAGGGCCCACACTGCCTCCTCCCACCTTCTTGCCAGCACGGGCGAGATGAAAGCCCCTGGGCAGAAGCTGGCAAGACACAGAGATGGGGAACAGTGAAGCTCCTGAAGGCGGTGTGACATGTGGAGCTGGTGAAGCTCATCCACTCAGAAAAAGTGGAGCTGTCTGGTAGCAGTTCCCAAGCAGAAGGTAGGCAAAGATCAGGGTGAGGCAGAGGGACAACTGAAGGACCTCTGATGTTTTATAAAGCTGTTAGCAAAGTTAACACATCTGTTTACTTAGCATTTTATTTAAAATCTACTTAGTCACTGCATTATTTAACTTAATAGCATATTGTCCAAATAACTGTGAGAACCTGTGTTTAGTTGCAAATATTTGTTTAAAAAGTGAGCTAATTTTTTGAGTGTATTGGAGATTCAAGTGAAATTCAAAGAAAAAACATCATGATAATGTTTTTTCAGGGAATTTTCCTGGACTATGAATGAGAGAATCTGTGTGTGGGTGCAAGGAAGCTACTGGTTAGAAATTTTGAAAGCATTGGTTTGCTGAACATTCATCCTAGGTTTGGTTTTATACACACTCAATTCATTTTTTTGTGAAGCCAAAGACTAATATTCTTTTAATTTGTTTGCTTATTTTATGCTACGTCAGAAGAAGAATTATGACCGAGTCATGAAAGCATTGGACAGTATCACTTCTATCAGAGAGATGACACAGGTGAGTTTAAGAAGCTTTACCTAACTTAACTGCTATTTCTAGAACTAGGAAGATGTTTATATGGCTTGCCTATGATGAGTGGGGAAGTCAATAGTATAATTTCTTTCCAACAGAGCTGTAATAATATTAAAATATGTGTTAAAAATAACAAACATAGAGTATCCATAATGGCAGTCAAATAAATATAATTAAGTAGAACTCAGATCTTTTGAAATTTGTGTAAGAGATAATAACAGCAGGATGGGACATTGCAATGAGATAATCACCAGCTGCTGCATTTCTGGAAATATCAAAGCCAAACTGGGTCTTTTATTCAAAAAGCAAAAGAAATTGATTTTGTGACAGTGTTCTGAATGATAGCTTTATTTCTGTTACAGCAAAACAGCTGATCAGCTAAGTATGGTTGTGAACTTGGAAGGCTGGGTCTCTTGGCATTACGACTGTATGATTTCTCAGTATTCTCAGTGGGACAGAGTCTGATAGCTGTACTTAGGTTTACTCTTACACTTCCTTTCCCAAACAGCCCAGCTGACTATAAGTGATTATTGAAATCTCTCCTGTATACCTTGCTTTTCCAAGTGCTATATAAATTTAACCTCACAACAATTTACATATCTTATTCTATATGTATTAGTAAAGTACTTTGGGATTCCGGAACGAAGAATGAGGTGTATAGAGAGGAGTCAAGTAAACTGAAAATTAAAATTTATGTATTTTTGTTAATGTGACATCTGGTAAAAATTTTAAAAATTTGATATTTCTATTACCTTATGTAATGTCTTTTAAAAACAAAAATAACCACCATTTTGTGATTTTTTAATGTTAAAATAATTCGTGGACTGAAGAGTTTTAAAGGGATGCTTTGCACTGTGATTGAAAGCAACAAAGGTTTTCAAAGAGAATATAAGCTAATACAGTATTTTACTTTATCAGTCTATACCATGCAACAGTTAAAAAAAAATTTGAAGTCGATTATCTTGGGATATTTCTTAATTTTGTGAAGTTCCAGTCCAATTTCTTAATCCAAGAGCCAAACATAAATAGACATCTTCTGCTGTTCTCTGTAAGATCATGAATGTTTGCTGCAATATACTCATTTTGATGCTAATTATATGCTTATTATTTTACTCCAGGGAAAATAATTGCTATATTAATTCTTCTTGTTGTCAAAACACATTTATAACTGTACAACGCTAAATGTCAGTAAAATTGTGATGTAAGACTAATAATGTATTCATTTTAATAGATGAAATCATGGGCAATGTAACATACAAAATTTAACCTTATGATTTCAGCTATAAATAAAGAACATAATTACTCTTTTGTAGGCACCTTACTTGGAAATAAAGAAGCAGATGGATAAACAAGACCCGCTTGCACATCCTCTTCTACAATGGTATAAAATTGACTCATATGAGATGATAATTATTAAAGTACCACACTGAATGAATAATCACTTCACCAGTGTAATTTGGTATAAGCTCACCCTAAGAATTAACGTCAGGGTTGACATTTGCAGCTGTAGTTGTTTCTGGACTGTTTCTGGACCTCATCTGGGCCCTTTGAAAACACTGGAAAGGCTCCAGCTTATTTGTACAGCCTCTGATCTTATTTTCTAGTCAAGATTTGGTCTACTTCTATCTGATAGGTTCAAAGGCCTGCAGCTGTGGGTGCTTTGTGGTGGCCGTTCGTAACACATTTTATAAGAAGAAAAGCTCTGTTTGGTTACCATGTCTAATACATCTAACTGTTCCTTATTTCAGGGTTATTTCTAGTAATAGATCACATATTGTGAAGCTACCGGTGAACAGGGTAAGTGTTTGTGGGTTCTTTATTGTTTTCTCATTTCTCGTGGCTTGTATTAGCATTTTAGGTGGGAGTCTCCTAGCCAAACGTGGGTGTCTACATTCAAATTTCACATGGGCTCTATTAGTAGAAAAAGGAGAGAAATAATGCAGTTTCAGGACATGACTCATAGAATCATGTTGTGAATATCTAAAATAGGTCAAAGGAATGATGCCCAGAAAAAGCCTATTTGAGGTGAGTAGCTCAAATGCAAGTGTCTACCTTGTAGTCATCTGAGATTCGGTGAGAATAGCTGCATTATTTGTTTTGTTACCATATAGAATGTTAGATACAGAACTGTACAGAAAGCAGTGCACACAAACATGATGTACCAGGAGATCCACAGTGAGTACACCTTAAAAAGAGCATAGCTCTTGGATTTTAGAGGGATGGTGCTGAGAATCATTTCTGAGTATGGTTCCTCTGATCCTCTGATTAAGGGCATAGTAATCTGCAGCCTTTCAAATCTGAACCTTAATTCAAAGCCAGCTCTGATTATAATACCATGATGAAATTGTTCAATTTAGTTACTTTACTAGAACCATATTAAGCTGAAATCTGTTTCAGAAACTTCCATATGTTTCATAAACCAAAAGGCTTTTTTACTGTTTGATTTCAGGTAAAAGCTATGGCAACAAGACCAATTTCAACTTAGATCATGCAGTTGCAGTCATGTTTGTGTGAAACAGTATGGCATCAGAAGAACTAGGATTATAGAAATACAATGCTTTTGTGTTAAGCAACTTCTTTTCACTTGTACACTGTTTTATATTTTACAGCAACTGAAGTTTATGCACACTCCCCACCAGTTCCTACTTCTCAGCAGTCCACCAGCCAAAGAATCCAATTTCCGAGCTGCTAAAAATCTCTATGGAAGTACCTTTGCATTTCAGTGAGTACACGTATTCTTATTAATCAAAGGTTATCAAAATGCCATGCTATTTTTTTGTTCTTGCCATTTGAGGTTTACAGCTGTGAATTTATTGTTTTAAATGATTGCTGATTTCATTTTGCATTTTACATTGTGGATTTTAATGCTTTCTTTTTCATTTTTTCAGTGGTTCACACATAGAAAATTGGCATTCCATCCTGAGGAACGGCTTAGTTGTTGCTTCCAATACGAGGCTGCAGGTAAACAATAGACTAAATAGACTTTAGCTAACCTCTGCGTGCTTGGTTACATGCTAGTTTAGGCAAGTTTTAAGTGGAGGTGGTTCTGGTAGTCATATAGATGGAAAAAAGGGAAGATTTCAAATACCTTCTTGGTGTACCTGGAAAAGGTATTTTTATGATGCAATTAAAATTAAATAATATGTCTGCTAAAATGGATAGAAAATCCCATTGCAGGAATCAGTGTTTCAGTTTTATATTGCAGAGGAGCACCTCCAGGAGGTTTAGCTCGGTACTGCTTAAAAGCGGTAGGGATTAAAATTTAGAGCTACATAAACTACCTCCATGTTATAGGATTCAACAGCACACTAGATTAACAGGAACTGGATTTATAGCATCTTCTCCACTCCTCTGGTTTTCTTGGGAGTGGAGATCCTAGTACTGGCCAGGAGGGAGGTATTCCAAACTTCAGTTCGTTTTCTCAGACTGAATCATCAGGAGACAGCTATCACAGAACAAAGTAGGCAGCACCAGAGGGACTGGGATCTGTAACTCAGCATACTGTAGCATCAGGGTTTTGACAGCCCTTCCCCAGAGCTGAGTCCGTGATACCTTGGGGAAGGATCCCAGGTTGCTGACTAGGGATCGGGGTACAGAGGACACTGAAAAAAGGAAATCTCTGCTGTTCCTCTGAGTGGTTTGGGTGTTTTTATTAGTATCTTTGGAAGATAATTCGCCAAGAAGGTAGCATTTACACACCAAAATTCACAAAAATGAACCCTTTTGTTTATGCTTATTTTTTTTTGTTGACGGTTGAGATACCGGGAATAAGAGGAAGCAGTAAAGCCCTATTTTACACGTCATCATTTTTAGATCTGTCACACGCCTAAGGCATATCCTGAGCCCAGTTCATCCTGTTTAGTCCAGTACTTGCCAGTCAGGAAAAATACCTACTCATCAGGGATCCTATACAACATCGCAGGATCTGGAGGAATGAAAGCATGTGTGCACATTGCTGTGAGAGCTCTGGGAGATTGCAGAGACAATGTAAATATCATTGGGTCAGAGGAAAGAAATAAGTGTGAGCATGACTCTGAAGCCCACTGGCCATAACATCTACCTAGGTAGGAAGTACTCTGAGTTCCCATTTGCGCTGCCACAACTGCTTGGTGTGTTGTCTTTAAAGGCTTTTCCGCATAAAGCCATCAGTCCCTGGTGGAGAAGTGAAAGCCATACTTCCTGCCTTTCCAGACAAGAAGATAACTGCAGGGTTAATAACAATTGCTCACTTTTGTTGCTTAGCCCAAGCTTTATGACATGGAACAGTGATGTTGGTGAAGAAGAGTATTCACTTTCTTCTATTCTTTTCAGACAACGGGTAGCATTGTGGCTAAAGCACAGTCCTGCAGTGATGGGATATACATGTCTGAACTGGCTCAGGCAAAAGGTTGATTGAATCCATTCCTCCAGTACTCAGACTGAACTAGTGACTGAATTTTTCTGTAGCATATGACCAGTGTCATCACCACCTCTTCATTTCTTAGCTTAAAGAAAACAAAAGCAGGTATTGCTGCTGTTGATTCAAAGGCTGGCTTAGGCTGTGCTTCCTGCCAAGCTTTTGATGTGAGAGACGTGCTGAGGTTGCTCAGCCTTGTTAAGGCTGAGGTATATTTGGCCATGTACAGAAGCAACCTCTCTAGGCATCCTCCATGGTAATGTTAGGTTTAAAAACAGAAAATGCAATTTTATGTATAAATCTGGTGTGCAATTATGTTCGGGCATTTGGACATGGTTTCCAGAACATACAGCCTTTTAGTTGTATAGTCTCAGCATGATTTTTTTAAGACTTTTTTGAACATTTATTACTGTGCAGTAATTTAATGTACTAGGGCAGATGCTTATCTACATTGTGACCTGTTCTTATTGTTGTTATTTTGTCCAGATAACCAAATTAATGTTAAACAGTCACTCCACTCTTTTTTCAGCTCCATGGTGCAATGTTTGGAAGTGGAATCTACCTTAGTCCATTGTCAAGCATATCATTTGGTTACTCAGGTGATGTTTATAAGTCACTCCACAGCTGGAGAAATACAGGGGGATATCTTAGTCTACTGCTTTTCTTATCAGCTTCACTGTTTACAACATTGTATTATATTTTATCTTTGTTGACCAAGATTTAGTTTATTTGGAAAAGAGAAAATCTGAATTCCCGTATTAAATGCCTGCCCTCCTTTTCCAAGGTGCTGAGTATCTTGAAACTATGCTTGAAGTAAATAGTGGTTCATACTGGATGCTGTGTGTAGTGGAGCAGGCCTTGATCACACAGTGGAAATCCAGCTTTGTGATTTTTTGTCAGTGTCTGCCTAAGTCTGTCTAACATTATCTATGGATTCATGGGCTTTTACGACCTGATCTGACAAAACAAATACTCATCAATAGACATGTTCAACTGTGTATATTTAAGAGTATTCCAAAGTATCAATGTGTCAAGATTGCACAGAAAGTGCAGGACAGTGTGTTTATTTTGGCATGAGAAGAGGAGGGAACATAATGTGTCACACTATAAAATCCAAAAAGGAGTCGTGCAGTGTTTTCCATAGAAGAATTAAATCATATATAGAAGCATAATAGAAACAAGATACCCCAATGTGTATATGAAGAAACTTAAGAGATTTTGAAATACAATGACTTTTTTCTTTAGGTATGTTATATTTACCATTTCCGCACATATGCAAGTGCTAATGTAGTTGAATGTGTGTTTGTGTGCATGCAGATAATTCTGATAGTTTTAGTTATGCTTTCTGATTTTCAGTATTTTTAGGTAATGTCACAATTCATTTTAAGAGCTCTGTGCTTTTAGTACTATTTATTGAACTTCAGTATCAATAATCTCTAAATGCACTTTTAGCTTTTCAGAGATTACACAAATATGGAAGCTTTTTTAGGACTCACTAAAAGTGCAGGTTGCAGTGTCATTATCTAACAAAATTCCCTTCTTCTTGGACAACATTGCTTTGTCAGCTTCCATGTATTTTTTCTCATCTCTCTACCTTTCTTGGTCCCTTCCATCCACTCTCCTTCCGAAAGGAGGCCTATGTTCCAATGAAGTATGTAATACTTGATGCTAGTAAAAACCATGGAGGAATCCTACACTCCCTGTTCCTTCAAAGAGTTAAACTTCCCCACAATTCATTCTGTGTTTGCAAACTGACAAGAAATATGGGATACTGGAAAAGCAAAGAAGCCTGTAGTAGCATGCAGTACAGGAATTTTACATAAACCAACATGAGGGATATAAGAGAGATCTAAGGCACAAATGTAGGTGTTAAGATTTCTGAGATGAAAATTGGATCCATTGTGGCTGACAAATAAATTTATTAAACCAAGGTAGACTGTAAAACTTTAAATAAATTAACTGCTCCTAAAAATTAGACTTCTAGTAAGTCTAAATGAAGTGATAAGATTAATATCGAAAGTTCTTTCTCTCGTGATTTTACTGTCCTACCCACAGTAAATCAGACTGTGTTACTTCAGCCTGAACAGGGTCAGTCAGCCTCAAGAGATGCTGACATGCAACTCTGTTAAGCAACCACCTAAGAGCATTCCTGAGCCAAAATCAGTGGCATTTAAGCTCATGTTTGTCTGCTTTTGCACCTACTTAATGCTAACTTGATTTTCCTAAGGTCTTTGCAATGCATGCAGGTGTCCTGGCAATTTGCAGGATTAAACTGATAAATTCTATGACAAAATAAGCTTTTTGGGTGCCATACATAGGACTGCCATCTCCACTGTGCTATGTGTTTCATTCTCCATACTTAACTTTGCTTATTATAGTATTTATATGCCAGGGTGTCTTACATGATTTTAATATTCCTAGGGATGAACAAGAAACAGCAGAAGGTGTCAGCTAAAGATGAACCAGCCTCAGGCAGTAAGGGCAGTAATACATCACAGGTACAGTATATTCACCATCTCTGGAAGATTTATGATTTTACGCTTGGGAACTTGATAGCTGAAAAAAAGGTAATATTCTTTGTGAAAGCTAACAGTTTTATTTTATTGAATGGAATCAACAACTTCAGAGACTGAAAATAGTGAATGCAGTCCAACGGCTTTTAGTAACAATTTCCAGAGTATACTGCAGGTCTTGTGCCCTTCTTTTCCAAGCAGAAGAATATGGGAAGAGAATGAAAAGGAGATACAGATTGTATTGTGACCCTTAGCAAGCCCTTGCTTTCCAAGTTCTAGACTTGCAGGAGAATGATGCAAAAGCAGTTGAAATTTGCTATTGCTGGAAAATGAGTAGCATTTCATTTATAGCAAGTCAGTTTTTCTTTTTCATGGTTTTTACATATTAAATCATTACAATTCTGCTTTGTCTAAAGCAGACTCATACCATTAATGTGTAGGGCTGAATTTTGAGAAAGAAATCTTACACCTATCTCCATAGTTAACACATAGAAACTACAGAATAATCTGGCTTTGGAGAGAGATTGGTATGTAACAGCAGAAGCCCTCAGAAATGGGAAGGCCAGTAAGATATCAGGGTAGTGGCCAAAAAGTCATTGATCAAATTCACCTTTTTCTGCTATCAATTTGTTTATCAGTAACACTCTGATATTTCTAATAATATTATTCATTCTGTAATAATTAGTAACTTTTCTTGCTGGATGAAGGAGTTCAAATTACTCCTACAATAATCCAAACAAATAAAATAATTTTTTTTCGAAATTCTGTAACATGTAGAAGTAAAATAGAAATGTTTAGAAAGACTGTCTCTATCTTTGTTCACTACTAAATCACTGGAAATAGCAGCCCTCTCCTTCATTACTTTTTTCACTCAGTTTGTCTTACTGCACTAGTTATGTTTTCTCATGTTTTTACATTTCAGTCACAGAAGAAAGGACAACAGTCACAATTTTTGCAAAGCCGTAACCTAAAGTGCATAGCCTTATGTGAAGGTAAGCTGAAAACCCTTGAAAACATCTTTAGTCATGGACACAGTGTTACTGGGTGCAAATCAGTGAGACCATTAGTTCCACTATTGGTTGTTTTTAGGTGAGAAACTAGTGCTAGGCGTACGAGTCCTGGCTTAATAGCTCACCTTTGTATTTCAGTTCAGAACATTTCCCTCTTCAAACAAAACCTGTAACATACTGAATTTTCATGAAATAATCATATGCACGTATCAACTGATCATCTGGTCTGTCCTTCAAATGTGATCCTATTCCTAAGCCATCAAGATAACCAAAGTTGTGGCCTTTATTTGAAGCACTGACTTCCTGCAAGCTCTTGACAAATGCATTAAACACCAGAAGTCAGAAAAAACAGCTTTCCTATTGAATTTCCAAATAATTTTTCACTGTTCAGGCAAATACACTGTTCTTCTGGTAACCAGTCTGTTCTCTTTGACTGCTTCAGAAATTTTGTGAAGTTAAAATCCAGGGCATATGAGGACAGTTGTTGTTGAAAGACTTGGCTATTCTTTTAATAACTAATGAAACCACAGCAGGTTTTCAGAACAAAGAATTATGAAATTTTAATAAGAATTGTAGCAGTAATTGGTAATCAGTCTCACTGGCCATACAAAAAGAAATTTTAGTAAACTCCATTTGCCCTTCATTTGGAGCATCTGTTTATTTTTAAAAGTGAAAATTAAGACAAACGGTGGAAAAGATGTTATTCCAAAATGGAAACTTTAAGCTATAAATGCTACTTGTTAACATATATATTTTTTTGAGAATGTTCAAGTGAAACATTTTTTATGATTAAAGAGATGTCAGTTAGCATGAAAATGCAATTTGATCTGAACAGAAAAATACGTAAGTTTAGTTCTAAAACTTTCAGAAGAAGATGATAAATGAATCTAGGGTTTACTAGAATTTACTAGAAATAATGCCTGATGTTTATAAACAAAAATTACATCTTTCACAAGGACTTTTTAATTGATGTCATTCTTTCCTCACACTTATTAATGCATTATTGATTTTATAAGGGTGAATTTTAAATATATAGTAAAATATATTTTACAACATTCATATTCACTTCATTTTTCTGTGAAAATAAGTGCTTAGGGGAGGTGGCTAATATAGATTTTAAATAAAATTAATTACAAGAGATAAATGTTTCTTAAAAACTACAAGTCATGGGAAAAAGAATATAAAAATTGAATATGCATTTATTCATAGTAGTGTTAGACTAGAACAGAATAGTCTGTTTCAGTTGGAGGGGACCTACAAGGATCATGTAGTGCAACTGCCTGACCAATTCAAGACTGACCAAAACGTAAAGTATGTTATTAAGGACATTGTTCAGGGTTGGGGCATCAACCACCTCTCTAAGAAACCTGTTCCAGTGTTTGGACATGCTCTCAGTAAAGAAATGCTTCCTCATGTCCAGTCTGAACCTCCCCTGCTTCATGTGTCCATTCCCATGTGTCCTATCCCTGGATCCCAGGGAGAAGAGCTCAGCACCTCCGTCTCCACGTCCCCTCCTCAGCAAGCTGCAGAGAGCAATGAGGTTGCCCCTCAGCCCCCATTTCTCCAAACTAGACAAGCCCAAAGTCCTCAGCCACTCCTCACAGGACATTCCTTTCCAGCCCTCTCACCAGCCCTGTTGCCCTTCTCTGGAGGTATTCAAGGACCTGCACATCCTTCTTAAATGGTGGGGCCCACAACTGCACACAGCACTCGAGGTGAGGCCACACCAACGCTGACTGCAGCGGGGTGATCTCCTCTTTTGCCCGGCCGGTGATGCTGTGCTTGATGCACCCTGGGATGGGGTTTGCCCTCTGGGCTGCCTGAGCACGCTGCTGGCTCCTGTTGAGCCTGCTGTGGACCAGCACCCCTAGATCCTTTCTGCAGGGCTGCTCTCCAGCCACTCCTCTCCCAGTTTATTCTTGTGCCCAGCGTTATTCCGTCCTCGGTGCAGAATCCAGCATTTTCACTTGTTAAAATTCATCCCATTAATCATAGTCCAGTGCTCCAATCTGTCTAGATCCCTCCGCAAGGCCTCTTGTCCCTCAGGAGAATTAACAGCACCTCCCAGCTTGGTATCATAAGCAAACTTGCTAAAGGTGTATTCAACTCCTGCATCTAAATCATTAATAAATATATTGTACAGAACTGGCTGTACAATTGAGCCCTGAGGAACACCACTGGTGACCAGTCACCAGCCAGATGTAGCCCCATTCACTACCGCCCTTGGAGCTCTCCCCTTCAGCCAAGCCAGTTCTTCACCCACTGCATCGTCAAACCCCTCATCCCACAGTTAGGCAATTTGTCCAGAAGGTTACTGCTTCAATGCATTTATAGAAATCTTCTAAAATACAGATTTCTACCTAGCAATAAAAAGGTTTCTTTCCTGTGTTGTCCTTATTGTGCTGGTAAACAAAGTACCATCAAATACTTTGCTGTTTTCTAAATGGTGAGCAAGTTTTGGCAAGCTTTGTGACCTCCATGAGTCATAATTGCTGTGCTTAATTTTTTAAAATATTTGGCGCATTTCAGATCCCAAATCTGTCATACCTCAGCTTCAGGCTTTGTCTTTTATATCTTATTTTTGGCTCAGCAATCATCAAACACAAATATCTCTGTTCCAAAGGCTGATCAGTTTACTCAGCTCCTTCTTAACAGCCCTATCGCCATTTGAAATTAATTTTTAATAAATACACTTTTTCATTTTTTCATTCCAATTAACAGCTGGCTCCCATATATAAAGCGTCTGTGTTTTCTGGAAAATACATTTTGGAAACAAGAATCAAGTTCATCTCCCTGTTTGTACTAGCAGTCAACTCAGAGTCTACGCCACACCACAGACATGCAGTGGAAAACTGCACATTCCCAGAAGACTATTTAAAGTTTTTAAAAAAGAAGACCTTTTAAACCAGTATTTTTCAGGCATGTTTTAATCAGTATGAAATGTATTCTTTCCCTGATAGTGATAACCTCATCCGATCTGCACAAACATGGAGAAATATGGGTAGTTCCCAATACGGATCACGTGTGTACAAGGTTTTTCTTTGTGTGAGTACAAAACTTCTTTTAACATTCGACTTCTGTATGTCCTAGACCTTTTTCCCCGTGTTCCCTCCAATAGTTCTAACTGAAGTAAAAAGAAGTTTATTCCTAATGCTCTAACGTATCACTTTATTTTTTATCTTTCTCTGTACTTACTTTGTTGGGAAATGTATGGATAAGCTAGTG
>Ga0181612_176348_pt1 | contig 12907 bp, 6 predicted proteins | sample HoacroProtozoa21_FD_119630 | JGI IMG/M metagenome (GOLD analysis project Ga0181612, IMG submission 119630) | Hoatzin crop microbial communities from Cojedes, Venezuel. Combined Assembly of Gp0051906, Gp0051904, Gp0051908 | reverse complement strand
TGAAGAATTTCTTCCTAATACCTAATCTAAATCTGCCCTCTTTTAGTTTAGAGCCGTTCCCCCTTGTCCTATCACTACACATCCTTGTGAAAAGTCCCTCTCAGTGTATTAGCTCAGTCCTTCAGCCGGAGTTTGACCAAGGTCAGAGCATGAACAGGAGTGAATTAGCTATACCAAGACAAGACTAAGATGATGGTGAAAGTTTGGGGTCATCAGCTGAGAAGTTGGCAGAAGTAACAGTACTCCTTTAGACTGAACAAATAACTTTCCATTAGTAACTATAACCAACAACTAAGTCTTTAGACCCACATTTTCTGGTCATCTGATCAATCCATTCTCAATCTGGTCAGATTTTGCCATCCACACCTGGTTAGGAAATTATAGCTTGTTTAACGTCGACATTGGGCCTGTTAGCTTTTCGCTTTTCCTCAAGGCTGGAATTCTGTGTAATGTTAGTGCCCAAAAATTGATTGGAGTCTCAAGCAAAGGTAGTGTCTTACTACAGAAGGAAAAATACACAAAGCTGTCATTTTTGGCCTATGTGTTTGTCTCTGGTACCAATTTAAATACAAATTTATGACCAGCCACCCTGCTTCTGCCCTGTAGCCTGGGAGTGTCCTTTTTTCAAAGATTTCCTTTTGCCTAGGCATGCTGTCACCACTGAAGTTATGCAGGCTCACTTGATTTAGGTTCTTTACCAGAAAAGAAGGCAGTTCCAAGTGTTTTCTGAGAGGTCACCAAGGCTGAATTAATTTCCCACCTTCTTACAGTCCAGTGCTTGTTCACCTTCAGAGAGCAGCAGAGTTCTGCAGTAGAGCAAAACCCATCTTTGTTAGGGCTTGAGAGCAGGCTGAAGACGTAACCCTTACAAAAATGAAAATAACTGATTTGTGGGAATGATTATTTACTAAGTAATTTTTCCAGTGTAATCAATCACCTTATATTCTTGTTTGAGCATTTAGTCTTGGGTAGAAGTTTTTAAATTATTTTAAAACTGAGTATTTATTACACACAAATAAAGTGCCTAGTTGCTGACTGGCATGCAAGTCCATGGCCTATTCCCTTTAGTGCTTCATTCATGATGATAAGACCTTTTTATAACCATTTGCCATTATTGTGGGGATTTTTTATTAGTTGTAGTAGTACGTCATCATCTACCTGGAGACCAAATTTTTAGGAACAGTAAAAATGAATGAGAATAGATCATCACCATTCTATTTTGAGATAAAACTTAAATGCACCTAGCCTATGGGGTTTGTTCTGGCGGTGTGGTTAGATTTCTTTGTTTGGTGGAAGTACCTTCCTTTTACCAAAGGAAATTACAAAAACCCTGAAAGATTTTAAGAAAACAATGACACCAGTGACCATTTACCTTAGAAAAATGATCAAGCTAAGATATGTAATTTTTAATTTTAGTTTTTTATTTTTAGTATTTTAACTGTTAGCACAAGATCAAGTGACATATCAAATTCTAACACCAAGGCTCACCATTAACCGTATAAATGTTTGACACGTTATTTAAAATTTTGATGTCTAAGAATCTTAAAACATAGCTAAAATATGAAAGGAAAAAATAAGATACAACTGCTACCTCCCCATCATTTATTCTATGTTAAACAGATCTGTGGAGTGTGAATGGTTTACCTTTGGAGTCATCTGGGACAGTGAAGGAAAACAAATGAAAGTATTTCAGACAAAATGTTTTAGAAGTGGAAAAATGCACCAATTTTCAAACCTATAGTTAATTTAGAAAAAGTAGACTCCTGTTTCTACCACAGATGGTGAAAATAGAATTATGGGTGACATGCATTAAGGTTCTGCCTGTAACATTAATAGGAAAATGAGATACACCATTAATATGTTGCACCCACGTGTATTTCAATATATCTGTTACAGTCTTGACAATCAGTTCAGTGGACAGAAGAATGGTGTTTTTCAAATATTAAAGTACATATCATTCATAAAGTACGTGCAATGAGAGAAGTATGGATCTCTGACATCACTGAAGCTTTGTCATTTTTGAAATCTCCCAGGAACAAATCAGAAAGACTGAATACTTAAGCATACCAGGAGAAATACCATTGCATCTCATGATCACGGCCCCTAAATATGGAATAGTCAGTTTGCCACGTTTGCCCAAATTGGCAGCAAAGAGTTAGAGAAAAACAGAAATTAAGCAGCAGGTCTGGTATCAGTGCCTTTGAGCTTGTAACATTACATTTCCGAGACCTTGATTTTTAAGTAAAGTTAATTTCTCATTAGGAGCACAGTGCTATCAGAAGTCAAATTAATATAACATTTGTGAATTGTATTTCACTTACGAATTGTATTTCATTTGCTTTTAAGAGCACTGTTTTATCTATGGCATGAGAAAACAAACCTAACCTTTGCCTCTTTTACAATGAATTCTCATTTTAGATCTCAGCCCTGTCTAATGTATATCCCCTAATACCTGATTTCCAAACCTTTTTGAACATGATCAGCTACTTTTCTAACATTAGATATCAAGTAAAGATAGTATTATATGTATGTACACATATGTAAAAATCTGTATTATATTTATTTTAGTTATATAGATATATAGGTTGTGTAGTCTTCATCTTTAGAAGATAAAGCCCTGAGCAACCTTCTCTGAGCTCAAGCTGGCCCTTCTTTGAGCAGGAGGCTCGACTGAGACCTCCTAAGCTGCCTTCCCACCTGAATTTTGTGATAATTATTTCACGTTTATATACTTAGCAGCTTGTATGTGCAAATAGAAAGGGTAGTAAAACACTTTGCTTATAAACTCCAGCTGTTTCTGTTTTCCCTCTGGGAATGTGAGGGAAATGTCACTTCCCAGTGCATGATCCTGATCTTCACGCTGCTTCCAGTTTCCCACCTTTGAGCAGAAGCTGAGCATTGCCCTGGGCTCTGGGGGTCCGGGTGAGTTTCTGGGGCTCAGACCAACACTGCCTTCTAAAATAAGATTTATAGTGCAACTGTTCAGCCTCTAAAAATGAATAGCAGACTTTAGAGCTCCCTTTCAGAGTGTGTCAGCAATTTGGGCGTACTAAATTATTGTGTATCCCTTCAGAAATATGCGGTAATGGAAACAGAACTGAGGTGTTGGTTTGGGAGGGTTTTTTAATTGTTTTCTTTTTTCCTCTGCTTAAATTTTGAAAAACTCAAACATATACAGACTTAGGTGATGCTTGTGGAGCACAAGCTGACACAATTAAATGTCACTAAGCTCTGGCAGTGACAAGGAGCTTCTGGAACTTTTCCCCATTCCTTTGTGCACAAGTCCTGCTCTACTGACCACCAATTCTTTATCTTTGGAGAGTGACTGACCTCTGGACTCTATCACAAACCGCACAAACTGAAACTTGCAAGATGATACATATGTGGTATTTCTAAAAAGTAGCGGCGGTCTGGCAGTCTCCTAGATGTACCTTGGAAGGGGTTAATATTTTTGAGTTTATGACAGTTTACAAGAGAACCCTGATAAAGGTATATTTTTCTTGTTTCCTTCTTTTATTGTTTAACTTCTATCAGGATAATTATTTTTGCATCTTTTTATGTCTCACCATGGATGAAACATCTCATAAATACCAAGAAAAAAAAAAGGTTTATAGGTAGAAAATAATGTTTTAAATCGGTGTCCTTGCCTACTCTTTCTTCAAAAGTGTAGATGTAAGCTTTTGCTCTGTAAGCATCTGCCTGTCTCACGCTGCTGACAGAAATGCTGTGCATATGTCCCATAGAAACTGCTGGCTACAGAGCTGGTTTAGTAGCTGTCACTGGTCTGTCATATTGTAGAAGTTCCTGGTCAGTGTTTCATTACATCTGTGTTAGCCAAATGCTCGGTTAGAAATACAGTCGTCCCAAAGTATAATCCAGTGTTCCTGCTTTCGGGTACCTCCTTCATAGTCTTCTTTTAAACAAATATCTGTTCATCTTCTAATGATCATTCATTAGAGATTTCATCCATGACATATATGAATTCTTAATAAAGCCTAAGCATTTAGTATTTGTGAAAGAAAAGCAGTGTGCCATAAGATGGTGATTCTCCAGTGAAGCAGGAACCGCAGGAGATTCCAATCAGCAGAGGCTTCTTGACATCTTTCCCTTGGGTCAGGTCAATTGAGACTAAAAGCATTGCAAATGCCACATATGGAGGGCTGTTGAAGACAGAAGTGACACTTCTTTATAGGCCTTTGCTGGTTGGCTTGTCTCTGAAGCACTATTGATTACCTCATGAGAAGGAGGCTGTATATTCTCTCCCTTCTGCCAAAGCAAGGTAAGTTATGTGGGCACAGGTAATGGAAGCAGTGAATTGGGGGGAAAAGAGATCTATGGGTGAAGTAAACTACAACAGACACTCTGATGTCAAGAAAGGTGCTGTGATAAAAAAGAGGGGAACAATCAAAGCCGCCAAGAACTCGTTGGAGTTACCCTATGCTAGTATGGCGAGCAGCAGAGCCATTCATATGACAAATTATTATACAACCTGTCTTGTTTTGCCTTACTAAGTTATTCTGTACCGGAGTCTTGTGAAAAAAGCCAGTTTGCTCTGATGTTGTAAGTACATCACTATGGCAGAAGGGCTCTAAGGAACTGTGAGTCGTGTGTCTTCTTGTGGACTTCACCTAGCAAACCACTGCTTCATCACAACATGCAGGGCAACAACATCGTTAGGAAACCCAGGCATCCAGCCTGCACCCCCCTCTCCCATTCACCTCTTTTAGTACGTAAAGGTCACGTTCATGGGTAACTTTTCCTACCCTACCATGCGAACCACCCCTGGTGCATTAACCATGACTGAGACCATATGCAGGCTCCTGCTACGCTGTCAGCAGCATAATGTTTGTGCTATACAGTCGCATGAAGCATGCTAACAGGGGTGGAGCCGGGGCAGGGCATCACCAGAGTCCCCTCAGCCCTCTCTGCCTCCTTTCCCCACTCCAGGTGGATCTGTTCCTGTCGGAGTGCCCTAGTTCCTCTGAATTCAAATATTGGTTCCATCAGCACTTGGAATAGCACCAAGCTGACACTTGTGGGCAACACTTTTCAGCTCCAGTTAACTGAGTATTTTTAAGTAGCATTGTATAGATGAAGCATATTGACTCTGATTCTGCAGAGGCTGCATTCTTTCCCCAAATACTTTGCATATTCGAGGAAATCAATTATATCTATAGATCTACTAAAAATGCCATGCATAGTCATAAATTCTTTATTCGACGACAACCTTTTCCTTGGGTCAGTACAGTGTTAGCGACCCTGTTCTACTCGTGCTTCTGAACCCAAATCTTGCAAAGCCTTTTCAGAGTTGGACTCCTCTGAAGCAGAGACAAACCTTGCTTTTATTTCCACTAAGTCGGCAGTGGTTTGCAATGCTGAAAAGTGTCTACACAGAATTAAGATGGAATAATGAATCATTTCCTCTGATCCACAAGAACGTGTGTGCGCATGGGTCTGCACACATAGAAAGATACACAAATACATGTGTATGTGACCATTTTCTTGATTATTACTTGACTGTATGCCACAAGAAGTACTGTTTTGTGTTAAACTATTACAGAGTGATTTCATTTATAGTAGGAGCTGCAATTTTAATTTCCACTTGCAAAAATTTCTTAGTTTATTAATGCAGTTGTCATGGGGGAATAGGGGCTTGAGGAAAGGTTTCATTGTTCTGCTTTTGTAGTCTTCTAATAGTGATAAAAACTAGCATAGCTCATGACATCCTATCCAATGAGTATTCTTATTAAAAATATTATAGAACGTGGTCAAATTACATTTATGTCATAAAATGAAGTTGTTCTATGATAGAACTCTAATCAAATTGCAATTATTTCCATTTGGCATTAAAAGAAATTTCAAACTCTTGCTATTTATCAACTTAACTTTGCTAATTGAAGGAAATGGTTTGTATGCCCTTTATAGGCTATGCAAAGCACATTTGTATTGTCAAATCAACTTTTTCAAGATTCTTGCAAGGCGGAGTGCAATGGCTGTGGAATGGCTGCAGAATGATCCTTCTGCATTTAATAAATAATGCTTTTATTTCTGTTCTTGTGTAAAATCTGATTCAACCTGTTGATTCAACTTCTATTTATAGCAAAGCAAAAGAATAAGAAACCTGGCAGCAATTTATATTTGTATGCTAATTATACACAGTAAGCAAAGACATACATATGACTATGGGCAGAATGTACTGGCTTTCTGGCAAATTTACATATATTTATTACCCCTGTCCATAGGCACTCTATGGAATAATAAGACCACTGTAATGAGGAATGACATCAAGTTGTTTGTCGCATATTACAAATGTCCAGTTTATTTAAAAGATTAATTCACTATGCGAGAGACAAAAATATGAGAACTTCACTTGCTTAGGATGTTGGGGAAACAGTGTGTGTTTCTTAATACAATTCTAATATTTTTTCAAAGTTCTCATCTAAAAAATTGCTTGAAGCTTCTATTTTGAAATTTGACATTTCTTTATTGTGCCACTCACTGCACAAAAGAATTTTCATTCCCATGCGAGAGAATTCATCAGAGGCTGATTTTAACAGTATCCAGTGTTATAACAAAACATTTTGACTTCCATACTGCCACCATTTATCCCAGCAGGAAAGCTCTTATATCTGAATTCCCCATGGAACCAGCTCTTGTACTTGCTAATTACTGTACCACTTCCCTGAAGCTTATCTTCACTAAGGTTTAAGTTTCTGGTAAAGAGCTTGACAATAAAAGAAAGCTCAAATAAAGGAATTTTTCCACTAAAACTGGTAAATTATAGAGCACATTCTCAATGCCTGTTATCCTGTAAATATTTACACATGTACACAGATTGTAATTGCACCTGAAATCGCAATAGAAATGACACATTCTAGTGATGCCTTCTTGCTTACTTGGATGTTTGTTTAATGGTGCAGCATGAAGAACCACATTAGTGGCATATACAAAGTATGTAGCCAGGTCTTGAATATTAGATGATGGAAAATGTATGCTTATATTTCAATGCATGCCAGGGAAATCTATTTTTATATCAATAACATACAAGAAATCCAAACAAGTTTTCCATATGCATAAAGTTAAGCTGTGAAGATGATTAATGATAAATTTCTCAAGGTTTTAACATCAGATCATGTGTTTAATACATAATATTAAGTTATATACTAATGGGGATATTATATTAAATTACACCATATATGGACTGTGATTGTGCCTTACAGCCCAAGGTCTTTTATACCGGATACTATAAAAATCACAGAATGCTTTATTTTTTTATTTATCTGCTAAGTATATCAGGAGATTATGAAAGACAAGAGGAGACCAGACATGTTACAAAAATACTGTATATGCAGATGAAGGATAGCAGCATGTCCTGGTTTCAGACTGGAGGCACTATTTAAGTCACAGAATCACAGAATGGTAGGGGTGGAAAGGAACCTCTGTGGGTCATCTAGTCCAACCCTCCTGCCGAAGCAGGGTCACCTACAGCAGGCTGCACAGGACCTTGTCCAGGCGGGTCTTGAATATCTCCAGAAAAGGAGACTCCACAACCTTCCCTGGGCAGCCTGTTCCAGTGCTCCGTCACCCTCAGAGGGAAGAAGTTCTTCCTCATGTTGAGCTGGAACTTCCTGTGCTTCAGTTTGTGCCCATTGCCCCTTGTCCTGTCGCTGGGCTCCCTGGCACCCCTCAGGAACTGCTTGTTATCAACCTCTGACCGCCCTGGAGATAGGCTGTGTTGCTTCTCGTCCTGTTACCTTTCAACCATGCCTTCCATAGTGTCTTTACTCTCCTTCAAGGACAACGTCCATCTCATTCCTGCATTCCTGCAGCATCTTCTGTAGAATAGTCTTCCATGTTAGATGTTGTTCCCTACCTGTAACCAAGTGGGAACAAGGTGGTAGGAGAGGTGCAGGTGTTGCAGCCCCCACCCTCAGTGGGACCTGTGGAGGAGTGTAAAGCAAGTTTGCTGGTCTTTGAGTGCTCACAGAGGTTACAGCACACTTATCTGTCTCCTGCATCTATGATGTGTTCAAGGATGCAGTATACTGAAAATTGCACATCTGGATTAGCGAATAGCTTAGGGTCAAGGTGAAGCCAGGCTTTGAACAGGATAGTCTGTCTGGTACTGGAAGCTTACTTCTGTGCCAGGATCATGGCTGTGCTGGGGAGAGTCCGCTCGCCTGTACCCACTGGTCTTGGGAGGAGCCAGGCATTTGGACAGGGAGAGGTCAAAGGATTTGTCTGAAGCAGCGAGAGTAGAAGGAGGCTGCTGTGATAATGTCAATCCTTCTTTACTTTTTTATTCCAAACTAAATAGTAGGTATAGGAGATCTTACTGGCTCAGTGTGTTACTGGATGAGGCCTTTAAGTACAGTGGAAATTTGTCAGTGGTTGTTGCGAATCTGCTCCACGCTCTACTACTTGTCTGGGTGGAGGAATAATGCCAGTTCATGTGCTTCTGAGATCACACGAAGCGCTGTGAGCATCCTTTTCCCTCCCCTTCTCCTTTAGTCCAGTAGTTTGCTGAGGTCCCCGTTTTTCACTGATTTATGAAACACCTTGCTATGAAATCAATATTTGTTTAGAAACAGGAGTATCATGACACGAACCCTCTTTTTTTTCCTCCTCCGGGTTTGTCACTTAGAACTCATTTCCTGACTGCAAACCCGGTATTGAAAGCAGGAACGAAAGCTGGACTTCACTCAGTATTTTTACCATGAACAGGTGATCAGTGCCAGCTGTGATGGAGAGGGGTCAAGGAGATTTATGCAGATGTGTCTTTCCAGGTGTCTTCTGAAGTCAGAGTGACAAAATTTCCTTTTTGTATTGCTTTAGTGATGAGAAGTAAATGACCTTGTTATGGCCAGTTTAATACGAATATAAGTAAGGACAAGAACTAGGAAGTGAAATTCATAAGAAGCCGTAGAGCTTCTTTCACTGGAGGCAGGTTAATTTTAGGTATTCTTAATACTGTATTAAAAATAGAGAGTGCTGGTACTATCTCAGAGTAGGAAAGGAGGAGGCGGTGTTGAAGAGAACAGAAATGAGCAAGTAAAACAAAGTTACTATGTGAAAACAACAAAAGTGGGAGAAACAAGAGACAACGTGGAAACACTGCAGGCGGTGGAACTTGTGCAAAAGGATGCAACCGGCGAGCTTGATGTAATGGAAGACTTCCTTTTAATGGATTAGAAGTCTTTAGAAGTCTTTAAAAGACACCGTCCCAAAGATAATATCTTCCCAGGGGATTTGGTTTAATTGCTGATGGTTCTGAAAAGAATGCTTGATTGAAGAAGCTTAGTGGTAAGCCTTATTTGACTAGGTTGGTTGGTTTTTTCCTACTTCTTACTAGTAGCTTGACAAGCATGATAATTTCCCCTTTTCACAAAAAGCTTATATTCAAATTATTTTTGCATGCTTTTCGCTGTATCATGCTGTGCATCTCCATTCCAGTAGAGAACACACCTTAAAGTCATATTGCACCAGAATTAGCTTTATAGTTAGCTTTACAGCTCTACTGTAATAATAAATTCTTGGGAGAAAGTTGTTTTCATTTGTTTCAAATTATCTGAGCACCAACATGTTTTAAAAATAAATGTAAAATTGCCAAACCTAGATAGTGGATGGAATTTTCCACATTGGCTGTTACTGAGATTTTGCTGTCATGGGGGTCAGAAGTTGACATAAAGATGAATATCGTGTTCTCAAGACAGAAATTTCATCTGTGTTGGACATTTTCTTTGCTGCATTTTGGTGGAGAGAGGCGAGAAATCAGCTGTTTAGAAGTCAAACAGCCCTGGGATGCGAGGTGGAGGGGAGGAGAGGCATACCTGGGGGATGGGACTTCACTCTGCCTAAGTGATGAGTCCCCTGTTCTCCCTGGGAGTGCATTCCAGGGACATTGCAGTGGCTGATGAGCGCGTCCTTACAGCAGTTGTTCTTTTTATAGCAGGCTGAAGAATGTTTTTAATTAACTCCCTTACAGGGACAGAATAATTTCCTTGTTCTAAAATATTTGATCTGTTTTTAATAGTGGAAGGGGAATGCCCTTGAAAATAGTTTTAGTTCTGAATTAATTGCATCAACTGGTATTAACAGTTTAAAACTAATCAGGTACAGTTCGTATAGTGGTTGAAGTGTTATTTCATGCACTTTCCTCTGGATATTTGAAAGAAATTTCTTTTTGTTTATATTTCCTCATTTCAGATATAGGAAGATAAGTAAAATGAAAGTTAGATGAATGAAAGAGAAGTACTGAATTTTTACATAGTTATATTTAAGTACATTGAGCAACCAAATGTAATTTTAATATTGCTCAGTTTCTTGATACTTGCAAAACATGCATTTATCTGTACATTCAAACTTTTTTGTTAATTATAGTATTTTTTGATAGAATAAGATATTAATTTTTTTTTACAGCTTGGAAGATAGACAATAAAGACATGGACAACCAGATCCAAGCTTGGGACATAACAAAAGTATTTAGTGAGTGAACCTGAAATCGTGGTTCAGGTTCTTAATGTTCTGCAAACAGCTGACAACAATATTGGACAGCATTAGAATATTTTGGAAGAAGTTCTAGCATTAGATAAATAATACAATCCATTTGGTTTATGTTTTGCTAGGTTTTGATAAAGAGGAAAACAATCTGGCAGTTTTAAACTTGAGCAGCATAACTTTGTGTTTTGTGTTTAAAGTCAGCTTAAAGGTTTTGTTTTTCTGTAATTTTGCATGTATAAGATGTAGCAGTGAATATTCAGACAAACTTATTTGAAATAAAACTTTCTTGCAGTGTGTATTTTTTCTGATTCACACCATGGGGTTTCTTCAGTAAACTGTGTGGTGACAGGTTTTGTGCAGCTCAGTGTTTTCTCTGAATTTATTTGCAGCAAGCATTAGTTTATTAGCATTAGTCTTTTAAGTCTAGAATTGATATGGAATTGTTATTTAGTGGAAATTATTAGTTGTGATTTTATTAAAAACTGTACAGAGATGTAGTGGGAAGCCAGAAAGTAACTTCAGAATTGCTTGACTCAGAATTGACTTTGTACATGACATATTGTAATCTTTATGAGTAAGGATGTTGAGGATTTAAATTCTGTAATCTTTTCTTCTTTAATTCTGAAGTATTATTAGAGATAATGTTAATTTCATTAACTTATTAATTTTTAAAGTGCTTCTGTAATCTTAGAGATAAACCCTTCTGTTCAAAAAGCCTTTTCGATCCGCAGTCTAATTTTTTTCTGGCCATTCTTCAGCAAGACCAAGTGAGTATGTGTTGCTAAAATATTTATCACTCTATAGTGATATGTGGCAGCTAATTGAACACAGGTTTTTCTGAAACTGTACTGATTTTTTTGTTTCTAGTCACAGAAACAATGAACTGCGTGTTCCGGGGAAGCTGAAGTACTGAAACTGTCTCTCTGCAGTTTCAGTCGATGAGCTGTGAATCACACATAGGCGATGTATCTTTTATTCTTTTCTCTTTTCTCATGCTGGCCTTGTTAACAGAATTTGATACTGAAGTTTTTTCACGTGTTTGGTGGCTTTATGTAGATGTCACAGAGCTAATCAGATAAGCTTACAGTATTGCAGAGCCCTCGCGCGAAGTAACTGCTTCTGTGCTAGTGTGAGAGCGCAAATTTCTGAAAAAGGAGAGAGTACCCGGGGAGTGAAATCACATCCAGGATGAGGCAGTACGTTCAAGTTCCAACTGTTGAGCAAGAAAAAGCCTATGATTATAATTCGGCTTTTGAACCAAGACCGTGTATGTGTTTGGGTAGGTGAGATTACCGTTTTCTGATAATGTGGACTGTTTCTTCTTACTGCTATTGTGTAGAATAAATGTGTGTAAAAAGAAGTACCTGTACAGCTGGTAAATGTGGACAGCCTTTACACGTGAAATGCAGATTACAGGACTCCTTTAGCAAAAGAGAACATGCATGTTTAAACTTGGAAAATTCCACTACTGGAGAAGTAAATAAGTATTTTTTAAACCTTCTATGTTGACTCTCATGTAACAGTGTAAACTTCTCTTTAGATACTGCTTTAATCTTTATATTTGCTTGTATAAAATGACGTAAAGATGTCTTCAAGGGAGAGACCATTACAATGCAAATTTTGCCTGACACTGAAAGGGAATTGTCATAGGATTTTTCGTTGATAAACCTGCATGAAATGGAACAAGTTCTTTTTACCTGGCTTAGTGACTGCATTCTGTAGACCTATAAAACAGCTTATTTGTGTGAAACAAATGTGTTTACTTGGTTCAACTTTTATCTGCGTTAAATTTTTATCCATTAAGTAGAGAATCTGGTTTCAGTTGCTCAGTTTCTATCAATCTTTTACAACATTCGTCTTTTCTGGTCTACATAGTGAAATGTTCCTAGATTTTGTTTTATTTTTTTAAGTTCAATCTATTTTTAATACATATTGTTAAGATTTCATTTTTGTGGGGGTTTTTTATATTCATTTTAAAAAAATTATTCCTATGTTTTTATTAATCTTTCCTGGTTCTGTCGAAACACGGAGCAAGGATTAATAGTTTTTCCACAAAATCGGTCTCATGACTATTAATTGTTTTGGTTTTTGCTTTTGGTTTTCTTTTTTCTGTGTTCTTACGAGAGCCTGTCACTTAATTTGTTTTCTGATAGTGTTCTGCTTAAATTTCTCTTCAGCCTCCAAAGATATTTTAAGTAAACTTTGATAGGTTAGCTGTCGCGTTCTGATACTTTAATGTTCTGTATAATTTAGGAAGTTCTTCTAATGACATTAACATTCATATTAATTTTAGTTTTATGTTTTGATGATAGAGAATTCTTTGAAAAGTTTGGTGGGTTTTTTTTTTTTTTCATGTAAACAATGTAGCAATGTAAAGTAAATGTAAATGTACTGAAAATCCAGGATG
>Ga0181612_160422_pt1 | contig 12907 bp, 4 predicted proteins | sample HoacroProtozoa21_FD_119630 | JGI IMG/M metagenome (GOLD analysis project Ga0181612, IMG submission 119630) | Hoatzin crop microbial communities from Cojedes, Venezuel. Combined Assembly of Gp0051906, Gp0051904, Gp0051908 | reverse complement strand
GCCATGGGCAGCAGCGGCACCGCCACAGATCTACCAACAAACACAAACAAAAAACAAACAACACAAAAACAAAAAAAACAACAAAAAAACAAAAAAAAAAAAACAAAAAACAAACAAACAAAACAAAAACAATACCTCACAAAACCACAAATTATTTTTATTTCCAAAGATATCATTCACTTAAAAACCTATAGGCAGAAACTGTCTTCTTACTCACTTAAAGCCACTTGCATACATTTGCTAAAGGCTAAGTATTTACCTAAAGAAATATATATGTGAACTCTAAAGAATTGATTCAAAGTCTTACGAACATCTTCATTTCCTTTACAGAAGGAAACTCCTTCCTCCACCAGAAATAACATGCTTTTAAAAGCTGCTATACTAACAAATTAGCTTCTATTATACAAGTAAAAATAATTAGAATAAGAGGGATGAAGGAGACGACCATGTTGTGCTCTTCCCAAGCCCTGAGAGCATGACAGATCCCGGTGTCTGACCATTCCCACTGCAGGAACAGCACCAAGCAACTCTAGGGATCAGGACTTGCTGACGCTACCTAAGTTTACCACTTGTTAGGAACAGTCAGACACCTACAACAATCAATTTTTTCCCCTGAGTCTTGTAATAGCCTATTTTTAATTCTGATAGGGTTCATAGCTTATGACAAGCATAAATAAGTACTACTCATTAGAGACATGACAAGATACTGTTGTGGATAACTCATCAGAAGACTAAAATCATTCAATAATAAGCAAGAACAAATTATTTCCTGGTGTAGCCAGATGGAGATGATAGTGGCAAATTTTACATTATGCTTTTACAAACTAAATACAAGAACGCAGAGGTCTGAAAGAGCTACTCTCTCCATTACTTATCACATGGAAATGTTTCCTCCCATCCCTCTTCATCACATAGTGGCACAAACACAACCTTGACTCTACAACAATACATTATAAATGCTAGACTACTAGGAAATAGAGAACAAGCAGGGACAAGGACAATAAAAAAAAAAAGTCTTTTCAGTGCATAACACAATCTGAAACTAACACATAGGGCAAAATCATTGCTCATTTAATTCCCAGGACAAGCAGGGAAATATTTGCTTATACACTTGCTTCAGGAGCCCTTTGACTGTTCTGATTCTCAAATGATCTAAAGAGATTCTGAATCAAGCTGACTTTCAGGCATTAACGTCGTCATCATTAATAAGTGTCTGTCTCTTCTGCTTACTAGCTCTATCCATACCCAGGCTTCCTGTGCAACACACCTTCACATCTGATCTTTCTCATTGCAGTCTCTCACCCATAGATTTTCCTGCATTCAAATGCCCTGAAGAGGCAAAACACACCATGAGATGAAAGGCAACACTGATCAAGACAAAGTAGTATTTGTATCATATTTCCTTTTTCTTCTCTGACTTTTTTCTTTTTTTTTAATATTGCAGAGGCTTTTGCTTTCAAATATGAAGAATGTAGCAAAAAATTTAAATATTAAAACCAGAGTTCAGTAACTCTTCAGAATTGTTTAATCATTGTTTACAGTTACAGCTTAAATACAGAATGGAGGGGCTTTATAATAGTTACACATTGGATCACCTTTCTTTTGTTCTTTAATGTTATATCTTGCTAAACTAATCCGTAGATTAAGACACATGCTGTGTGCCTACACATTTATTAAAAAAAAAAAAAAAAATTGGCCTAAACTTTAATTTTACGGAAATTTTAGGGAAAAGAATTTCTATCAAAAGTCTTTCAGGTCAGCATCTACCTTCATTCAACAGAACTGTCACTATTACTCTTTTATAATTGGGAAAAAAATTCTAAAAATTCTTGGACATAAAGTCTTTTAAGTCACTCTGTTGTCAACTCTATGGGGGCTAGTAGGTCATCTGCTATGGAATAACTGCTGTTGAACTCCTGCTCTTTCGCAGGTGACCTATTATATATGAAACTCATACAACAGCCCAAGTAGTGAGTTTTGACAAGTCTGATGATGCTGAATACCTTACAAGAAAGGTCTTAAGAAGGGAGAAATCTGCTTATACAAGCCAGGAGCAGCTGGCCAAAAAGGCAGGGAAAATTGAGAATCTGAAAAGCGCATGTGTTTGCAACTCATATCGTTTAAGATCCTGTGTTGGAGTATTTATGTCACACACTGATAGGAACTGTAGAGCTATAGCTCCAAATGAAAAAGAAGTAATTCTCATATTTAAAATAAGAAAAGTTTTCAATATTTAAACATTATCAATACCTTTGCAGTGATGGGTATTTTTGGTGTGGGTTTTTTCTGACAGACAATTCAGTCCACAGAAGTATCACAGCTCTACTTGGGTATTAAATCATCATGTTTCATGGTACAGTAGGAAGGAGAACTCGTAACACGTGTAGACATGACAGACAACATTTGGCAACAGTTAGCCCACTCCATCTTAGTAAAGAGCTCTGCTTCATTACAGTTAAAATTTATAGAAGGTGGGGGAGAGGAGGCAAAGTTAGTTTAGATTAATGTTTTTAAGTGACTTGTTTGTTTGCTTTGGAAAAGCTTTTCATTTACACAACAAGTCAACCCTAACTTCTGAAAGACTTGAATAATTTATTATTCTTTATTAAGGCTACAAAAATAAACAATAAAAAAAACCCTATCCCAAGGGATATAGAATTATTATTAAAAAAGGTACATTTTATTAACCAGATGCTAAATAGTGACCTCCAGTGACACCTTGAACAGAAGGAACTTACATCTATTTGGATGATAAACACCTACTGCATTTATCATAGACTTAAGATACACATGCTTAAGACTTTTTTCTTCTTAATTTTTTTTATTTTCAACATGTTCAGATAATTACTAACTACAAATACTGCTATTTGAAACCAACAAAACAACAAATTAACTCTTAGTGCATAAACTGAAGAACTGAAATTGAGAAGAGAGATAAATAGTTCTTAAGCTGTTCATTGTGAATTTACTGTTGCATGCTGAGCTTTTTAATCATGAGTTCACAGACCAAAATTTTATAAGAGATGCCAAAAATTCAACAAGACAAATTAGGAAGTTAGGCAGAAAATGATGACAACCTCAAGTTCAAAAAAAAAAAAAATCGTATTTATGTCAAGTCTGGTAATGTCATCTTCCACTGAGAATACAGAAAACACAAATGAGCATGCTATCAATAGATACATGAGTATGTGGGAGGGAAAGCTTAGAAAACAAAAGCACAAAACCACTGCCTTAAATGTGGCCAGACCATAAGCATCCACCCACCATTAAAAACAAAAAAAAAAAAAAAAACAAAAAAAAAAAAAAAAAAAAAAAAAAAAAAAAAAAAAGAAAGAGACCAGAGATTCGACAAGAAGGGAATGCCAACAGAGGACTTTGAGAGGTTTTTGCTGTTGGTACCACTCTGCGGTTTAAGCCTAACACTTCAGCAGAGCATGATCAGCTTTCTATGATTATCACTTGTGTTACCCTCACACCCAGGAGCTCCATAGCCAAGAACATCAACAAGCCAAGTACTGCACAAGCACAGACCAAAGCAAGCGCAGAGGCTGAAGGCAGGCTATAGCCGAAGCAGAAAGTGAAACACAGCTGCAGACAGCTGGGGGAGTAAGAGAGACCATCAATATGAGTCAGCATGAGAGGACGCAGTAACCAGAAGCAATCATGTTTTAGCAGAATAAGCTTTTTCAAGTATTATAGTCCTTTATAAAACTGATGCCTGTTGAAAATAAAACCAAAGCCTACCATCCTCTGAGATGCACCATAAATAGTCTTTCAGCTTGTGAACCAGAAAACAGATAAAAGCAGAAAACACCCAACAGGAAGGTGTAAGAACAGCAAAGCATTTTTACACTGTATTTGCATTATCAGGTTAATGAGTTAAATCTTTTGCATCTTTTTGCTGTTCATTTCTGATAAATACATTTTCCTGCAATTTTCCCTTAGTTTTGTTGCTGGACTGAATTTAAACAAAGTTTCCATACAATTAGCAAGTTACAAATCAAAGAGAGATGCCTACACCAGAAGAAGCGGGTATTTTCTGCACATCTGCAAGTGTGTTTCTGGTTTTAAAGATCATCAAACCAGTCTTCAATATTGTTCATTATTATTGGGTTTCTGCATTGAAGTAACACTTGCCTTAGTTCTTCTTTTTATAATTTCTTAAATAGTTGTGCATGTCAAATTTTTATTATGTATTCTAGAACAACCCAGTTTGTGAAACTGACATGCAGCTTTTTATTTTAAATTTTGTTAAACAGACCTAAAAGATGATACAGTGCTTTTATTATTTATCATCTGCCTTAACAATTTGCTACTTACTACTAAGCCTTTCACAGTCTTTAAAGGAAAAAAAAGTACAATTTTATAATCCTTTTTAATTCCCTCCACTTCAATTCTCCATGCTTTAAGTGATCAGAACAGAGTCTTTGTTACGGCAGGGTTTTTTTTCTTATGCCTATTTTCCATATAGCATTCACTGTCAACACATGTTCCATGGTGTGCTCTGTTTCCGATCAGCAAAAAATATTCAAAAAGTACCATTTTTCTGTTTGTGAATAGAATAGACACACAATCCCTGCCTACTTTTCAGTGCCATTTGGACACTGCATTATAATTTCAGCAAGGTCTACACAGACATGCTTATATCATCAACATTTCTTGGAAGAGCAATAGGTAGGACTCATTGCTAGTACACATCATTCATGTTCACCTTTATCTTTTTAAGTATGACAACACTGCCAAATCCTTGACCTAAGATGTAGGTGGACTTTGTTCCAAATACGTCTCTGCTTTCCAATGTCATAAAATCAGTTTGTTTTAGAGGGGATACTTCAAAAGCTGATAAAGGTGTCTAACATACACACTAATTCCATTACTTACACTAAGTCTGAGTATGTTAGAACAGGATAGCAGGGACACATACTACCTAGCAACCAGATCAGATTAATTTATTTGGGGGTTCACACAGTTAAATTAAAAATACACTGAAGAAAATAAAAATATATGGCATGTATAAATTTGAACCAAGCAACACTTAACAGTTATAATTTGATTTTCAAGTTATCCAAAGAGCTATCCTGTTCCAAATTTTTATTCCCATGCTCAGTCACTTTTCACTCTTCTTCTTTTCACAGAGAAATAGAGAAGGAGACCAAAAGTGCTTTAAAAACCATCACCATGTATTTCTGTTCCTTCCTAGAAGTAAAATGCAACCTGGATATTTTCTGACCTCTAAATATTAAAAATTCTAGTAGACTTCTCATGTAAGTGCTACAGTCATACAGTAATTGCTGCAGGTCCTCACTATTCAGTAGGCTGAATTAAAAGCAGCTTGCTGAGTCCAGTCATGCAGCTGAGCCACTGTCTCACTGGGATGGAAAAGCCTATCCAAACAACTGCAGTGATTGTACGGAAGCCTCCATTTGAATATGACAAACCAAACAAGATCTTTTCCTAGAATACATAATGTGGGCATGTCTAGACTATTAAAAAAAGCATTGCACCAAGCAGCAAAACACAACATTCACTTTTTTCTGTCTCAGAAAAAAAAATAGGGGGGCGAGGGGTGAGAGGGCGGGCTGCAGTGTGCGACAAGGGTAGTTCTAAAGTACACATATCTGCTAGGTACACAGTGTACATAGAAAACAGTAATGCATTTTAAAACCTAAATCCAGGTTCTAAATCTACAGTACTTTACAAGAACAACAGGAAGAAGTAAGAAGTAAAAGAAACTTTGAAATAGTTGTCCTGCTTACTTTTATTTTAAGAAGGCAAAATTGCTCCTTATACCTTTCAGAAACCATGAGAAATTCAAACATTCAAATTATATAATAACACACAATTCATGTTCAAGGCTCAGATCAGACTATCTGCATGGTTATTTCTAAACTCATTTCTATACTGTCCTGCCAATTTGCTTCACTGCTGCAGATACACCTTAACAATGCAAAGATAACGCGTTATTTTCATCACCAAAAAAAAAAGTTTAATTACATCATTTTTTAAATTAAATATCCCACTAAGGCTAATTCCCTCTACAGATGCAAAGCCAATAAATGATATCTTAATTTCTGTATTTAGCTATGAAGTTAAATTTTGAAAACAGTGATTTTGCATTCAAACCAGTAACAAGGTTGGAAAGAGAAGCTATTAAAAAATGATGCTGAGAAGGAAAGAATGTTCAATACTTTCCTTTGCTTCCAGTCTCACTAATAAGGTATACAGTGCTTCACGTAATTATTTAGCCACAGAGATGAAGTAGCAAAAACCCGAGCTTCAACTAGCAAGAAGAGGCCAAAGGGTAATTAGGCAAGTTTGACTTTTTCAAATTCGGAGGATCTTATGAAATTTGCCAAAGAATACTTAAATAATAGGCTGTAAGCATCTAAGAGCTATTAGCAGTTATCTCTGAGCACCAATAGAAGATAGCAGAAAAATGTAAATACAATTCTTCTCTTTAATTTCTAATTTCAAGAAGGAGTTAAGGAAGTCACTGTCTGTAAGCTTTACTTCAATTCCTATGGAAAAAAATTGTAAGCACGTCATAAGCACCTTAAACATAACAAGAAAATTAGCAACAGCCAACATGATTTGTCAAGAATCAATCATGTCAGACTAACTTAATTTCCTTCAGTGACAGGATAACAAGCCTTGGGAATATGGGACTGGTAGTAAGCATCATTTATCTTGACTTCACTAATTGTCAAAAGCTTTAGAAGACAGTCCCAGATGCAAGCACATCTAGCTGAAATACTGCATTTAGTAGTAAACATTTCACTATCAAGGTTCATATAAAGAGAAATTGCACAGAGACTTGAGTCCAGTACTTTTGAATATTTTCATTAACAACAGGATAACAGAAAAAAGTCAACTTAATGATATTTACAAAGAAGACTGAGTTGGGAGCAGCTACAAAGATGCTGGAAAAAAGATAATAATTACAGACAAATCTTTGTAATTTTGATAACTATTCTAGGAAAAAAAAAGAAAGAAGGCACACCTCTAAGACAAACATTCTGTGCTGTAACTGAGTAACACTAACCAACAATGCAAATGCAATGTGAAAAGTGATGACCAAGTGGGTGGCACTGCAAAGACAGACCTGGGTGCTGCACCATTTGGTCCCACACTGAATGTGAACCAACAAGGCTAACCAGAAATGCGTGGAAGAGCAACACCACCTTTCATTCTACTAAGCTCTATCAAGGTCTGAGCAGACAAGCTGCATAATGTTTTGGGCGCAGAGTTTCATGAAAAATTTAAACGAACAGCAAATTACCTAGGGAAGAGCAGAGTAAATGATAATTTGTCTAAAAAGCAATGAGAAGGGAGAAATCACAATGGTCTTCCAGTATACATGTGTCAACTACCAAGCGAATACACTCTCCAACTGTAAATTCAGGTAAGTGGAAACAGAAGAAGGACCCTGTAATGTACTTCTCTCAATTATAAAGAAGAAAATTTCATTTACACATCAGAATTAAATACCAACAATAAAATACTTTAACAGCAAAGACTTGAAAAAGCTGAATGAATTTGTCTTAAAAGCAGCTATAAAAACTGTCCTTAACAACAGACCAGACAAATATGCTTAGGAAGTGACACAGCTATGGATGATCTCAGCACTGGGCTAAGACTAGGTGACACAGCAGCCTCTTTGTGCTTTTTTATCTGCACTGTTTCTTACCACTCACATTATTTCTTTATGTATGAGGAATATGAAGATACATCACCTCAAATGTCTACTTGATCGTATGTACAACTGTGAATTCCCCCAAATAAAGGGGAAATATCTTCCAGAGTCACTCATTTCAAACCTAAATTTGTGCATCTCCAATGCTATTTATAACATCACATGACCCTTATACACATACATAGCTCATTTATCTTTCCATCAGCAAGACAGAAAATTGGGTGTTCTACCTCAACAAAAAATATTTTTGACATGTTAAAAAGTCAAAAGGAAGTGCTGGGGCAGAATCACAAGCACACAACTCACTATACCTTTTTTGAACTCCAGTAGCAAATTTCGCACATATTTGCCTATCATGAGGAGCAGATGTTCAGGAAGGTTTCTCGCTAAATTCTATTTGCAATTTTGAAGGCCTTTTCAGGTGCAGTCGTATGATACAGCTCCACAGCACTATGTCTTTCATTTAAAATCAAATCCTTTTTATCATTCAGACTGAAACATGTAGCTTACCCCATTCATACACCTAAAAAAATACCATGACAGACAAGACTAGGTAAGGAAGCAGCTTTGCTTTCTATGCACAGCTTCATTGTGATCACACAGGCACGGTGCAATTTAATACTTTATATCCAGTCTAGACCTAAAAGAATTCATGTATCAGCAGTGGCACAGGAAAACCTTTTGCAATACTCACTTTGCAGAGTCTCAGAATAATTATTAGTGAAACCAGATGACAGTAGCAAACGTAACAGCGGACAAGACATAAGATACCACTACTATGAAGCCATGGTACTTTCTTCATTAGAAAAATCAGAAATAAGTTTCTCCTGAATACACAGTGACAAAATGTTTCATTCTACTTTATGTTTACAATTACATCTTCACATACATTCCATCAGCTGGGAAAGTGCTGATGGAGAAGAGGGAAGAGGGTTTCCTCCTCCCTCAAAAAGTGAGCCCCAAGTGTTTGTGCTGCTCTCCTGCAGAGTAATCTGCAGATAGCATTTCAACGCATTAGCTTTTGGAGGAACATTTTGTAGATATTCACGGTTGCAAACGTTACAGCTCAAGATAATATACTGAAAATAGTAAGTGTTGATAGCAATACAACCTACTAAGACATCCATCCTAGTGGACACAGCAGGTTTTCTTTAAAACAGTTTATCAACCTATGTAGGACAGATTTTAAGGATTTGGCTTCTATACAGCAGGGGAAAAGCTGAAAGATAGATTTGGCAAGTGACCCAAATTTTAGAAATATTTGTACTGCAACAAAGGCACTACTAGTACCTGATGGGAAAGGGATTTTTTTTGTTTCTTTTTCAGAAAGACATGTAGAGATCCTTCATCATTTCAACAGTTGTGAGCAAGGGAACTGTGTGCAGGTAACTACTCTCCTCCCAGAAATGGGAACATCCTGGAAGCACTGCAGCACCACTTGAGCTATTTTTTTATATGCCAAATATCATACCATGGGTGGTCCTTTCACTGCTGCCACTGAACTTTGTTTGCCACTCTCCTTCCTTTCTACACTGAGAAATAAATAATATCTGTAAAATCAATGAAGCCCACACCACCAGGCCTAAAACCAAGGGCTGGCAGACCTAGAACTGGCACATTTGGCAGGCAAGTAGTTACAAAGGTGACAGGGGAAGGAAAATGTGAGAAAAGTGAAGGTGGAGACACCATTTTCCCTTGGAGCATATATGAAAATTAATTTCAAATAATCACACAGAGGAAGTTGCCAGTAACGGGAAATCAGCATTCATAATTCCTACGGCAGTGATCAAATTATAAAGAATAAAACTAGCCGGAGAATATCAAATGGAATTGCACTTTATTTACTTTTCTTTGTTCTGCTTTCTTCCACCGAAACAAATTAAAGTGTGCTTTCTTTTACAAAAAAAGCCACAGGCAGTGATGGCCTGTGTATCTGCAGGGATTTACAGCACACAAGTGAACAAAAAGGAGGTGATGCGCTTTTTATCTTAGTACTTTGTGCAAATCCTGACAGCCTTGTTGCTTGAAAGAGTCAAATCACAGACAAGTAAAAAAAAAAAAAGCCTGAAAAAGGGCTGTGTCAGAAACAGTGTTCATTTTGTGTTGGTGCAACTTTAGGGGTCTAAGGGAGAGAGATGACTGTTTTGGAAAAAAAAAAAATAATCAACACAAATGTCCACATTCAATTAGGGATCATTCATTTCCTCTCTGAACTGAGGTCTCCAGATCAGTTACTTTGTGCAGCCTGGTCTCTCATTCTTCTCCAGCAGCACACTAACGTATTTCTATAGCAGAGAGCAACTCCATTCTCTGCAGGTTTGTTTAGAAGAAAAGTAAACTCTTGTTTTTCACTTTAAAGCATCTACTAAAATGTTGCAGCATAAGAACAAAACAGACAGTTCTACAGCAACCGGACAGATGAGTGTTTTCTGGAGCTTGGTGCCCAGTTGTTCTATTTCATGTTCCTTTTTGTCTTTCAGAGAGGTTCAGTCACACTTGCCACCTTGTCTGTAGAAGTTCCAAGCTCCCCTAAGGACTGAAGCCTCAATACTCCTAGTACGACCGACTGTCAGCTCTCCATTTAACAGTGTGTTGACTAACTCCAAAAACATCCCAGGAAATCATCATTAGATGAGACAAGACCACGGAATTCATGCCACAATTACAAACTGTAAGCCAGCTGTTTTTCTTTTTGAAGTGTCTTTAATTTCATTTTATTTTTCCCTAAGTCACTACACAAATGCCATTGCCAAAGACTTATCTCTTGCAAAGATGCTGGGACAGTACCAAAACAGCCATAAAATCTAAACATACTTTATAATCAAATTAAACAATGCTGAACAAGACATATTATTATACTTTGCTTTATCCCCTGGGCTTTCTAAGATGATCTAAATCACAGTTCCTTTTCACATGTCCTGTGTAATTGGACTGAAGCCTGAAAAAGATGTAGTTTAAAGCCTTCCTATACCTTCCCCGCTTTCTGTTTAAAAAACTGTTGTATTCTGTTCTATGTCTGCCATTCAGAGAGTATGATAACAACTACCAATTAAGTTTCATTTCCCTTGATTTCATACAAGAAAAAAATAGATACAGCCTATGCATATAGGGTCATCTTTTGTCCTTGATTCAAAAAAGTTTCAACATAATCATATATATGATACATATATCACGATGCACCTATCATTTGTATAGAAATACTACTTTTTCAGTAGCTTTATTTGGGACCGTGACTTGTTTGTTTCCATCTTTTTTGTGATAGTGTTTCCCCTCCTTTTGCAACCTAAAAATCGTGTAACATTCAAGCACTTTTATTCTCAAACTGGCCCTTAACTGGCATCTCAAAGAACATCTACAGGTTGTTTACACATAGACTGGCATAATTTCTAGCAGCTCTTACCTGGTACAGGAGACTTACAGTGAGCATGATGACAGCCAAGTTTATTAAATATGCAAAAGTAACACAGTTGGAGGGCTTCATTTCTCTTGGTTTGCAGCTGTTCAGTTTTTGCTCAGCCTACAGTTCCTCTCTTTCCAGAATAATGTTCATTAAGCTTCAGCACAAGCAAATTGAACCTCCAGGGAGCATACACCTTCTCAACGATGTACTGGACCTCAATAATGTTAAAGCTTGTATTTGCTCACCAACAAAATCTTCGTTGCCTCCTCAAATTTTGATTGTGTAACCTTGGCTTATTCCTGAGTTCAACTGCCTTTTAAAATACTAACCACACACTAACCAAAGCCATCTTTCATTCGGTTTTCACATTTCCTGTTGTTTACTTGTTGCATGGAATATCCACGCAACTGTTTTCATGTTTCTTCTCATGTGAACAGATTACCTGTTAACCCAAACCCAGAAGTTCATTACAGATGCATGCAAAAAATTGGTTGCTCTTTAGCCACACTACAAGATCATTCCACTGAAACACACTGTTGATCACTACTACCGTCTGCAGATCAGCATGTGTACCAACAACTATTCATGTTCCCAAATGAATAGTCTTTTATGCTACAGGAAGAGGTCCGTAGCCATAGACAAGCTCAATTAGGCGTTGTACTGCTCCTGCAGTCACTTACTAGCATGTCAAAATAAAACCATGTTATAAGTTTTCACAAAGCTATTCCCTCTGACACTTTTCCTTTACTGAATTGATCCTAATCCATAGCTGAAAATACCTTTTAGCTGGTACCATCAACTAACGAGGCTGCTTTAGAAAAGGAAAAGAACTCCTGAAGTGTGGAAAGCTAATCTGCATTTAGACTTTTCCACTCTAAGGTATTATTGAATAAGTTTAAAATAGGAGACTTTTCCACAGGATAAAGCCTGCTAGTCCTCAGAACCTGATCAAAACTTCCAAAGATTTCTCCACAATCACAAAAGCCATGGGGTTGTGGGGCTTTTATTTATTCTTTTCCAATTAAAAATAACAAACATTGGCACCATAATTCAAAGGTGGCCCATATTTTTAATGCTGTTTGCTAAGAACCACCCCCATTTTTGTCACACAACAATCAGGAACACTTGCAAAATGCATATTCAGGTTTTGCTGGCAGAGGGCTTGTTTCTGCTTTTGAAAGAGGTCGTCACCACACCTCTGGAAAGGGAAAAAGGAGAATAAATACACTTGTCTTCCTCTAAGACAAAAATGCTGTGCTCTCCTCATCCCATAGCACCCGAGCATCCTGAAATCTTGAAGTGTATCATTGCAACAGTAAGACAGAACTCGGTCATCTAGCAAAACGGGGGTTTAGACAAAATGAACATTTAAAAAACAATTGTAACTTAGTCCAAAAGTCATAGAATCCACTTGTTTTCTAACACTAAACAATGGTAACCATGCCTATGTAAGGGCCTTATCACACCAGCTTGAAGAGAGACAGGGCTCACGGAAGGTCATGTCCAGATCCAAATTCTTCCACAAAAACCTCTCAATTACCTTCCCTATTTTCATTTAGAATTACCCTTATATAGAGGAAACAATGTTTTATTTCTCCATTATAAGGCATCAGAGTCTTCCACAATCTGGCTATTTGGCTAAATTATCTGCTTACTAGTAACAGCCGAGGAGGACTGTGTGAGGGATCGCTTAAGTCATCTGGATGTCCACAAATCCATGGGCCCCGATGGAATGCACCCACGAGTGCTGAGGGAGCTGGCGGATGTCATTGCTGAGCCACTCTCCATCATCTTTGAGAGGTCCTGGAGGACAG
>Ga0181612_137163_pt1 | contig 12907 bp, 7 predicted proteins | sample HoacroProtozoa21_FD_119630 | JGI IMG/M metagenome (GOLD analysis project Ga0181612, IMG submission 119630) | Hoatzin crop microbial communities from Cojedes, Venezuel. Combined Assembly of Gp0051906, Gp0051904, Gp0051908 | reverse complement strand
TTACATCAGGAGTAGGGTGGCCAGCAGGAACCGGGAGGCGATCGGGCCCCTGGAATCAGCACTGGAGCGGCCGCCCCTCGAGTACTGTGTTCAGTTTTGAGCCCCTCACTACAAGAAGGACATGGAGTTGCTGGAGCATGTCCAAAGAAGGGCAATGAGGCTGGTGAGGGGGTCTATAAAACAAGTCTTACAAAGGTTGGCTGAGGGAGACAGGATTATTTAGTCTGGAGAAAAGGGGGCTGGGGGGGACCTTGTTGCTCTCTACAACTATCTGAAAGGCAGTCATAGTGAGGCAGGTGTTGGTCTCTTCTCCCAGGTAACTAGAGATAGGACGAGAGGTGATGGTCTCAAGTTGCATCAGGGGAGATTTAGATTGAACATTAGGAAAAATTTCTTTACCAAAAGAGTAGTCAGGCACTGGAACAGGCTGCCCAGAAAAGTGGTTGAGTCCCCATCCCTGGAGGTATTAAAAAACCCTGTATTATGGCACTTCAAGACATGGTTTAGTAGGCATGGTGGTGTTGTGTTGATGGTTGGACTTAATGATCTTAGAGGTCTTTTCCAATCTTAATGTTTCTATGATTCTATGATTATTTCCTGAAAGTTTCATGCTGACACTCTCAATTTCAGTTGTGTAGGATGCAGCTAAAGATCAGTGTTCACCAAGTTCCTGTTCATCTGCACTGGAGAATTAGTGATTTTCCCTAGGAACTGTCTCAGTGGGATAACTTTTTCCCTTCCAAAAGTTCTGCAGTATAGTACCAGGTGATGACTGCCATGGTCCCATAAACAAACTTTTTTTTCTCCAGGTGTACCCTTGAATTACTTCATGTGGAAGTAACCTCATCTTAGGAAGCACTAATGCTAGAAACAAGTCAATCGACTATTGCAAAGTAAACTTCCTCAGATTTTAAATACTGCTGTAAAACTTTTACTTGCATTGTTGATATAATTTTCAGTAACTTTCTGTCTAATGTTGACACATAGTTCTTTGTACTCGTGATTGTGTTAGAGAATAGAGGGAGATGAAATGGATCATAGCATCTGCCACTTAATGTCAGACCTCAGTTTCATCTTATTCTCTGTCTGATCTTCTGCTGCAACCAGACTTCAGAGGTATGCCTGAAGGACTCAGTAGAAAAACATTTTTTTTCACCATCTCTTCATCTACCACCACACACAGGTCTCAGTTTCAATGGTCAGAGGCAGTGATGGCCCTGAAGCGTAAGATTAAGATCCTTCCTAAAGGTTATTTCTAAACATTTTTATGTTGAATATGGATATTTCTGTATCCCATAAAATTTCCAAGCCCTTCCAAGCTTTCCTTCACGTATCTGCCATTAAAAAGTGCTCATCTGTCATAAATATGATCTGTAATAGTGTTGTGTAAGTCATGTATATTGCTGTGTATTTCTCCCTTTTTTGATTTCTTGTAGAACTCAGTTTTCCCAAAACAAGTGTTTGTCATTCTGGATAGACGTCCCCTGAGATACTGTTTCCTGCAAGACCATAGGTACTCTGGCTTGTTCTCAGTGAGCACTAGGGAATATGTACTTCAGACATTAGATACTTTCTTTCCGACTAAATATTTGTATGATTTTTCTCATTTCTCATGAACAGTCCTCTTGTGGTGGTCTTAGAGTAAGAAATATAACAGCTGTTTGCTCTCAAATAATAAAGAAACAGAGACACTTCTAGAAAGTATCTTGCCCACCTTTGCTTTCCAAGTAGATGTAGAGGACTGGCAGAAGTTAGTTGATTGCAAGATTGATGAAAGCAGGGAAAAGAAGACATAATTCATCACTACCAGTGCTTTACAGAAGTGAACATATTTTGTTTCCATACTAAATATTCACCTGATTTGAAAAGAGTAATAAAAACTGAAAAAAATAGCACATGCAAACATGCAAGGACATGAAAGAGACTGCAGTCATCAGGAAGAGTCTCTAAGACTATTGTAAAGTTTGGCTCTTTACAACCCATTCCATATCTGAAAATATCCTTTTCCTGTTTGGTCAATATTGTCTGACATTTACTAGAAGAATAAAATCTATTCTTTGACTAGATTTGATTTTCTTTTTAATCAGCAAACAGGTGTATCCTACTTTTATTCTTTCCATCTATTTAGTGATGTTTGATGCGAGGCTTAGAAAAGGTTAAATATTTTTTTTACAGCACAACTTTTTAAAGTTTAAGCCAGTTTTCTATCCCAATTTTATACTGGTAAAAACTTCAAGTTTTTTTGTGTTACGTTTTGTGAATCTCAACCGTTTTCAGTATCTACAGCTGGCAGGATTCAGAAATTAAGATGAGACTCTGGGTACTACATTGGCGATGTGAGTACTGAAGTCATCTTAGTATGGTAGACTTTTAAAAAAACAGGATGATATGAAGCTTGTACAATGCCTTAATTGTATCATTTGATGTTTCTTCTCTAGAGACGTGGCATTCACTGGAAAAAAGAAATGAGAAGCATCTGTTTCTCACTCCAGGTCTTGCCAGATTTGGAAAAACAAATTGGTTTGGAAAAACTAAAAAATTAAATTTATAGATTACTGATGTGCAGTCCTGGCAATCTACAGGTTTGTTTCCTGAAACTCTTTCCAATGGGAAATCTATCAGACGTGGTACATTAGGCACTGTTTAGTATTTTTCTGTTACAAGCTGGTTGAATGATGAAATAAAAATTAGATAGTGGGGAAACTGAGTGTTATAAATTCAGTTTTCTATGAAGGGCACTATAGTTGGCAACTTTTTATTTTCACTTATTTTGAAGAAGGACAAACTTTTTATTCAGAATCTTAATAAAACAGAGCGTTAAAAAGTTCTCACTTGATAATATCTTTCAAAAATGGCATCTGAAGTATATTCTCCCTGCTTCAAAAGGAAATGTGTGTTAGTGACTAGCAGCTAATGATTTCTTTTGTTCACTGACTCATTGTATCAGTATGTTTGTGTTCTATCAATAGGTATATATATTTAGATAATATTTAACATATAACTCCACATCCATTTGAGACAATATTTCTTCAGGACACTGCATATAATCTGAGAACAGCAATGCTCTTTGAGGTTTACTATCTAACAGTGGCCTATAACTCACTGAATTACAATATCAGCTATTCATTTTATATGACTATAAAATTGTATTTTGTCTGACTTCCCCTCTATTTCTGAACTAGAATTTAATATCCTGATTTTTTTTAATAGAGTAATTTTGAAATAAATAAAATCAAATGGCATTCTCATAAACTATTTCATCTTCTGATTTATTAGGAAAGAAAGATCTGGAAAAGTCTGTGGAAGAGCTCTTCTAGAGCAAGCTGTTTCACTTAATTTCATTATTAGAATATGCATTCTTTTGAACTGTGTTTCACTTTCAGGATTTATATGCAGGAGCTCTCACATAAGGAAAGTTAACACGAGTGACTTTATCTCTGTGATTGTACTTTTGAGATTAGATACCGAAATTCAGGTTTGACTTTAGTTAGGTTTTTGCTTTTTTTTGTTTTAGGAAATTACTTTAGACATAATGGTCAATAAATGCAAGTAAAATCTGATGATATCTAGTATCATAATAACAAGATTATTTAGACTGCAGCCTACCAAGAAATAACTGGTATGTATGCACATATTAGTTATGCACATGTTCGAATCTGGATTCTGCCAGAGTATGCTCATCAAGTCAAGAACACATGAGAAGTTCAAGCATAGGTCTCCGTATAGGCCAAACTGATTAGTTTTAGTGATTGAAACATTTGAATTTTGTATCCTTATAGACAGCAATTAGTAAGCAGTAGAAAATAAAGGCTGACTTTGGCTGCAATTGAAGATGAATTTATTCTGATGTTCTAGTAAAGACCTGTAAATAAGCATGTGTTTGAAACTAGGAAAATTTGTTTGATTATGGACTAGTCAAACTACGGATCAAAACTTTTTCTTTCCCCCTGCCATGAAGGCATGAAGGCAATTAAAGAGAGTGGCTAGAGATAAAGGCCACACAGGAAAAGAAAAAAATTGGAGAAAGAAATGCACATGGATGAAAATATTGGCACAGAAGTGTTCACATTTGAATAAGATGTGGCAGAGATGATGTAGTGATGATTAAGCTTATGTAGGTACAACTGATAAAGATATGAAATAGAATCTCAAAAAATTAACAACCAGATGCATTTGCTGCTGGAGAGTACACCTGCTTCAGGTCGTAGTCCTACCTCTATCCCTCTGACAACACAGAACATTCACTGCAGCTGCAAAGTCCAGAAATACTAGTTTTACCATAACGGGAGAACTCATTCCAGCAGGAACAAGCATGAATGTCCTCAGTATGTCTCCTTCCTTCTAGGAGGAATAAAATTGCCTGGAAATAACTTGACAGTGTAGCTGCAGACATTGGGTTGGTACCATCTTACTTAGCATCCATCTAAACCAAAGCACATCCACCATCTACTGGTCATTCTCTCAGAAAATAACAGCATTTAATGGGTTAAGTGAAAGGTACAGAGGCTGAGTCTTTTCCTTTGCAGTCCAGCTTCTCTCCAAAAGCTTCATTGGACTAGTAATAAAAGGTCTACACAGTCTCGTGAAGTAAGGTGGGGAAACGATCATAGAATCATAAAAATTTTGGCTTTAAGGTACCTCTACAGGTCACTTATTCCAACCTTTGCCTTAAAGTAGGACTGTTGTCAGTGCTGGATCAGGTCATGGCTTAGTCTACGTTGAACCTTCTTATTCACAATCTGTGCTTTTTGGCCCTTCTTGTATTTTCTGTCATTACCCAGTTAGAATTAATCTCTGTCACCTCTAACACTCCGAGTAGTTGAATGTTGTTGATCGAGCATGCATTGGCCTTCTCTTCACAAGATTAAACAAGATGGTTCTCTTAGCTTCTCCATGTAGATCATGTCACCTATGTGCCCAATTATTTTGAACTGGACTCCCTTCTGTTGCTTAACTGAAGGGTGGGGGGAGTGAAACTAGACCTAATATTCCAGATGCATCCAGACCATTGCCAAGAATATCTCAAATGCAGCTTGGCATCCACTATAACCCTCAGGTTATACTTCTCAGCAACACTGCTTACTTGTCAGCTCCGAGTCCACACTGTAGCATGGGCTCACTCTGCCTCAACCACAGAGTTTGCAGTCCTCCTTACTGAGTTTCGAGAGGCTTCTGTGGGCCCAGTCTTCAAGTATATCAACTCTGGATTAAAACCGTGCTATTCAGAGTGTTGCCTTTCTGCCCAGCCGAGCTTTGTGCTGTATGCAGACTCATGGAATACACACTTGGTGTTGCAACCGAGATTACTAAGAAGGATGTTGAACAGTATGAATACCTGAGGTGTTCCACTGATTACCAGCCACCGACTAGATGTCAAGCCACTGGTTACTCCCCTGCGAGCCTGGCAGTCCAGCTGATTTTCAACTTACCTAATATTTTTGTCATCAAGCTCAGATTTTCTCATCTTCCGAATGAGAATGCTGTGCAAGTTAGTGTCAAAAGTCGTGCTAAAGTCAAAATCTGTTAAATCCCCGCACTGTCCCCTCATTGTTATAGCTACATGTTTCATCACAGAATGCAAACAGGTTGGTCAAGCAATATTTGCCCTTGGTAAATACTTGGTAAATGTTCCTGATTAACTTCCGGTCCTTTATATGCCTGAAGATGGGTTCCAAGAGGCCATGCCCATGACCTTTCCAGGGACTGAGATGAGGCTGATTGACCTATGGTTCTCCAGTCTTCCTTCCCACTTTTATTGAAGCTAAACATAATATTAATATTTTTCCAGGTATTAAATAACCCGAGGTCACTGAGACCATTAATGTCTATTTTGTTAGAAGTACTACAACAACCATTCTCTTTTCCTGACAAATGAGCATTTTTTTAGTTTACTGTCTGTGGCTGACCACTGATACGAGCACAACAGAGAAGTACCTGTTTACATTCATGATTCCTTCATTTACACTAACATATTTGGGAAAGTTCAGGTACACAGTTCTTCAAAACTGACAATCTTTTTAACACATAGTAGCAATATACTTTATATGTCAGCACATAAATAATTCTTTTATAACAGCTGCAAAGGTCATCTACCCATGTCCTCTTGGTTGGCATATAGCAACAGAAGGCATTCCACATGATAATGGTGATTTGCTTCTCAATGGAAAGGAGTATTTTGTCAGGTAGTGTTATCTTTGCACTCATGGGGAACACTCTGTACAAGACCCTGTGAAAGAACCTATTGTGTTATTCTGAAGCTTTGCAGCTACTGCTTATTTTGCCACTTTTTGGTGCCTTTTTTTTTCCTTTCTCTGACTGATACATACTTCGTGAAATTTGAAACAGATTTGTTCAGAATGAGGTTGCTCCAAGGCAGGTCTTTCACAAGCAGTTATTCAGTCTTGCTGTCTGGTTGTCCTCCTTCTGATTCTTCTCCAGGCTGCCTCCAACAGCTAGTATGCATAACATTACAGACCTTGTAGAACCTAGAAAGTTTTAGCTTCCCACAGTATAAGACCCAGCTGGAACATCACTAAGTATCTGTGCAGGTGTTTTATCTGGATGGAGTAGTAAAATAAATAACATGAATTTTGTCTAGTAGTTCAGGCACAAATGTAGCCACATCTTCAGTGAACTGCCCATCGGTAGGTGTCCTGGGTTTAGCCTGCCCTTGTCCTGACCCACGAGTTTTGCTTTTTTTTTTCCATTCTCCTCCCCACCCCAGTGAGGGGAGGGGTGATAGAGTGACCGCGTGGTCCTTTGTTGCCAGCCCGGGCCAAACTGCAACAGTAGGAGAGATCAGATAGTAAAATCCTACCACCTTAGCTGATTATCATTGCTGTAGTTGTTATACAATCAAGTTGAGATGAACGGAATAGTTTGTGTAACTTTTTTATGGCCCCCAATTTATATTCCCCTCACGGAATTTGTTGATTAATTTGAGATGGTGTGACCAGTGTACAATATACCAAGTGTAAGTAGCGAAATTAGCATTTGCTGCTCTTAAGTCTTCTTTTATTCTTCTTTGCTTTATGTACAATACAGAGACAGAAGACAAAACTAAAAAACAATGCTTCCTAATTTTGAGGGCCTTTGGGGTAGTAAGATGAGTATGTGACTGACTGCCATACAACAGCCACCTTTGGGGATAGGATCTAAATATCTTTCCAGGTTGTGCTCTCAGTAATGGAAGTTGTGCTGAAGATTAAAATATCCAGTTAAATCTGTTGTTCTGAGTATGATGTTGACAGTTCATTGTGTTTTGTTTCATATCTGTGGATGCTCTTTGAGAAGCAATGACAGAATTTTCAGTGATTATACTGTTTTTCACTTTTTTTTGAGGGAAAACCTGGGTGTTTCTACCTGCAAAAAATCCAAAAATCATGACATAGGCAGATTTCTTGGTTGCCTCATTGTGGCAGGTGTGCAATATTAGAAACTGAAGTAAAAGACAGACAAGCCCAGACCACTAATAAGATAAGTGTGTTCAGAGATGCTACCAGCATGAGTCCTTTCAGAGGACTGAAGCAGTATGTGTGGTGCATATTGCTGAGATTATTCGGAAATTGAGAGCAAAGCTGAATGCATGACCTGCTTTCAAATGGGATTGAATGCTGCTCCTGGTGGCTCAGCATGATGTTTTCTTTATACTCAGAGTCAACTGCTTCAGAACAATAAAGAAAATCCTCTCCAAGCCGCATCTATCCTTCAAATAGGAGAGCAGCAATAGCTGGCAGTTTGTGGAAGAATCCTGCATTCTTTTTTGGTGTATGATTTCAGACATCTCCTTTCCTCATGATTCATACAGTAAAATCCTGTTCCATAATGAAAACTGGCATTAGCAATATTATATATGTATATATCTTTATACATACATATACATATATGCATATATATATACACTGTTTTGTTGTGAAATAAGAGTTTATCTGGAGAAATTAAAAAAAAAAGTCAGGTTCCAAATTTCCAGTACTACATACTGCATGCCCTGAGTTTAAGAGATATGTTTTAATTTGTTATACTAAACCTTATCACAGCAAATAAAAAAATAATGTGCCTTTACCTGGAAAAAATAAGGGTAGTTTCTGAAGCAAGTAGTTACTAATGACTTTTGTACATTGCTATGAATATGTGGGCACAAAACTTGAGATGCAACAGGGTTTGGTGTTCAGAAAATATTCCTAGTCTTTTCAGTTCAGGGTTCCTGAATTTTGCTTTTGAAAATGTAGCTATTGAAGATGTTATATTCAAAAATAACAGCATAAACTGGAAGCAGTGCTGATGTCAGTGGTTTCTGAATGTCACTATTTTGCATGTAAAAGAACTTTCAAATAGCATGACATGTACGTGGTATGAGAGAGGATGTTAAATATTTCACATTTACTATTTAGGGACATAACATGTATTCAATATTTAGTTTTTAAACAATACCCAGCTAATTTTAAAGATTCTATATTTCTGTTGTAATTTTGATCCATCTTTGTTTCCAGTTCAGATTGACATTTTCTCCCAAGCAAAGTGGATCTATGTGATTCTTTCAGATGTTCTCATTAGTATGACTTTTTGTACCTTCCAAGCAGTATGCTGAATAACCAAGGGAGAGAAAAAAAACCCACCAATCAAGAGGACAGAGTGTCTTCAGTATACTTTTTGAAGGCTTGCAAGCACTGATCAATCATGTTATTGTAAAAGGTATCAAAGAGTGAATTTCAGCCAAGATAAGCATTACTGAGTAATGGGTGCTTCTCAGAAAGCATTTAGTATCTCCATGATTAGATCAGTTCTGCTCTCATCAGCTTCCCAGTTTTCTCATGCATTACCTCACCGTTTACTACTTATACATTTCATTAACTTAGATTCTTTACTCACTGATTTTTCTAGAGGCAGCTCTTAGAAGTTATTAAGCATAGGCCACACTCTGAACCTTACACTTCCTGAGACATACCATAATCTGAAAGTGAAAGCACAGTAATCAGCAAGACTGTGGGAGGTACAATATACTTCTCTGTTGAAAATGTAGGAGTATCACTCTTTCAAGATTTATGCAATAAATACAGACAAATCAAAGATTGCAACTAATCCAAACTTGTAAAAATAGTACGAAAATGCTACAGAAAATAGGTATCGCAGCCATGGTGTGAATTTGAAATCTGGCACAGATAAGAGAAATATATCAGGGTGGTGCTAGAATGACATCATAAATTAAATACAATTTAGTCCTATTTTTTCCCTCAGCACACAAGGAAGCATCCTGAATCCCATGGTGGACCAGTCCTTATCTAAGTGTGGACTGCATCCTTTCACCTCCTTGGCCTAGGACTACTAGCTGATATATTGTCAAAGCTTTCACCTCCTCCCTGCCTAGACCTTCCTCACCTATCGTGGGGGTTAGAATAGTGGTCAGGAGGTGAATATTGTTCCGTCTCCCACAGTCTGAGTGTACAGATGCACAGGGAAGAGGGGAGGGGAGCTGCATCCAACCTTGTAACCCTCGTTGCAAGAACACACAGAACTGGAAATGTTGAGATAAACAGACAAAACATTCTGGTCAGAATTTTCAACATTTGCATTTCTTAGTATGTCTGAATGATAAAACACATTGTATTTCATCCTCACCTTTCTCCCTCTGGTTTTCAGAAATTAACATTAAGTACAGCGTAATGTTTATTTTGATTTTGAAATGTTAATAAAATGTTACAAGAAGCAAACGTAAACTGCATAAAGAAACTTCATTGGTTTAGCTCCTTTTGCAATACAGCATAGAAAGTTCACTAATGTTTCAGTCACCTCTTTAAATCTTTATTTTATCCACATAAGAGTGACACTGTGCTCTTTAGAATAACAGCCTGCTGTACCTGAACTTCTGTACAGATTGTGTAGAAGGGTGGACTCTATGTGTATATTCACATGTGTATGTGGTAAAGTCATCATGGAAATCAACATCTCCATTTAAACTGACACTTTTTGTTATTAGAAATTATTCTGACCTTCTTGCTTTCTGGTCTAACACACTTATTTGAAGTAGCCTTTGAAACTGAGCAAGAGCAAAACTCTGCTGCCTTTTCTTGTCATATTAAATACCACTGTATTCTGGCTGAATTTCAAGACTAGTGAGACTCCAACAAGTTTGCTAGGACAGTCATACCAATAAAGCTCTCCGCTGGAGAGATACCTACTTGTAAAAGGAACTCTTTCTTCATCATAATTAAACTACCTTCTTGAATGACGCAAACCACAGCAGTACCAGGAATCTTCTGTCCCCCTAGCTGTGTTGGATGGAAATGTAATTTTTGCCCTGTGTTCATTGCATCTATGCTAGCAAAATATTTAAAGTTCAGCCTCAGCCATTTTGTGTTTCTCCTCAGGAAAAAAGTTGGTGGTCTGACAAAATGATAACTGAACATGAACATTTTTAAGAGCAAAGCTCACACCGCTGCCAGAGCAACACCTGCAGCAGCAGTATGTGCTGCTTTGGGAGTGCTTGGGAGTTGCCAGAGCAGTTTTACTAGCTACGGGGAGGAGATGCCCGTCTCTAACCATCTGCAGTCTGCAGACCTGGCACAGGCCATGCAAGAGATTCTTCAGAATGGAGGAAGGTGTGACTACAAGAGAGATAAGACTGCAACAGTCACTTGGATGTAGTCTGAGCAGTACACCCCTGCGTCAAAATAAACTTTCTCCAAGTGCTACCTGTTGTGCCTAATACATAACTAAATGTGCGGAAATGTATGCAGGTAATACAGAAGACTGGAGATTCAAGTCATACACTTGCATGCAGTGTATATCTGTGTATCTTTTTCCCTGTTGAAATGAATTCTCAGAAAACATATACAAAGTATGTTAAATGACAGTTGTATAGGTTACAAGTCAATTGGTTAAAGGATAGAAAATGCCTAATCTGTCACTACTCCAACAATATATGCGCAAGAATAGTTTTTCTTTTTGTAACTCATAATATTTTGAATAGTGCTTCATCTGCACTGAGTAGATATTTAGGATGTTCATAAGGACAGATGAGACTACTCAAGAAACACTAAATCTGGCTTTTCTAGCAATTGAATTTATGTAAAGATAGATGAGCCTTTCTTTTGCTGGTTCACTAGCTATTAACTTTTTCATTGAAAAATTATCTTGCAAGCATTGTTTTTGGGGTAAGAATGAATATTTTTTTATTTCCTTTTATTTTTTTTCGTTAAGAAATACTCTCACTTCTTTTAGGAAGAAACTGGCTTCTGCATTGGCATGTTTCACCTACCATTTTCACGTATATTACAGATTATTTTATACAGTCACAGCATTATCCATGGGAAGAAATTCATAGGCATGATAGACATGTGAATGACACTCTGAAGTACAAATTCTACAGTTGTGTTAGACATGTGGCTGGCAGGATGTCAACAGATGGAATTAAATGTTTAACATAAGGAAATATCTGATTTTAACTACACAAGGTGGTGCAAAGCACAAGTCCTGCTGTGAGATTAGTCCTTTATGTTTATTCATCCACATTTAAATAGTTCCCTTCTGTGTGAAGTAGCCAGCAGTGCAGTAAGAATGTTCCCGCTAGAATACATACTTGTTACTGCCACTATGGTATCTTCTGTGACGAGGATCATTACTGGCCACAGTAGGAAAGAATTTTTTCAAGGAAATGGAAACAGTAAAAGAAATATCCAAATATGGAAATATTGCTAAAATTTTAGCACTGTTGATTTCCACATTTTTTTCAAAGTATGTGGTCAATTTTATTAAAAATTTATGTGAGATGATTTGTATTAGCTATGTGAACTCTATCTAGAGTTTTGTCCTACTGCATTTTATCTTTTCACACATTATTTCCACTTTTAAAGATTCTACAGTTCAAATTATGTTATTTGTTATCTCCATCTTTACAATACCACTGTGCAGCATTGCTTTCAGGACTCTGAACAATACTGTAACTGCCCTCTTCTTTAATATGCATGGTGATCAAGTAAACTTGTAAACACTAAACCAGGTATTGCTTTGCTATGCAGCAGTCCCAATGGAAGATAGAAAAGCATCATGAAATGCTCAACACAATGTTATGGAGTTCTGGTTGCTTATTTTTTGAGGAGTTGATCTATTCACTAAGAACTCTTTGGAGTACTATTCAGTTGTGTCAGTTTCTCAAGCCAAATAATCATTACAGTGTTTTGTTCAAATACTTAATAGATCCCTTTGCAGCAAAATGAGCCACAGTTTCAAGCAGGGATCAGTCAGAGTAAATATCTGATTGTTCTTACCTGCTGTGTTGATGCTAACTCATATCCTGAGCCTAGCTTCTTGTTTGAGAATTCTTTGAGTTGGTAGAATCATAGACTAGTTCGGGTTGAAGGGACCTTTCAAGGTCATCTTGTCCACCTCCCTGCAATGAGCAGGGACACCTTCAAATAGATCAGGTTGCTCAGAGCCCCATCCAACCTGACCTTGAATGTTTCCACAGATGGAGCACCTACCACCTCTCTGGGAAACCTGTTCCAATGTTTCACTACCCTTACTGTATTTTTTTTTCCTTATATCCAGTCTAAATCTACCCTTGCTTAGTTTAAAAACATTATCTCGTGTCCTATCACAACAGGATCTGCTAATAAATTTGTCCACGTCTTTCTTATAAGTCCCCTTTAATTACTGAAAGGCTGCAATAAGGTCTCCCCTGAGCCTTCTCTTTTGCAGGCTGAACAGCCCCAACTCTCTCAGCCTTTCCTTACAGGAGAGGTGTTCCAGCCCTCTGATCATTTTTGTGGCCTGCCTCTGGTCCCACTCTAACAGGTCCATGTCTTTCCTTTGCTGAGAGCTCCAGAGCCGGACACAGTAATCCAGGTGGGGTCTTGTCCTGGTTTTGACCAGTATAGAGTTAATTTTCTGACTGTAGCTGCTGTGTTTTGGA
>Ga0181612_167978_pt1 | contig 12908 bp, 11 predicted proteins | sample HoacroProtozoa21_FD_119630 | JGI IMG/M metagenome (GOLD analysis project Ga0181612, IMG submission 119630) | Hoatzin crop microbial communities from Cojedes, Venezuel. Combined Assembly of Gp0051906, Gp0051904, Gp0051908 | reverse complement strand
GTGACCCTGCTTCGGCAGGGGGTTGGACTGGGTGACCCACAGAGGTCCCTTCCAACCCCGACCATTCTGTGATTCTGTGAAAGTGCCTATTTCCATTAACATGTTAAAAGGTACTATCAGAACCCAGAACAGTGTTTCAGCTAATAAATTCTGAAATCTTCAAAGTTGCTGAAATTATCAGATCTATTTACCTGGAAAGACCAGCATGCAAATTACCTGTTTATCATGAACAGCCACATCCTTCACATTCCCATTAACACCAGAGAACGGTCCGGTGTTTACTGATGAAGCCAAGTCCTTCTGGTTAGACAATATGTCAAACAGAATTAAGGAACCTGGAAACAGGAATTTAAATTGCCTTGGGGAAAATGTCAGATTTTCCTGTCTCTAAATCCTAAGGAAGATTCATATGCAATAGCAACATATAAATTGATCAAAAAAGATGGCTGAATTAAAACTAAAATACCCACATACTAACTTGAACACTATCATCCTCAGCAAAAAGCAAACCTTTCCCTTCCACAGCACCCCCCCGCCTCTGTTTATGTGAAATAGCCTTATTGTAGTTGCCATGATTAAATTATCTTTCCTTAACCATCTTGGACTGCTTGCCAAACTGGAGGAAAAGCACTAGCCCAAAACAGTACATCATACGCCTTTATAACACTTCTTCTATGTTCCAATAAATTATCTTACTTTTACTAATTGAGGTTCTGAGACACAGAAGTTACCCACCTAACAGGACATCAGATAACCTGTCAACCTTTCAACACAAATCAGACACCAAGTCTTCATGAAGGAAACTAACAGGGGGAGGGGAAACTGCAGCATCCATGAAGTACTAACCTTCTCTCAAAGCTTTACAAGCTTAGCTATTGAGAGGTGTTTAACTTTCAGTCAGCAGCATTCTGAAAGGCAGCCATGGCCTATCAGCTAACTTTAGCCTTATGCTTAACAAAGGTTCCATTTCCCTTAGTGTGGGAACGCTGGGTTTATCCCATATCAACTCCTCAGATAATTACCTAGACTGTGCCCAGCCACAGAGACTCCTCCTTTGAAATCTGGGTTACGACTCATGAAAAGTGCGTACAGACGATTCATTTCCAACCCCACTTTATCCACGATCGTCTGACAGTAGGTGGGGCTGTTGTAGAACAGTATGTCAAGGAGCGTTTCATTGGTGAAGTGGCGCAGGCGTCCAATGCTCGGCAAAGTGATTTTTTTTATGTTCCTAGTAACACAAAACCATTAAAAGCAAGAACGCCTTTAAAGAAATGCAGGTAAGAACTTTATTAACTTTTGAAATGACAGGCAGTAGAACTGCCATGTAAATACTACAGATACGGTCTCTACAGACACTAAAAAAAAAAAACACCACCATACAGCCTTCTGGTCTCATCGCATATTAGTACATTTGTGCTATATGCTGATTGTACATATCTGAGAAAGACACAGGTCCCTTTTTTCTCTCCATGCTGCAGGGATGCCTGAAATAATCTTTTTCTCCGTTCCAACACTGCTCTCATATAGTAACAAGGAAGTTTTGTGAGCAGACTGGTAGAAGTGGAAAAGAAAAAAGAACTCGCATATAAGAATTGAAGGTGAAATTGAAGTAACAGGCAACACAATACTCTCTTTTTGAAGAAAAAGTTGGCATCACCACCTGCCTGCCTGCCTGGAGTCAAGACAGATGCAGTAAGAACTAAGACTGCCTTAGTTAGTTAGCACTGCCTGGTGTGGTTAAGAGAATGAGGATCATTTCTCATGATAATGCAGTGTTCAAATGAGAATAAAAGACTAAGACTCTAAGAAAGCAATAATACTTGACTGAGCTACAACAGTCTGGAGAACACCGGCATGTGGTAAGGTTGCTGCCCTCACAATTTCTACTTCCCCATCTTTGAGCAAGAGAAAACAGCTCGAAATGTCAAGCGACAGCAAAGGGACAGGCACCAAGAAGTGATTTTAAAATAGATTTTTAAATGTTATAACACTCCTACCCAAATATAGATATTTTACCTCAAAAAAAAAAAAAAAAAAAAAAGGACACCAAAAAACCCAATCCAAAGAAAACCCAAAACAACCTTAGCTCAACTGCCTAACCATAATTCAGCTACTACTCTGGGACTCGATAGAGGGTTCAACGCCTTCCTCAGAAAGAGGACATTGACATCTCCCAGGGTCAAGACTCAGTCAGACTGCAGGAAAGTACAGGAGAGATAACTCTTTGCTCTAAATTGTACATATCTGTTGCTGGACAATACAACTCCATGCTCACTGCCTCATACTTAGGAACACTACCTCTATACACTCACTCATCGTCAGGAATCAATGCACTAGTGCTTTTTCATGAAATGCAGTATTGAAAAAGCACGCGCATGTGTGTGTACGTATCCTGTCACTCAGTGTCATGAAAATAAACAAGACAAAGTACTCCACATGCCTTTCCAGCTTTCTCTCTACTCCTCATCAAAATGCTAATTAGAAAAAAATTAGCAGTTCTCTTTTGTCACCCAGTCACACATTTATTCATCCAGCCTAAAAAGCACAATAACTTCTCATTTATCCAATTCACGAAAACTGTTCAGGTGCAGCTTATATGAAGTTCACAACATTGAACAATATACTCACCTATCTACACCTGTTGCATCTCCATGCAGAGAGCTATGCCAGTGAACGGGGAGGAATTCCACCCTGCTCACTTTACGTTCTTCTGAAGATTTCTTAAAGTGAGTCTGCAACAACTTCAGAGAAACAGTCCTAAAATCATCAACTGTAGAGAAGAAGAGTGATGAGAACGTGATAGCAGCAGTACTCAAGCAACACACAATTACAAACATTCTCCCTCCTCACCCCCCCTCCAATTTGAGACACAGTCAAAATACAAATGAAGGAAACTGCGAAGTGGAAAAATCATTGCAAGTACTACTTGCGTAACTACAGGAATTTATTTTTTTTCTAAAGCGGATTTTCTAGCAAGCTTCTATTTATCTCACAATGAGTGCATTTTCACTCCATGACCAGACATGGCCTTCTCAATTTATTCTGTTGTGCTGGAGTGTATTTAAAAAAAAAAAAAAACAAACAACAAACCACCCAAACAAACAAACCGTAAAAAGCAAACACATACACCCACACCACCAAAAAATCCCACAGCCCAAAAGCCAAACCACTCTCCAAGCCTAATATTGAGGACTAATAATAACAGTTAAAGCTGTAAGCCTGACAAAATGCTGATTCTGCTTTTGGAAAATGATCAGGAAAAAAATCCTACCAGAAAGTGAACTTCTTAAAAGAAAAAAAAGTCTTTAACGTTAAGACATGCTTATCTGAATACAAGATACAAAAATCCACATTTAAACAGTTAAGAATACGACTGCTCATTAAACAAGCAAAAACTTACCGCATTCAACAATGCTTCTAAATCTCAAGTCGCATACAGGACCTATGCCATGAACCATAAATACTAGATGGTCAATCTGGGACATTTCTCCTGTAAAAAAAAAAAAGAAAATAAAAAAATCAGAGTACCAATATGTACTGCAGTGAAGTTTAGAGTCAAGCAACCTTAAGATACACTTGTTTTATAAAGCCTATTACATAACACGGTTCAGGATATAGCATAGCCCACACAATCCCTTGATTAAAAAACCCAAACAGATAACCTCTTTCAAGCAGCTCAGATTCAGGAGTAACTGTAATCTTTAGACTCTAAGCACTAAGAGCGCATTGCCGCTCCACCCACTACGTCCAACTTTTGCGCCGGCCCGAAATGACTGCTCAAGCTGCAGACCCACGTACAGTAATCACATACCATCAGGAATTTCATCATGGTCATCATCAATTCCACGTCTTACTACCCTTGGCCTCGCCTGACCATCTTGAGTGGTGCCCCATTCATCTGGTGCAGCAGCAGGTTGGAACTGAACTATGACCTGAAAAAAATACATTGTCCAATTATAAACACAAAAACCCCTTATGATTCACATTGTTAGTCTGAAAGTATTGCATGGTTTAAGACACATCTTGTTTGATTGCCTGACCTTTCTTCTGAGATTCAACTGTTTTCTTCAGTCAGCACATATGCAAAAAAATGCCTTAGAAAACTCTAGGGCTACTCCCCTGGGCAGCAGCAGCTTCACTAAAACTAGACTCCAAAATAACACAGATAATTCTCATCAGCGTGAAAAGCAGCCACACGACTTAAACAGAAGTAACCACTAATTGAAGAAGCTGGCCTGCTCAGAGATTCTTAACAATTTTAACTCTTCAGACAAGCATTATTCCAGCTCCCATTTCCTAGACCCCAGTATCCACTCTTCCTTAACAGATTACTGTTTATGTGAGAAAACTGAACACTACCTTCACCTACAAATACTATACCACAAGGAAAAAGAATCCAAACAAAAAAATAGAAAAGAACAGCACTTTTCAGAGAAGGACGACAACACTCAAAGTAGCCCAGAAATCCCAGAAAGTGAGGAATTCAGTAGTATGGCTGTTTATAAGACTTACACTGACTCAGTATAGTCTGAACTCCCATTTGTGACACAAAGTGGTTTAAGCACTCCTTCTCTAGGTTTTCACTGGATAGAACTCCTTAACCAACATTAATAAGTGCTTAGAGTAGGAGCAATTGTGATCCTTTCTGGCCCTTGGATTATTTTATTCATTTACTAATTATTGCATCTGTGATAAGTGAACAGTTGCTCAATAAGGCTGAAGTCCATGTTTTAATCACAAGAGACTGTTAGGAGAGTGTTTAGAAAAACTTTTAAAGCTTTTTTGTTATACTTTCTCATGGCCTAAAAATAGTTGCAGTGGAAGACTTCTCATGGCTTAGATACACAAACTCAATACCTTACAGTTTAATGCCCTTCTCTACGTGAAAGCTCTTAGTTTAAATCACCTTCCACTTGATACAGGCTGTCTGAGGCGAAACTAATTCAAGTTGCCTCCTCTTTGCTGCCAGTTATGTTTAGTCAAAATATTTACCATGTAAACCCTTATTCTTCTTCAGTTTCAGAACACATTGTCTTTTAATCATGTGACAGCACGCTGAAGCAAGCAGGAGTTCAGTGTTAGATAAACTTTATCATCTTTAATGCACACATATCCAAAACAATCACCAAGTACAGTTTAAGCAGACTAAGACTGCATTCCGTTTATGCTTCCATCCATCTGCCCATTCACCCCGAATGAATTCTGTGAGAACCAATGGCCAAAATCTATTACCTTGGGATTATGCATGACAATCGTCTCCCCATTCGGGAATTCAAGTCGCCGATGCCATTGATTTGTAGTTACAGCCCTTTTATATTCTGCCTGAAACAGTAAACAAGTTACATGAAATCATTATGCCTTCTCAGACCAATGATGTTTTTGGACTTGTGCATCATCTGTAATGTTAAGGTTATAATTTACATAACTTTATTTATACAGAAGTGTCACATGAAGCACTAGACAAGTTGATTTTAGGTCACAGAGGTGCAGGACCTACGCATGAGCAACGTGGCTTTCTAGCCACTCCTCTTTCCAGTGTTTGCTTACTTACGTTCCAGTGCATTCTGGAAATCATCTTAATGAAACACAAAGCAGTATTTGTAAGGCCATAAACACAAAGAACTATCGAGCTCTTCACGAAGTTTATGTAAAGGCAATACTAACCTCCAGCTTATCGCTAAAATCCTCAGTATAAGGAATAAACCGGCTATCCTTGTCTCCCTTATAAAACCACATGCATCGTCTCACTTCAGAAGGCTCTTCTTCCCAGTAAACAGCTTTCCTCATCCTGTCATACAGGTATACATCATAGCGTCCCCCATCAGTGCTCAGGACCACACTCTCAGGATCAGGCTGGACTATGACACAAAAAAGTCACACTCAGTTACAATACTGACAATTGCAATCCTTCTTCTCTCTCACCCCAGCCCCAATCACTTCTGTGATGAACACTAAGCCATTAAGACAAATATTTATACTATGGAAGAGACGCTTCATAATATCAGGTAACCATTGTTACTCCTAAAATGCTTCTATGTGCTCCGTATGCGACAAAAAAAAAAAAGCTTTGAACAACTCCCAAATATGAATACTTACTCCGGAGCTGACAGAGTTTAACCAAAAGGCAAAACAAGACACAGACAACTAGTTCTACGTGAAAACGCGATATCCACTAGGGATGTACGTCCTACCACTGACAGCATCAACCAACAGGCAATGCCAATGAGATATGTATTGACATTGCTTATTACTGCCATGTCACTCTTTTATATCCAAGTGGCCTTACTATAATACCTTCCTTCTAGTTCTGCTGTTGACTTCTGAATAAGATACAATTAAGATTTTCTTAACTTACCAGAATTATAGACTTCCTCTAGTTTTGCAGAATCGAGGATGCTGAATGGCATCCATATTTGCTTGTCCTCCACCTCCTTACAGTAGAACCAGTGTGGCTGAACTGGCTCGTATTGGTTCTGCAGCAAAACAGGAGGTGCCTGGACCAGTGGACCTGCAGGCCTGGGAGCTCGGAGCTGTGACTGAGACTGTGGAAACTGAAAATACATACAGATTCATCATTTCAATCTCATATAGTTTTGATCTATACTTTGCTACAGAGAACACTCTGAGCCTTTATTTCTAACATTTCCCCCATCCAAGAACATTATCTTTCTTTCTAAATACGTTATAGGTAAGTTGTCCACTTTATTATGTTTTTGAAGAGTTACACTGTGAATTTCATTCCCACAAACACTGTTAAAACCTGTTATGGTCTAGCACCTGGATTACCTAAAACCAGTAAGATTTAAAAAATTCCCTTAAATTTTCAAAACTCAGGCTGAGCTTATTTCTTATGCCAATCAAATTTGACGTGAAAACAAAAACATATTCTTCTTATTATTCATTTGTACATAGTTACATTTTTGCATAAAGATTGTCAATTTTAACAAGCGCCCACCTCTAGTAATAGGGCTCTTCCTGAAAAGTGATCAAGACAGGCAGATTTCAAATTCAAATGTAGCCTCAGTGATGCAAAAAAAGTAACTGATTTTGAAAGGGACTGTAGCCCACATAAAGCTGATTTCACACAAATTGTACAAAGATCCCAGTTAGCACAACTAGAAATGATGTCAGCAGTAACAACTGATTTAGTGAATACATTTAAAAAAAAACAACTAATATGTTGTACAATGTACACAATCAAGCAAGCAGAAATTCTGGAATTCTTTAATCTAAAACTCCATATGGTTCAGGTTCTATTGCCTTTGCTATGATTTTTGTCATCTTTTTGTCATCTTTTTGTCATCTTTCTATTCTTTATTCACAATAGCAGCAACACAGCAATAGCTCAGGCAAAATTAAAATTTTTTGTTGTTGTTTTCAAGGAAAACTTGTCAGGTTATTACTAATCTATTTACACTATTTTGATAATGTCTTTGTGAAGGTAAAAAAGAATGGAGATGAATGATTTACATCACACAAAATCCTCAACCAATGTGTTTCAAAAGATTTAGTCACAATCTACGTGACTTAGATCATAATTTCAAAAAGTGCTGGCTTCACCAGCAAAACCAGCTTGAAAAGAGAATTTTAGCCCATTTCTCACAGACAGCTGAATGACCTGATTTACAGCAGAGGCACAAACAATGCAGCAGCACAGCTGAAATGGCGGTGAACTCAGTAACGGACAGAAAAGAGCAACCGAACTTCACAACCTGGCTTTGTCTCTGATGCCAGAGGCTCACCTAGATACAGCCCCAGGGTACACTCACTTCAAAGATCAGGAAGTTTTCCTAAAGCAACAGTTCCAGACTAGTTCTAGTGAAAAGATTTTATCAGAAATGGTTCAAGACGTTTTCTGGGGTTTGGGGGGAAAAGTCCTCAGAAGATAAAATATGCAATTCAAAGAGGAAAGTGACTTAAATTGTTTCGTTCTGGTACCAGGACATCAGCAATGATTTATCTACCTGTGCCAATGACCCCGGAGGTGTCTGGTACATCTGGACAGGCGGTACGGAGGATGGTGGGTGAGCAGGCGCGTGACTCTGCTGCAGCTGCGGCGGAGTAAGGTATGGGTTAGCTCTGCTGCTCAGGGTGGTGTGCCGATAAGGGTTGTACCCCTGCTGAGCTGTTCCTTGGGGAAGAGCAGACACATTTGCAGGCGGGGGACAGCTCTGCTGAGGAGTCTGATAAGCCGTGATTCCCACCTGCGAAGTAGGTGGTGCACTGTAAGAGGACTGCGACTTGGGAATATGTGGTGAAAAGGCATTTTGCCCGTCCGGTGACCCAGACACAAGTGGAAGTGAAGTTGGAGGCCTGGAGAAGGCTGGTGCTCCAACAGGTGGTGCAACAGTTGTTAAGGGTGGCTGCCCAATACTTCCAAACGGATCACTGCTACTAGGGACTTGAGAGAAATAGTTGAAAGTCTGCGGTGGATTGGGGCTGGCAGAAGTCTGACCCAAGAAGCTGTCCTCTTCACCAACGTCTGCAGAATCATCTGCAAAAACAAAAAGATCACTAGAGATATTGCAAGAGGTTCAAACCAGTTAGTGCATGTAGCCAAAATGTTCTGTAACATTATCAGCTATTTCTATAACTCTGTTGGCCCCCGTAAAACTAAAAGCACTACAAACCTTACACATCCTTGATGAATAAACACACCATAAAATGAAACAAAAGATAACAAGTCTTCAAGAACATTTAAAATGGACCACAGAAGTCACTTAGTGCACACAGATAAAGCAACAAAAATTAAAAATCTGAAATAAGAGACCAAAACACAACTGAAGTCAGGGCCTTTCCAAGTCATCTTGGCAAAGATCCCTGCTTCCAGGGCACTAAAATCCCTTCTAATTTCCCTTACGCCTACCATATGCAACAGCAGCCTTGGTTCATTTCCTTTCACCGTGAAAACAGTTACCGAGCATAGGACCTGACATGCTAGGTTTTGGAGTTCTAAGATCAAATTCAAAAGCAGAGCTTAAGGACATTCCCAAAGGGACCAAACCTACTGGTTAAGCAATCCATTCACGCCTGCTCCTTCAGCAGCACCATCACACAGTTTCCCTTGTGACTTCCAAGGTGACCACAACTCATCGCTCCAAGTCACCTGATGAGCAAGACTTACTCCAGTTCTCTAAAAATTCTGCTCTAAACTGGTGCAAGAACTAAATCTCCGGTGCAGAAAAATAAGTCCCCATTCTGCATAATTTCAGGAGAGGCCTTAAAAAGGTGCAAAGCCACGCATGCTCTTTCACACTGAGGAAATACATAAACCAGGTCCTGGTCAATCACAGCTTTCTGCTTTGCAGTGATCTAGTAACAAGTGGGGGGAAAAGCGGTTTGACATTATCACAGGTCTCGCAGCAAGCTCAGTTAAACCTGGGATGGTCTCACCATCACTGCCTGCCTGCTGAGGGAAGAGCACCTTGCAAGCAGTCAACGTATCTGCAGAAGTCACGAGCGCTGTCATCTGCTCTGGCAATCAAATAAACCCCAGGCTGCGAGAAAGAAGCCACAAAGCTATCATTGCTTCGCTGCTACTCAGTCCCCAGCCAAACAGAGAAACCAGCATCTCTGCAGCTACACGCAGCCAGTAACGAATGTCTTTATCTGCAGCCAACGTAACTGTAACACAGAGTATCAAGGGAGCACAGGGGAATCCACAGAGAAGTCTCCCTAGGAAGCTGCTGTTCTAATTAATTAATCATGAAAGCAGCAGCTGCCGTGATTAAAAAGGACTATTTTAACCACTTTTTACTTAGTAGTCTTTTCAGATGGTGTCAATTTAAGGCAAGCATCAACCACATTTATCAGTTTCTCTTACTTTCACCTATAGCATTTTCTTCTACTTTGATGAACAAAACCCAAAATTGATGTCTGCGAACCATTGTGTGAAGAATACTAAAACCATTTATAAGCAACCACTGCTATGAAGTCAAGCCCATGGATTTTCTCCCAGCTACAAGCAAAACAGTCATTTATACTAAATAAAAGGTCTCATCTTCTAAACAATTAAATTCTTCTTCCTTTTGCATTTCATAAACATTGTGCAATAGTGAGAAGCATACCGCACAGCACACCGCCAATTCTCCGCTTTCCAAGATAACTGGTAGCGGAGCAGGCAATCCACCTCACCATGTCATATCATGATACACACACAGCAACGTGCTGAAGAGTTTTCAAGGCCTTTACCAAATGCTCATTCATAAAACACCTACTATTCTCCAATTTCAACTAGGTTTCAGAGATCTAGTCTAACTGCACATTTCCTTGAAAAATGGCATTGACATAAGTTCTGCCAAAACCAAAGTTATACTTTTATATATATACGCGCACACACACACACACACACGCAGTTTTCCAACACAATACGTTACTTTCTACTCTACCTTTTTCTAACTTTGCAAAAACTACATAGGAACATAAGCCCATACTGGCAGAAAAAGCAGCACTTCATACAAATTTAAAACTTTCCTGTGAGTGTACAGGTTTGACACACAAGGGCAGTATTCTTCCCATGTACAAAACAGTCCTTCTTTAACAGCAACTGTGTGACAACCTCCTGCCATCCCTCCCTATACAAGGTGGAACCTTCATTCACAGATCATCACCCAACAACCACAAGTGACTTTCATCCACTTCCTCATGGGGAATGCTCCTCTCTAGTGACAGTAAGTACAGTGGTTACAGTAAGCATATTGGTTACTTCACCCACACCTGACCCAGAGAATTTCTCTCCTATCATCAAACCACAAAGCACGAAACACTTCTTACTCACTTAGAGATACAACAAACAAATTTATGAGTGCACAGAGCTTCCTAATGTTCGCTGTCAGATGTCAAACAGTTCCTGAGATCAATTCTTATTACATGTTATACAATGTAAAATTCAAACTCAAGAGCTTGTCCTTTCCTGCTTCAAACTACAATTCAAGATACAAACTGCTCTGCACAGCCAAGATCCCTACGACACCTGGCTGGACAAACGGTGAGTGCAATGGACCACAGAAACAGAACATTTAACCGGACAGGGGCCTTACTGGGGCAGACACGGAATGTGGCACAACCTCTGGCAGTGAAACTCAGTCCAGCTGCAAAACTATGAACCTTCACCCAATCAAATCTTAAGTGAGATGCAGAATATATGATTCACCGCATGAATGAAATCCCATCAGCTTTTCTCCATGGCTAGCTTGAAATCTTCAGGAAATTGCCATACGGCAGTCATCTGTGCAAAGCTACTGGTCAGGCTAGCACTTAAAAATTACCTTTGTTTAAAAAGTGAAAACCAGACTATATTTGCAAGCAAGAAAAACCATGAGGATTGCAAAAATGGAAGTAGTAATGGTACCTATGTACCTCACAGAAGTAAGAATAACGTCCTCATGCTTTTATTGCTCCCATCCAAAAAGATGTAGCTCATCTAAATACAAGTTTCCAAGGCAGACTTGACAAACCTTTTTTTTAAATCTAGACATGTACTCCAATTATTTCCAGATATATTATTATAGCTAAAACACGACAGTGTTGAAATCAAGTCTTGGATTTTGGACTCAGTCTATACCATTGCAGTAAAATTTAAATTATCTGATTTCTAGATTAATTTCTACTGTTTAGGGCTTTAATTTCAGAGTGAATGCAGTTCTGAAAAAATCTATTCCTTTATCTGAAACTGTCCAAGCATCAGATTTTAAGTTGCACAAGCGTGTGCCTGGAACACCATTAAGGTTTTAGAAGGAAAGGATATTAAAACCCAGGCTAAACTAAACAGGAAATTTAAGGTGCCTGCTTAACAAGCTATTTTCACAGAGGGAGAACAACAGCACGGGAGAGGAGCTTAAAAGCGAGAACACCAAGCACACCCTGAATGGAAGTACTGGCAGCTCTCTTAATTGCCGAAACAAGCATGCTAACCAATGAACCGAAAACACGATCCTCACCCCCTCTCCCCAGGCACAAAACTAAGCACCAGCTATTCAGCACAAACAAGAAAGCGGATCTCTGGCAGATTATCTTTCCCGAAGCATTAACGCCCGAGAGCTGGCAGCGTCACCCAGCTCAGGGAGCCCTGAGGAGAGATCCGGGGCTAACCCACAGGTAGCGGGCCCAGACGCTGAGCGGGCCCGCAGCACCCCTTGACAGGCCCCGACTCGGCTCCTCAGGGCTCCCACCGACCCCGCAGCCCCTCACCCTGCGGCGCGGAGGGGTTGCGGGGCAGCCCAGTGGGGCACAGCCCCGCAAGCCCTCCGCGCCCTCCCGCTCCCCTCACAGCGGCCCCTCAGCACCCCCCGGCTGCCCTCCCTACCGGCTGCCAGCAGAGCGGGGCCCGGCGGCACAGCCGGAGCCTGGCTGACCGGAATGAAGGGCACGGTGAAGTTGAACTCGGTAGCGGAGGAAGAGAAGAGCAAGTTAGTGCCCCCAGTAGCCCCAGGCTTCGTCGCCGCCATGGCTGCAATCCGGCCACGTCCCCTTCCCCGGCGGCGACCCGGCCCTTTCCGCCCTCAATGCTTTACCCGCTTCTAAGATGGCGGCGGCGGCGACGCGCCCTGACGGCCTCTCCTCGTACGGGTGAGGAGGATAAGGCGGGCCCGGCCTTGGCAGCAGCCGCCATTGCCGCAGGAAGAGGAGGGCGGAAGCCAGGAGCCCCCGTGCTAGGCTTGCGAGCGGGAGTCGGCGGCTGCAGGGCTCTGGCAGCCCCCGCCATGCCGTGCGTGGCCGACTGGCTCAACAACCCCTTCAGCATCGTGCAGGGCATCTTCGGTGAGCGCGGGCCGGGCTCCTCCCGGCGTTGCTGAGGGCGCCCGGTCGGGGCTTCCCCTCACGAGGCGGCGGCGGGAGAGCGGGCGAGGCCGGGGAGAGCGGGGCTGGCGGGGAGAGCGGGGCTGGCAGGGAGGGCGGGCGGGCGG
>Ga0181612_137193_pt1 | contig 12908 bp, 7 predicted proteins | sample HoacroProtozoa21_FD_119630 | JGI IMG/M metagenome (GOLD analysis project Ga0181612, IMG submission 119630) | Hoatzin crop microbial communities from Cojedes, Venezuel. Combined Assembly of Gp0051906, Gp0051904, Gp0051908 | reverse complement strand
TTTTTCCTGTGGCTGTTCTACTAATAAAAATCTGTCATAACTCCAAGCTCTTAATAAATATTTTTCTTCTCAGAAGCTTTTAAGTCTGATTTTTAGGTGTAACTAGCTCTTATGCAACTAATTTTAATACTAGTTTTAAATAATCTGATTTTCTTTATGTGTAGTTGGATAGTAACTACTTTATCAGGAGCAGACAGTAAATAAATAAGGAGTCTGGACATGCTCTCTCACTCTGTTCTACCAAGTAAGGCCCCAAGTGGCAGAAGCCTAGATCACTTTCCAGAGATGCAAATCTAGGCTAACACAGTAACACAGCAATCTCTAATGGAGTTATTCCAGGCTTATATCAGCACGATGACATATGGAATAAAGCCTGAAAACCATAACCATCATGATGTCAGGCAGCCTTCTCCATAACTTGTGGACTGTGGTCTTGGGGCCTCCTTTCAGCACAGAGTGACGAGCATTGGGATGAAGTTTATAGGGTCTCCAGGCAGACTATCAGACTTGCTGATCTCTGGCTTGAGCATATCTACTGGTCTGTCAGCCTAACCATCTACATCAAATCTTTCTCAGAAAAAGCTGATAATAGAAGTATAAATTTTGAATGAACATCAATATATTTTCTAAGTCTAGATCAAGAATTATTTGGGTTTGATTCCAAGTTCTACGTAGAAACGGCATATTACAAAAATTCAGCACTTCTGTTCATGTTTAAGGAGACAACTCAATCTAGATGCAATAGAAATTATGTATAGATCTCCCAGGACACATTAACTACAGTTGCAGTATATGCAAACATGCTCTCCTCACAGGAAGACACAAATATTGTTCCTGTGGGATGATTTCTGTCTTACTGAGGTTCAACATGTATCAGCGTGTCAAACTGACTGATGCAGGACAACATGATTTACTTGAGACCTTCCCTTTGCTGTTGTGATGATCTACACTGATGGATTTGGCTGGAGACAGGGTTGCTATCTCTGCATTTGGCTTCTATACCCAGCCTTATATAGTAATGCTCTCATCTGGCACACTTGTTTGTACATTGTGTCTCACTATGGCTTTTTAATAAAGAACAAGTTTCCTGGCATTTTCTTTGCTGTCCTTAAGGTAGGAAAAATAGGCCACTCCTGGCTTTTCTCCCACAGGTTTTTGCCCACGGAACACTGCTTTAGTTGAGTTGATACCTGGCTTTCACGAAAGTATGTGAACTGTGACTACAGTCCCAATTCTTTCATTTCCATACACACTTATGAAGATTTGAATTTTTTTTTAAAGGATCTGATGGCTTTACTTAGTAAGGACACTGAGTTCATGAATAAGCTAATCGGAGAGATAGTATTGGTTTAAATACACCGAGAATTAATAGCAAATGACACATGTCCATTTTTTGTGGTTTTCTACAGTCATGAACTTTAGGACTGGATAGTAAAGCAATGATCCTTGATTGCATAAAGTGTGTCAAAGTTATTCATGGAAAGACAATCAATGCATTTGCAGCTGAAGTTGTGTCTCATTAAATATTATTTGATGGCTAGTACAGGAAAGTCGGAGAAATATCAGAAGCTTGATTTTCATTAACTGGGAACAGAAGAAGTAACATGATCCCCTTTCATAATTCCTTTGAAAATAATATGCATCTAAGCAAACATACCTGTTATTGAAACTTTTCCTCTAGGTATATTCCACTCTTCTTGATGTGTTTTGGGATTCTATCAGCATCCACTATTATTTCACCATGCTGCTTTTCCCCTCATTCACACAGTCTGTGCACTGGACTGCTTTTTTTTTGAACAAAGTGAGACGGACAGCCTGTTTCTGAAGCCCATCTGCTGTGTTCTCTTGATTTTCCAGTGGATCACGACACCAGACCTTTCCTCCACCTGACCTGGGAGTCAGTCTTCTCAGCAGAGTGCTGCTGTTATTAAGACACAGATGTGGACACTGTCTCCTTCCTCTCTGGCTGTGCTGTTTGTCTTCCAGCCCAGAAGAAAGCTCCAACACGAGAAATGGCTGAGGACCTCTGGTGCAGTCTGTAGGAAAGCACTGGGTGCACGACAGGGCATGAATGCAGACTGCCCCATGCTGAGGAGAGTGTGCAGCCCATTGCTCTTCTTAGGAGGTTCACCAGCCACCAGCTATTATAGAAGATGTGGGTGCCAGCTCTTCCTTTTAGGTAGATTGAGGGCAGTCAAAGTCCTTAGTCACCATAAGCGCCTACCTTACGGGAACTGTGTTACGTGGCTGCTGCATACTTAGGCATCTCTAGCTCCTTAAGAGCAAAGCAGTTGGGTGTGCTTTTGTGGTTAGCTCACATTGCTTTTAGTGCCTAAATTCTACCTAAGTTACCTTATCAGGGCTCTTCCAGGAAGATCATAGTGGCCTCCAAGTTTGACCCTTGGTCTTGGGTGAGCATCTACTGAGAGATATCTCTCACTGTAACCTGGCGACTTGTTTTAACAACCTATCTGTTCCTTCCAGATAAATACTGGATTACCATACAAACACCCATGAACTCCACAATGTACCGTCTAAAGGAAGGTTTTGCTGTATTCAGGAGAGCACTAGCCTTATTGTTAGGAAAAGTTATCTATTCAAAACCAGTTTTACTAAAGGATTTATATCTGGAATTTTGAGGAACAAAGCTGCAGAAAGGTAAAACACAAAACGTGTTCTAACAGTAGGGATCCTTGGCTGCTCCAATGTCTCAGGCTAGTTCACTTCTGCCAACAGACCAGAGACAACACGTGCTCCTGTTGTTGGGGGTGGTTACCTGACCAACCTTTCTTCATTGTTGTGTCCCTTCCTGGTCTAGGTGGAGTGACCCAGCCTTGCTTTTGCCTGTATCAGAATTTCTATTCCTGTCATGACTGTGCACTAGAGCCCCACACAGGACTGCACAGCATTAGGTCATTTCCTCCCTCTTCCTCACTGACGTCTCTTGATTAATATTTCAGTTGTATATCTCAATGGCGACATCCCTGGCTGTGCTCCTTTATTATAGTCTCCTTAAAACAAAGCAATATGATGTTGTAAATTATGCACCATAAGAAATATTAATTATATAAGCACCTTCTAAAGACTGATAGTACTCAGCTTGCTCCAAGCTTTCTGTAAAGTCTACATGTGTCCTGGAGGACAAAGGAGAGTTTTGAGGATGTGCTTGCCAACACTGCACATTTCCATCCTTCTCCTCCTGCACATGCCCACATACGCATATACACACTTCATCAGATTAAGAGAAGCCCTCACGGATGCAGTCCCAGCTGTCTACATCCTTTTCTTGTGTCTAACCTTCAGACCTAAATACGATAATACTTTGCACAAGCCCTGCCATACCTAGAGAACCTCAGACAAAAGACTGTGTTTTCTCCGGCAGAAATCATTGCTGAAGATGCCGGAGTGACATAGCAAGAGCATGAAATCAGAATCAGGCCCAAACTTTCAAGGTTTGCTCTCAGTTTCCTGGCTTTTGTGGTTAGAATCCAGACCCTCAACATTATTTTAACATAGGTTTTGCATTTATATTTATAAACACAGAGTACTGCTGCCTATTTGAGTTTAGAATAGATTGTGGTATAAACACATTTCCTCTTTACACATTATAATCAGTGCACAATGGCCTGCTTTATGTAAAACATATCACAGTCTTTGCTTCTCTGCATGTGCTCTCATGCACATATAGCTTAAATTAACTCACTTAATATTCTCATGATGTGTTCAAAGAGATCTGTGAATGAGGTAGGGAAAGACAGTCTTGCAGTTCCTATTTTGGAAATTGAGATTAAACACTGTATTTAGAGAAACATTTAATGACTATTCATTTTAACAGACTTTTGGTTGATGACTTATTTATAATTTCATCAACCAAACACTTCCCTTGACAGGGTATGTTTTGGCTCACTGTTGCTCCTGACAGCTATGTAGAACAATCCATAGTAAATGTGTCCTTTGGAAAATTAGCCAAATATCATTCCAATGCAATGACTCTGTAGGCGATAAGATGAAAATGATTAGTTACAGTTCACTGAATATTGCCCCAAACCTGTTCAAAACTACTGCTTGGCATAATCTCTGAGAAGGTGTTATGGCTTCTTTCACAGCATCGCTGAAAATAAGTTGAAATCAAAGTTGAGTTTTGTTTAAAGGGAGAATCAGTAAAGAATCGGGGGCTGAATATACCAGAGTCTGAGCTAATTCTGCAAGATATTTGGCTTAACTTGGCATATCTGAATTTAGTTTTTGGGGATTAATTGCACATTCATGGTTTTGTAGTAAGATTTTTCCATCGATGGCCTTGCACATTAACTTTACTTTTAGTGCAAATGCACAAACAGCAGCAGTAATAACAACAACAAAACGACCTAATTCCCATGCACCGTTTTTGCAGGTAGATCTCACAGCATTTGGCAAGGGAAGCCTGTTTCATTATACCCATTTTAAGGAGAGGAAATAGAGACAGAAAGTTTCCAAGACACTGTGAGGTGTATTGTCCAAGAACTCCCTTCCACATGGAGACAGAGAATTGAGATGCCTTTAACTTCAGGCCATTTCAAGACACCTTTACTCCAGTCTTTTTTCACTTGAGGTTCCTGTATGAAGAAACAAGCATGTTATTCACTGAACACTAACAGTGACATCTGTAGCTGGGGCGTTGTCTGCAACACACTAATGACAGCAGGATTGTGCGGTGCTGATGTCAGGCACCGTGGTGCTCTCAGACAGAGAGACTGAAGGACAAAAATGCAATACCCTGTTGCCCTCTTTCAAGAAAGATCAAAAATCCAGAGGTTTGGGACAAAGTGTTTGTTTACGATCTCTGCTGGGTGCGTGTTCCCAGCCACATCTACACGCAGACTATTTCTAAGCTGAAAGAAGAGCGGTGCACTCCCTGTTTTTGCCATCTCCTGAGTCCATGCCACCACCTGTGGCATCTTAGCATGACCACAGGCTGCAGAGCTGATTTTGGGGTGCCCTGGCCTGCACCCTGACCCGATGGAGGCTGCCGTGAGCACTCTCGCTCTCTGCTGCTGCTTTCAGCAGCGTTAATCCTGCTGCTTTCACCTGCAGGTTGGCAGCAACCTGAAGGGGTTAGAACAGCGTTTTTCTCCTGGCTCCTTTCCCACCCACTCTCGGGTGCTCCAGGTGGCCTCATGGACACCGCGCTACTTTGAGCATAGCGTGAAGGGGAAAGGTGAAGTTGCAGAGGATGTCACTCCTCCTATTCACCTTCATCCATCAGGATAACACTGCACTGTTCTGCTTATCCGCACAAGACTGTGATGATGCATAATTTTTTGTGTAAAATGCAGGAAAGACGTAATTTCCCAAGCAGTGACTGACACGAAAGTTTGTATTATTGTACTTACTTACATATGCTTTCGAAAAGTATTTATTATAAACAGCAATATATGTTTTTTTACAAAACAGTCCGTGGATTCGCAAGAGCTGCACGCTGTCTCCCAGTTTATAAAACTTGCAGCATGGATTAGGGATCAGTAGGTCCATCTGCTCAGATTCTGAATCAGTAGACAAGAGAATTTAACTCAATCCACTTACAGTGCTATCTCACCCCTTCACAGAGGTTTTTCAGAAGAGATGTCAGACTACTTTGGAGAGAGATATGTGCAATTGATCTCACTCTTCATACCCCAAATTGATGGGATTTGTCTGAAATCACTGCCTAAGTCAGCAGAAGGGCTGGGGTGAAACCTCTGTCTTCTCACACCCGATGTGAAAAATTATCCTCAGGTCAGCTTTCAAACTCAAACTGGTTTTAATGAAGATAAATGGAAGACTTAAACCCTCTTAGTACATTTAAATATGTTAGCTGTAAGTCTCAATAGTAAAATACTACCTGAGAAATTGCTGCATGTAAAAAAAAGTGTGAGACAATTCCTCTCTGTCCACTCTATGTGTGGAAATAAAGAGGTATACGTAAATCTACTCAGATGCAATATACCCTGCAGATGAAACAGTTAATAGCAAAGGTATGTTATTATCTCTCTTAGTAATTGATAAATATAATGAACACCCTGTATTTCATAGCTGACTTTCCTTTTCTAAGACTAGTCGCAAGACAAAATGTGAATAATTTTTTTTTACTTTCACATACTGTAAGCTAAAATCTGTTCTCTGAGCAGTGCATCGTACGGCTGCCCACCGATGCAGAACAGGATTTGTCTTCCCCTGCCCTCTGAAATTTAATCAGGGATTTCAGCATTATATGCAGATCTGTCAAATTGTATCTCTGCTGAAAAATGTGATTAGGCGCTGACTGCTCCCCTGTAACTCGTGGGTCCACCTCCCTTGCACGCCAGAGGTGGGGGCTGTGCCCCCGCCAGGTCCTGGAGAGCTCGTGGTGGAACATCTCCATCTATCTGATGGAGTGGAGTGTGGGATGAGCACAGATTTGCTGGGGATGTGAGAGGAGACTTGTCTCCTCCTCCTCCGAGCATTACACACGGTATCTCACTGTATCAAACAGCAGTGGTTGGGCAGCCTTTTTATTTAGTCTGGGGCAGAAAAAGCAGGCTAAGTGGGGAGCTTCTAAAATTGCCACACCACCCGCCCCTTTCCCATCAGGGAAAAAAATGGGTCTGTAACACATGCATTGTATATATCTGTGTCTGTTCCTGCCCCTTCCCTGAGTAGTAAATAATTTAAATCAGGGATGAAATCTGAGCGAAATATAGTTTTGCTGAACAGTGCCAGAGATGCTCTGAACAGATACCTGCTGTATTTGTATAATCTTTTAAACAAAATATCATAAAAACTCAATTTCATATCAGCTTGATCCCTCCAGTACTTAATGCAGTCTGCTGGGATTCTGTAGGGCGCAGAACATCATGTAATATTGTAAGAAAAGATCATACCTCTGCCACTTAATGACAGAGCTGCCTCACAAAGGTGGAAAGCAGCAGGACTTTGAGAGTCCTTAAAATGCTGAAAGGCATCAATTACTCTCAGCCAGATTCTTAAACACTCAGCTGTGTGGAAATAACTGTTCCGAAAGAGGCCAGTGTTACCTCTCCACCTAGGTTTTCCCCCAGTTCACCCATGAAAGGCAGCTCAAGACTTCTCAGTAACATAGGCAAAATTGAACTGCTGCCCACAGGTGAAGAATTGGACCTGCCTGGAGACAGGTTGCTTCTACCACAGCAAGGCTGAGGAGAGAGGCGAGGGAAGCAAGCCCTGGAGAGGTTGGGCCCTGCTTTTGCTGCACTTGAGAGAGGAGTGGAAGGGTGCTTTGCAAGGAGCTTACCACCGCCTTGGCCCATGCCAAACACCCTGCTGCAACAACTGCAGCAGGAAGCCCACCTTTTCAGGGCTCTCGCATCACTAGTGTAAACAGCTTAGCTGAGGACACGTTATTTCCTAAAGGAGTCTTCAGCAGTGAGCAACTGTCTCATTAGCTGTGCCAAGAGTCCCCTAATGCATCAGCATTTCTCTGCAGAAGTATCAATTTATATTCAGGGAACAGGTTGCAGAGAGTGATTCCTGTTTAGTTTCTATCCATGTGCCACTTTTCTGTCATTCCTCTGCTGGTAAAATATTCCAAGACCTCCTATTGAACATTGCCTTTCAAACAGATAGAATGAGAGAAGGCGTGATTAGTTCAGGACCAATAGGACAGGTTACATGAAAATGTTGTTTCATCCGTAAGTTAAAGTCTTTCCACTATATATCAAAGAACTATTATGGGTCAAATAAAGACCATATGCATCATTAAAATCTTGTTTTGTGAGCCTTGAAAAACAGAGTGTTTCTCATTTTATTTTGGGGTCATTTGAGTTTGTTTACTTCGCTGTAGATCAGGGGGGTTGGGGTTTTTTGGGTTTTTTTTGGACAGGCTTTCATCTGGAGGGCCAGTCTTGTGCTGAACATGACTGACTTGAATAGAAACATTTAAGTTGGTTCTTATTCAGAAATTGACTTCTCATTTGTGCTGGCTTTTGCACATTGAATTACCAAAGTCAGGTCTTGCCTTCACTTTCTGCAAAGTCCTAGGCTTTACTTCTTATGTGTCTTATCTTTGCATACTTGTCTTTTCGAGCTGCAGGCTCCTTGGGGCAGGGGTTGCATTCACAGTGTTTAATGTGCCTTGCACCAGTGGAGTCCTGAGCTCAGACTCATAAGTGTCAGCTGAAAGGTAATAGGAAGAATGAACTCTGTCTGATCCAGATCATTGCAGAAGGTGATGCTTAAAGTCTAATCTATCCCATTTTGCCTACAGACTTGCATGTTTAGTGACCACTATGGAACTAGAAGGGGAACACGATTTGAGGAAAACGAAATGTCAATAGGTAGCATTTGGTCTTATCTGCAGAAAATGTGCTGCTTAGAACAATATTTCTTTTTTTGTTATAGTTCTACAATAGGTGCTAGTGTTTGTTAGGACAATAAACTTGTCACTTTAAATTGTGGTAGTAAAAGAGCACAGATGCACACAGCACCAAAACCAAACCTCAGAGTATTTTAATTCATTAGCTCAACAACTCATGTTTTAGGAAATAAGGAAGATGGAAAATTAGGAAATGGAACAGGGTCTTACGTGAGTGGAAGTTACATGAATCTGAATGAAGCCAAATAGCATTTACAGGGCAAGAAAAAAAACTTGTGTTCATTGCCAGATATTAAATCTTGCTTATCCTTCCTTAAACTAACCAGAAACACATTGTGTTCAAGTACTGTTTAACAACTGAGATGCTGTGGTTGCACTGTAACTCTCCTCTGCTGCTTTTATCTTCTCTGAAAAGGGAGCATGACTGACAGGCTCGAAGCATGGCTCCCCCTGCTCAAACCCTTCGACATGGGAAGCCCAGAGCAGTTCTGTCTGTGGCCCCCACCCAGGACAGCCTCAGCTTTCAGGCTGAAGGACATCCCGATATGCAACCAGTGGCATCTGAGTAGATGTGTAAGCAGGGTTTCTCTGAGCTGGGTGCAGCAATGTCCTTGTTTTGTGAGAAGGCTCTGAGCCCTTCTACAAGGGCTTCTTCTGTCTACAAGATCTGAGTACTTCTGTTTATATCGCTGATATCCACATTACAATTAAAATTACATTTTTATGAGGAAGGATCTGCAGAATTTCCATTCCTTGCTGCGTATGACTATTTGTATATACGTTCTTGTATTATAGTAAAAAATTGGGGGGGTACACCTGCTCTTGGATGCCAGTTGATGAGTAGGTATCTCGAACTTACAGACCCAGACATATGAGACTAATGCATTTGGATTAATATATTGCAATAACATTTTATCTGAGGTATTGCTAGTTGCATATAAGAGACACTGATCTCCTTCACTGACTTTGGGGGATCAAGAAAAAAACAATCTGCAAAACTGACAGACAACCAGTCTGTGGCTAATAAAACATAAGCTATCTCTAATCAAAGAACGTCTGAGCTGGTTCAAGGACCTGGAGAAACATTTAAAATTTAGATGAAAAGCTAGCAGCTCCAAAAGGAAATAGGGCAGAATGTATGACTGCAAAGATAGGGACACGAGGGGCATAAAGCTCATTTTGTTTTCTCTTGGTTTTGAAGCTGGCTTGCACAGTCACAGCTCCAATAAATCAGAGCAGCTGGTGGGAGATTCTGTTCCACAGCAGCAGATACAATGGTTACCTCTCCTCCAGCACCAGCTCGCACCCTGTGCCTTTGGAAATGGCTTGACCTTGCAGCCTTTTTGTTGGACTTGTGCCAGAGCCATTAAACTAGCACCTTCCACAATAGTCTTGGTCTCCTTGCCATGACACATGTAGAAATACTCCTGTTTACATTATTCCTATCTGTAAAGCAGACAAACTATTCACAGCGCAACAAAGGCATTTCCTCATATTCCCCAGGCACTTCCTCATTAGCACTTCCCTGCAGGCTGCAGTCAGCCTATGGGCAGGTCCTAAGGGCAGCAGTTTCATCTGGAGGATTCCTGTGGAAAACGGGCTGCCTTGTTAGAAGGCGGCTGCTCATCTCTTCTTTCTTCTCCTTCAAGCCACAAAGAAGTTTCAGTAAAGACCTGGGAAAAAAACCATGTTCGTAAAAGCACACAAAGTCCTTGATCGCGTTAAGGGAAAGGACTAAATCCATTGGCAGCACGAGAGGGGAGGCTTAATATCTGAAAAAAATATTTTTTTTTAAATACCTCTTCCCAAAAATTTCCTTCCAGAATACGAGATCCTAGCCAAATTTTTTTCAGTGCTTTCCCTTTCTTTAGTGTTTAGACCTGCTATTATTCTAATAAACTATGCATTAGAAAAAGAGACATGATTTTATCCATATAAATATTGCTGTTGTAGCCTAAGGTTTTCAAGCTCTTCTCATCTGCAGATCTGGAGAAGATATTAGATCGCTAACTCATGTTTACTGGATATAGTTTCTACCAGTTGCATATGGGAAGACCTGCATTCCTTTCATGCTAGCTTTGCAAGCTTGGGATCCCTACTGAGCCCCGTGAGAGACTGGTCACTGTCATTTGACTAGGAAACAGAGATCAAGACAGGTACGGGAAATGGCAGATTCACAGCTCAGTAGCGGGCAGCCCATGTGGTCACATTTTACAATCCAACACTCCCGCTGAAGGAGAATGAAGTTATTATTAAAAGAGCAAATATGAATAGTCCTTATACAAATGTTGTTGTCCACTAGAACAGAGATACATCTTGACATAACTATGCAAAAAGGTTTTGTGGTGTGAGAACTCCTTGCATACTTCAACAACTACTTCAAACACTTCTGAAATACAGCCGACAGTGAGGTAGAACATGGCAGCTTTTTTAACAAAATGCAGCAACACTATGTAAGCTCAGCGCAGGAAATGAAGAAATGCATCACATCTATGTATAAATATCTGAAAAATTTTACATGGACAAGTTGTAATTGCTTTAACAGGGAAATTGAGTTAACAGCCTAGTTTTGGGACACTGTGTTCCAAGGAGTTAAATGATCACAAGCAGTTTGCATTTCATGTTCACGGCTTGTCAGGCTGACAGTCCATCCCAATCAGCATCATGAATATCCCTTTTTGTTCTATCAAGTATTAACTCAGTAGTGTTTTTGAAGGATTATATTTTCTGAAGAATTAGACCAGGTTGGACTGAAGTTTTCAGGGGTATTTAGAACTATGCAATTCCAAGAATGATGCTGAAATCATTGGAGAAGGAGACTGGCACTCTCAGTCTAGGTTGATGGAGCTATAATTTAGTGACTGCATTACTTTACAAATGACTGGTTGATAATCAAACTATGTCTGGTTGTAACAGATCTAAATAACAGAGCACTTGCCTATAGCAGCTGTTAAGTTTTGTGACCATTTTTAAAAATTAATATGTTTACATGTTTTCAAGACTATGTCATGTGAAAGTGTTGGGATTTCAATATGCTCCTTCCAAGATGGAAATTTTCAGTCAAGAGCTTACTGAAAAAACCATTTTTTTCGGTTTTCTTCTTCCAACTTCCTGCACCAACAGCCACTGACTGTGTGATGCTGAATGATCTCCTACAGTATTTATTTTGCCTTTTCCCCAGTTTCTTCTGTAACTTTTCAAAAAATAAAAAAACATCATTTTGGTTGAACTCTTTCAGACAAAATTGTGACTGTCTGAGTGCCATAATTTGGTTTTGTATTGAAGATAGATCTAGAGAGAAGAGTGTTATAGACTGAATCGTCGTTACCTTCTGCTTCTGCCAGGCATTTTTCTTTTACAGATTGTTTTCAAACAGTAACCTAAACTAATCCTACTGAGCATGCAGTGTGTCAGTATTAAACCAAGACATCCTAAAACATGTCTAGGGGAACATACTATCACCTTTACCGTGTTTGTGTGTGACACTACAAGGCATAGCCATAATTCTGATTGATATACACCTTACTGCACACCCGTATTCTTTCTGCCTGGTCCCTACAGCTCTTAAAGGAAAGTTGTTCTGGTGAATTAAATAAAAAAATGTGTAGTTGTTCTTTCCAGAATCCAGAAATCTGGGCAAGTGGTTAGAAACCAATGAGAGATGGGACATGTGAGGATACAGGGAGTCACTAGGACTTTGAGATAAGCCCATTACTTGAGTACCTACAAAAAGAGAATACATGGGAAAGTAATTAATACTGAAACACGAATAATTATGGAGAATTTTAAGATTCAGCTACTCATTCAGATGGAAGAGGCTGATCCACAGCTCTGACATGTTCATTCAGCACAGTATTTACAAGTTCAGGGAGCCAATCCGTCAAAATTGTTGCATGAGGTTTGTGTGGCAAGGTTTTGGTAGCAGGAGAGCTACAGGGTTGGCTTTTGTGAGAAGGTGCCAGAAGCTTCCTCCATGTTTGACAGAGCCAGTGCCAGCTGGCTCCAGGATGGACCTACTACTGGCCAAGGCCAAGACCATCAGCGACAGTGGTAGAGTGTCTGAGATAACATACCTATGGAAAGGGAAAAACACCCTTCACAATAACCTGCAGGTGGAGAGAGGAGTGAGACAATGTGAAACAGCCCTGCAGACACCAAGATCTGTAAAGAAGGAGGCGGAGGAGGTACTTCAGGTACCAGAGCAGAGAATCCCCTGCAGCCTGTGGAGAAGACCGTGGTGAGGCAGGCATGCAGCCCATGGAGGTCCACAGTGCAGCAGATATCCACCTGCAGTCCATGAAGGACCCTGTATTGGAGCAGGTGGATGTGCCCGAAGGAGCTGAGGTTGGAGCAGGCTCCTGGCAGGACCTGTGAATCCATGGAGAGAGAAGCCCATGCTGGAGCAGGTTTGCTGGCAGGGCTTGTGACCCCATGGGGGACCCATGCTAGAGCAGTCTGTTCCTGAAGGACTGCACCCCATGGAAGGACCCACGCTGGAGCACTTCATGAAGAAATCAGCCCATGGGAAGGACCCACACTGGAGAAGTTCATGAAGTCTGGA
>Ga0181612_124727_pt1 | contig 12908 bp, 11 predicted proteins | sample HoacroProtozoa21_FD_119630 | JGI IMG/M metagenome (GOLD analysis project Ga0181612, IMG submission 119630) | Hoatzin crop microbial communities from Cojedes, Venezuel. Combined Assembly of Gp0051906, Gp0051904, Gp0051908 | reverse complement strand
TTTCCGCATTCTGGGGATTTATCAGGCCTGCTGGTTTGTTTAATGTGCCATTTTTATCAGGTGGCTGTTAAGTGAGCATATGCCTTTCTTTGAAATGTTTTGAGGAGTAGATCCTTTGACATCAGTTCTGTATTTTTGCGTGTCAGCCTCGTTCAGTGACTTCATACCCCTCACTAAGAAAGAGAGTTAAATGGATTGTAGCGGTCTGCAATAAGGTTTTCCTTGCTCTTTGTCCCTATGCTTAATGTTACTTTTCTGTGACCTTTTTTTTTTCCTGCTTTAGTACTTTTTCTCATTCAAGCTATACAGATGTTACAGTTTAAAAAAAGAAAAAGTATTGCATTTCAGTCTCCACCAAGTTTATGCTCCCCCACCTCTTGCATAATGGAACTTTTTTCTTTCTTCTTTTTTCAGAATGTAAATCTTTATAATAAACTTTCTTTTTCCTGTAATCCTTCAACTGCATTAGTAATCTGATTAATTTTTTATCTCCGTTTTCTTCCCTAGTTCCTCTGCTATGTTCGCTGGCACTGGGTGGACAGTGAGCTTAGTTCTGTGCTTATGGCAGTTCAGATGTTGCACACTAGTAGCAGATGAAACTGTTGTGATGGGCTGATGTGAGGGTGTTTTCCTTACACATTGATCTGAATAATGAGAAAATAAATGGATTGGTGCTGTTTCTAGGGAGATTTGATAACTGTGGTTTTGAGATGATCTTTCTGTCAGGAGAATTCATAGAGGCTTAGTAATTTTGATGGAGATTGTATATGATTAAAATTATTTTGAAGCGTGCCATTATTTTCCACATTTAATCTATAATTTTCTTTACAACAATGTCTTCTGTTTTTTGGGGGGGAGGTTGTGTGGGCAGCATGTGCAGTGGAGGAGTGTGTCAGTGGAGGCTTCCACTCATGTTTGTATTATATGTATTGTGAAGTCATGACCTCCATCATCAGGCAAGGTGCTACTGTACAGCTCTTCAAAGTGCACAGGTAGCTGCCATTTAAATGTGTATCTTGGTTGCCCTGAATGCTGTGTGTCTGTAGAGCCGTCTAGAAGACTTTGTTAGAAATACATATTTTCTTTCCCCATAAACTGTAAAATGCCTGAAAGTGAGACAGCTTAGAATATTTCTCCTTGTTAAAATTAATTCAGTTTCTCCTTGAGAGGCCAGTCTATATAAATTCTGAAATATTGATGTGATTTCTATTTTTAATTTTTTTTTTAAGTTGATGCTTTTCCTCTTGAGTTATTTAACAAATATTTGAAGTTGCTGTTTAGGAAAATACATGTAAATTGTTTTTTTGCAGGAAACAGGAAAGAAATATGAAAATGTGTTTGTGTCTTTGTTGAGATGAATTGTATTTTTCTCTCACTTTTCAAGGCAAATACCATCTAACTTCAGAATTTTTATAATACTCTGCAAAATATATTTATGTACTATTGGTTATAGGTGACAGCTCTATTGATCTAAAAGCTCACTCAGAACAATCCTGAATGAATCTTCAGTTTGTATAAAAATGGTATTTGCAATTTTCATTAAAACTCACAGCGAAAAAAGAAGAGTAGGAAAACACAAGTTGGCTTCAGTTCAGAAACTAGCTCTGATAGTTTAATGCCACAAACAAATTTGGTCTGCAACTCAGAATATTATGATCGATAGTAAAGGATGGATTCACATTCTTCATCCTTTGCCTTCAGTAGACGGGGATGTGTGATACAGGTGGTGCCATGTGACATGGATGAGTGTTTCTCTGGAAGAACCGGGGTTTACTGGAAATGCCGACTGCCCGAAGTCATGGGGTGTATTTCTCCTGTGCTTGCGGAGCCATCATTTCTCTGCTGTGCTTGCCAACAGGGTGTGTGTTCTTGTGGAGTGATGTGTAATCTTCTCCACCAGAATATGGAAGCATAACTTCAAGAAGTTTTTAGCCTTTAGAAAAAAGAAACGTGTCACCTATCCAAAGTTAAACGGTTGCATGTGGCAGAAAAATGTTCAAATGTTTTCTTGAAAGTCTGCTAAAATGGGGAATACAGTGTAACTGGGGAGAAGTCAAGCTGATGATGATCTATTCCCTTTTCTCTTGCAGCTGGAAGGGTTGAAAATGAGCATGTTGATTTAAAAGCAGTTTGTGGATATGGCTTGTTGTTTTCTCTTTATTTGAACATTAAATACTGCTGGAGAGTACAGTATGTGTACATGTGCAAGGGCAGCATTTCTGTAAAGTTCTTCAGTGTTGTAATCCTAGTTTCTGCTTCAGTGGGAATGACTGGAAACTTTGGTGAGGGTGAAACTTAGTCCTAGAGAAAATTAATTTATCTTAATTTATTAGATCCTAATTAAGATCCATTAAATGAATCTTAAGGTCAGGGGATGTCTTTTATGTCTCTACAACTTATGGCATGTGGGTGGTCTGTTCCCTGTGTGAACATTTAGGTTCAGTTTAATAAAAGGAATAATAATAACAAGCTCATATGATCTCTTCTAATGCTAAAGGACAGTTGTGAAGATCTTTGTGAAGATTTCACATTCTGCAAAAACTGTGTGCCATACTCTTTGAGAGTATGGACAGGTCTTGGGAGTGTTAAAAGCAGAGGGAGAGAGCTCTTTCTGTGTCATGACTCCTGTCAACTCCTTCTCTGAGTTGGTGTGCCAGGAGCTCCCAGCACGTAGTAGCAATTAATCTTAGCAATTGGCTTAAGAGGTGGAGGAGGAGAATGAAAAGAAGGAGTCAAAGTGAGATGTTCTTCGTGAATCCCTGGTGGGAGAGTGCGCAACACTCCTGGAAGCAGGCTAGCCAAATAGCAATTCAGTTATAAAGTGGAGGTCTCAGTTTCAGCCAACGTTGATGAATTTGTCCTGTTCCTACAAGGGCCTAAAGTTGAGTCTGCAAGGAGCTCATTAATACCCTGTCCAGGTCTTTTCAGAATCAGAGTGCAAAGCTCAACACAGCAAGGCCATCTGGGGAGTGCTGAAGACTGTCTGCATCACACATGCAAAACAAGCCTGGTCTTGATGTGCTGGTGTTATAGTCATTCTGCATGCCGTTATGCATATGACTAGATCAGATAGGCTTGGCGTTAGATCTATTGTGCATTACCTTCCTGCTGTCTTTCAAAGCATAGACATTGTCATTTGAGTATGAACTTGCTTGACCTTCTCTGTAAATCCACAAGCATCTCACTGATGTAAATTATTCTGATATTACCACATCCTTTTCTTATGAATGCGAGAGTCATGCTGAGTTTGACATGTTGCTCGGAAATCTTAAGTTTTTCTTTTGGCGGTGTAGTATAAAGGTATAGTTCCTGCCCAGTAACAGTGCTTGCTTTATTGAGAAGAGTGGACATCTGGATGCACTGACAATTTTTCATTCTGATTTTGCTTTCCATGGATCACATATTCAGCCTACTTTCTGAAAAGATGCAGTTTATTGGAAATGGTTAAAATTTTGAAACAGCATTACAAGTTTATGCATGTAAGCTAGCAGTTACAATGTCTTATGCGCAAACAAAATTTTTCATGCCCATCATATACCATTTGTACCTTAGAGAGGTCTTGAATTATAGGGGGGAAAAAAGGAAAGAGAAGGAGAAGAAAGTGGCAATACTGAATCTAGGTATTTTTTTTCATCAGAAAACACTAACCTATTGAAGAAGCGACATTTTTATAGGAATGTCATAGGTCAGGGAGAACTTTCTTTGGAAAAGATTCCATGTATCTAAGGTTATTCTCTCTTTTTGCCTGAAAAATGCTCTTTTTGCATGAAAAATGACAATTAAAGCCCTTGGTCTGGCTTCCTTTTGCAATCCGTGCTCGTAAGTGAATACTGGCTGTTCTGCTGCTGGACCTGATTCATACTGTGTAAATTCTTTACCAGAACAGGAACTTAGAGCTGGGTCATCTTCATACTGGGTGAGTGGTCTGGCCACGTGTCTGTAGGCAGCATCTCTGGCTCTGTATATGTTTATGAAGACTGCGACAAGTCTTGTAAAAGAAACAGAGAGATCCTGATGTCCACAGCAGCCTGGGCAATCACCTGAAGTATTTAAGAATTGGGAGACAGGGGGATGACAGCTAAAACCTTTAGAGTGGATCTTCTAATAATTGGCTCCTTTTCACTGAGAAATGTCATTTAAAGGGGTTTTTTTTTGTTTCCGTTCAGAATGCACTCTTTCTTTTAGGTGTGGGATTCACTATGTTGTCTGCCTCTCCTGTCCTCCACATTTGAGCAGAGCTCTTGAGTTTCATTTCTCACCAGCTTTATCTATAATTATCTTGTGCTTTTATGTGTTTCCTAGACAAACTGGCTCATAAATTGGAAGTCTGAATGAAATTTAACTTTAGTTTTCAATCCTGAGTATTGCAGTGGTCAGGAAGATGTTTTGCCTGAGTCTTGTTGGCAGACTGTGCATGTAAAGGTATTTTTTTCCCGCCTTTTCCTCAGCCTAGCATGAGGTGACAATGGAAAGTTTCTTTTCCTCTTACTGCTAACAATCCACATGTTGATGCCTGATAGGAAAAACAATACGCTCAAGGTTACCATATTTTTTGTATGTATACACTGTGGGTTATCTCTGGCTTGAGAGTTTTGTTTGTTTTTAAATGCGGGCCAAGTCAAATCCTGCGGTTTAGCAGCAGTGTGCATTGTGTGTGTAGGGATAACAGGAGAGGAGTTTTTTCCAGGGTTCCTTCCTCAGTAGTATCCTGGTCTCTTGTGGCTTGTTTGCTTTGTGCATAGGAGTTATCTGTGAACTTTTTTTAAAGAACTTTTTAAGGCCTCCAACTTACCTGAAGCAGAGGTTATGTATGTGCAAATACAGTGCTGTTATTCTAGGCCTCTGGGATACTATTGCTCTACAAAATATATGGAGGCTAATAGCAGTGGCTGTTTCGTGATGTGCCATGTACTGTTTGTTACTTTGGGACTATAAAACCTGATTTGCTTGTCAGTCTACGCAGACCTAGTACACAGCAAACAACCCATGTAGTAAATCAAGGTGCCATGCACTCACCACAGCAGTCATTTTCAAACAAAATATGTGTCGTGTTCAGTTAGGAGAATGTGTGCTAAATATCCCCATTATAAATCACAACTCAGAATCACAGAAGAGTGATTAGTCAACTTACAGGTATTTTTCCATTTATATTGCCCTGTAAAACTAAATAATTATTTTTCATTCCTTTATCGTTGTTGGTTACAAGATCTATTGACTTGGGGTTTACCAGGAGCCAGTAACTTTTCATATTGTAGATACTTTCCGATTTCTAATTGTATTCTACAGAACACAAAAGCAAGATAAGAGATTTATTTCTTTTTCATTTTCCCCCACTATCCCCCATTTCCCTTCTTTTCACAGAATATCTCCATGCATAACACAGTTGGAGGAGCAATGGCAGGACCTGGATCTCACCAGCTGACAAATACAAGGATGCCAAACCACGACACCAGCGTTGTGATTCAACAAGCCATGCCGTCTCCACAGTCCAGTTCGGTCATTACGCAAGCACCTTCCACAAATCGACAGATTGGGTAAGTTCATTTCTGTTTTCTCATTTCTCTGGTTTTCTGGCTCTGGCAACTGCATGTGGGACCAGATGTTGTCCTCGTGGTTCTTAAGGTTCAGCTGCATGCAGGACCAGATGTTGTCCTCGTGGTTCTTGAGCTTATGGGGAGCTCGTACTTGATCCTGCCAGCGTGCGGCAAGGACCCCTGCAACACGTGCTGCAGACTGTGGGAGAATGGCCAGGGTACTACATCTACTCCAGACCTGGCACTTGGGTTCAAAAGGGGCAGAGTGCTGTACTTGCAGGGAAGTCCTGCTTTCTCCTTCCAGTTTTTTGGTTTTATCTGCTTACATTCAAAGTTCATGTTTTTTCTGTAACTGCTCTAGGAAGAAAGACAGAGTATTTCTGAACCTGATGCTTTCACTTCCTTCAGTGGGAATTCTGGGTGCTCAGTGGCAATAGGCTGTTTCCTAGGTACTCTGTTTAATTGAGGAATGCGAGAAGACAAAATAAAAAGACCATCAAGATAAATGGAGTTTGGCACAGCCACCTCTGTGAGCAGTTGCTCAATTTGTGATGATGGATCGATACTTATTCCCATAGATTGACAATATGGATGCTTATCATATTGGCTTGAATGCCAACTGTGTGCTCGTGTTTGGATAACTGCATGTACAAAAACATGCGTGTCTTGTACACTTGGTTACTTCCAGCAAACCTGAGGTCCTTATAAGTTACAGTAACTTTTTTTTAATTATACAGAAACTGCCCAGCTGGTTTGAGGGTACAGTTTTTTTGTTGCACAACTCTGAGAATTTGGGGGGTTTTATGCATGAAAACATATGGATAAAAAGATAGATCAGTGGACTGAGAATGAAGCAGCAGTCTAGATTCGTTATCTGTCATTTGTAATTTGGTCACATCCATTATATGATAAGTGCAAAAGCAGTCTCTGTCCCCAGTCATTGCCTAAATAATTGATGAGCAACTTGCAGTCTCTTCTGAGTAAAACCAAAAAGTGAAATCCTGGCAGTGAAAACTCAAAATCCAGTTTTCTTTTAATATTTCTGGTGGCTGGGGCAGGATGTGGACCACAGGCTCACTGTCTCCCAGTGCTGTGGTGGCAGGGATGGCTCATGGCCCGTGGCACTGACCGCTCTGTAAGGGTCACCCAGCCACGCACAGGACATGGATTCCATCCACTGCCCCAGTTTTGCGCTCCTGGCAAAGCTCCTCTACTTTCTTTTTTATTACAGTTTCAGGATTTGGTTCTTAATATAGAAATCTGATAGTATGTGTAAGGTAAACATATTTGATGGATGTGCCTTTGTATGTGTTACAGATTGACAAAACACAGTGTTCACTGAGATTTCATGTTCAATACCATTTGCCTCTGAATCCAAGAATGAATCCAAGAACGTCCCGTTCTCTTCAAAGACAGGGGGCTGGGATAGAGAAAGAAACAGTTTTTCAGTTTTAGAAAGAAAAACAGCTAATGCCATTGTTTGGGTTAAGGATGATTAAGCTTCTGTTCAAATTGTGACTTAATAGGTTTAGTGGTAATTATGATCCTAATTAAAACAACAAAAAAAGCCCTAACAACTTTTAATACTCAGTGGTGAAGTGTGTTATATGGGACTGTACTTGGCTTCCAACCCATTGTTTCTATATAATGAGAAAAAAAATCCTGCATGTGGTTTTGCAAGACCCTGTCAGTCAGGTTTTAGGTTTGCGTTGGTTTGGGGCCATGGTGATTAGAATCTCCAGAGTTTGAGGGGTTGAGGATAAAAAGGCCTATTTCTTAGACAGTGATGAGCATCTCATTTGGGATACTTTGTCATGACATATCTTAATTCTCCCCTGTGTCTGAATCACACAAATGCTTCCGAAGTCCGAGCCTAAAGCTGCGCTATTGGGAGGCAATTGTCAGCATTTTAGTCTGCGTGAGATGGTGTGTGAATGAGACTTATGGTGTGACCTCCACCATACTCTGTTCCCCATTCTTCCCTCTTCTGAGGAGGTTTTGTTTTTTGTTCATGGTGTGTCCTAGGAGATAATTGCTGCGTTTTGGACTTCATCTACTTGCCAAAGTGTGGAGCATCCTAGTTGTTTGTCTGCTTTTCCTTCAGTCTTTTCCCTGTGGTGCTTGTTTTATTTGTTCAAAGAACATATCTTGTCATTTCCATTTATCTTCATCTTGTCCTTCCGAATGTGCTAAGAATTATATCCAGGACTCATTCATGAGGAATACAGACTGGACAATGGTTTCGGTATTAGGCAACTGAAGAAAAATCCAGATGAATTCAGAAAATGTTTGAGTTCTGCAAAGTTTGGTGGGTTTGATTTGGCCTGACACAGTTGAGATGGTTCAGCTTTTTAACAAGCCCACTTTCTGAGGTGCTCAAATCAGTGGTTTTGGGTTGGGTTCCCCCCTTTTTTAAAAACATCTGCTGCCCTGAAGGGTAGATGAGTCTTCACCATGGAGAATTGTGCCAGGGAATATGCCTTTTAATAAGCAATAAAAACAGCAGAGAGCAACTGAGTAAAACTCCCATTGAGCTAGTTCTGTAGGAGCAGGATCAAGCCCTAAAGGTTATATAGAACCATCTTGTAGCAATATTCTGATTTTTATCACAACCACAAATATTTTAGTGTCAGACTATGGCCAAGCCACCTGCAAATGTTTGTGATGGCCTTACTCCAATGAAAACAAGGAACAGCAATGAAAGTCTTCATTTAGACCCTGCTTGTAGGCTGTGCTCCAGCAACAGAGAATGGGACCCACCTGTGCCCGCACACAGCTCGTTCCATGGTGAGGAGTGGGTGAGTTCACAGCAGCTGGCGTTCCCGAGGGATGTAATTTTTCCCTACTTTCTTCTCTCCTTCTCTTTTTCCTCCCTCTCTCTCCACCCCTCTTTCCCTCCCTCCCTCCCTGCCTCTCTCTTTTTTCCTATCCCCTCCTCTGGGGGCTTGCATGTAAAATTGACACAAGGCATGGGAAAACATGACCGAATGATCATTGTTGGGCAAGCCTTACTGGCACGGTGAATATACACACATTGTTTCAGGTATTAAGCTTCAGCTACTACCGAACAGGCATCCAGCCAGATTAATCAGAAAAAGGGAAGAGCATGAAGGTTAATAACTTAAAAAATAAGACAGGGTGCAGTCCTGCTTTCCTCCCACCATGTACCTGGTTGAGAACAAACAGCAACATTATCATTACAGCAAACTGGCAGGCTGGTATAAAGGTCCCAGATAGTATTTTTGTGGTGAGGCAGTCTCTAACCTCCTTGCAATCCCTCCTCCCTCCCCCCCAAGCCTTTAGCATGTGGGAGGAATGCTGTAACTAGTAACTACTTGTGCTGATGAAAAATCAGTTGAGGAACACTTAGCAGTGAAGGGTGTCTTTGCCTGATTAATAGCACATCATTTAGAGATAAGATACATGGAGGAAGGGGAGAAAAAAAAATGATAGCAGACATACATCTGTCAAAGGTATAGAAAGGCAGATAAGCTGAATCGGCTCAAGATACAGGACTCTGAACTAGGCTGTACAATAGCAGTGCTTCTTGTCTTTTTGTTAAAATAACTCAATTTTTTCAATGACTGGGTATTCAGCAATGTGCGTGAAAATTATGGTCAGACAAATTGGTGACAACACAGTACACTGGTTGCTTTATCTGGACATGTCTTTTGCTAGGTAAGATGTCTTTTTTAGACCAGCAAAGGCTGTAGGTGGCTGCAGCCTAACAGCTCAGCTTTCCTGGAGATAGTAACCTGCTGATGTTTTTCAAGCTAGTAGTAGACGTAACTAGTAATTATTCTGGCTTGAAACTCGCTGGTACAGCTCTGTAGCCAAAAGTGAACACAGGAGGATTCAGGGTTGTCACAGGTCCAGCAAGTTGTTAACAAAGTACTAAATGTAGAGGGAGACGTGAGTCCAGTTTGAGTGAACTCAGGCTCCGAAGTGGACATAGCGCACTAACCATGTGATGTAGATTATCTGTTTTACAAGTGTTGTAGAGCATTTTAATCAAGATAAGATGATCTACTGGCACAGCATCAGAAGGGAAAAATTGCAACCACATTTGGTGAAATGCAAGCAGGTAGGAGAAGGCAACAAGAGGGATTTGAAAGATGCCTTTGATGCGTTTATGTACCGAAGAATCACGGTACCAGTGGAAGGACAGCCTTTCAATCCCCACATGCAGCATGTATTTTAACACCTATGCATTTCCTTCCTGTTCTTCTGTCTTCCCTCTCATGATGCCATATGTCTCTCTCTGCTTCCAGTTTATCATCTCTTTGTGGGGTTGAATGCTTTACAAACAGAGGAGCATGGAAAATTAAGTGGCCGTGAAAACTGCATGTAATGTGTTCAGTGCCACAATGAAGGGCAGACTCATTGTGACTGGCCTTCGGGATTTGGAAAATGAAAAAAACTTCTCAGCTGTAGTCTTAATCTGAGGGACCCAAGATGGCAGGAGGACAGGGCTCCTCTCTGGCAAGCCCAGGAGTTTTGTCATAGCAGCAAGCTATCTGAGACTGCAGCTGCTGGTTGAGTTCTCAGAGTATCCTACTATCATCCTATATAGCTTGAGTAGACGGAAGAGACTCCTGTAAGAGATCTTCATGGGCAGAAACTCTTCCATAATACAGCTAGTTCTGGAAGACGCTTGGAATAGGCTGGTAACTCAGAAAGCTCTTTGTACATGCCAGAGAAAGTCTTTAAGCTCCTAGTAAGTTGGAGGAGTGTGTGGCATCAAAGAGGCCGTAGAATGATGTGCTTTTATTAAATTCAAAGACCAGTTCCCTTCCCAGGAAATCTGGGATAAAAGGCTCTGTTCTAACCCATGTATTTGAACTGAAGCACCACAGTATGTTGTGAGATGATAAGAAGTAGGCAGTGAGAGATGAAGTATCAAATGACCTCTTGGTTACTTGATCAGGTCCAGTCTGTAGCCGTGGTTGCACAGGATGCAATAACATCAGTTAGATCACTGGAAGGGGAGGAAAAGGGAGGGGTGGGAAGAGAGAGCATCTGACAGCGTCGTTCTGTCCAAATTTTTTTTCCCATCTTTGTACATCAATAAAGTTGGGCTTTATTCCCTGTTTAATGCTCCTGCTTCTTTTTCTTCTGTTTATGCTAAGACATGTTTTCTGTAGTCCCTTCTACTACACTGACCTCGGCCAACCTTAACATGGAATCCCATCAAACCACATGTGTGCAGGTCTCTGGGAAGCTCAGGTGAATTACTTAGGAAACAATTACAAGCGAGCCATTCACAGAAACAAGTCTCATAGCTTATGGCTAGTAGACAGAGTGATGTGGGAGAAAATGGACTCTGACAGGTGGATCCTCTCAAGCAATTTCATTGCTTTTACCTAGCTGATGCCCAGGTCCACCCATTGAGCTGTAAACTGAACCGTGCTGCTCTGTGTGTGTGACATTTGGAAGCTCTCTCTGCTCCCCAGCCTGCCCTGTTGCTGTTTGCAACAGCATGTTCAATTGCCACTGACTCAGTCTCTCCTGACACTGCTGAGTCAGGAAGAAAAAGAGCAAACAGGACCGGTCTGCCTGTCAACCACAGCACAAAAGGGTGATTGTTCACACCATCGCGCTTGTATCCCCAGCCACATACTCCCATGCCTTTCCAAAACCTTCTCCTTGCTGTAAGGTCTAGGGAGAGGTTGGAAAGTACTGACATATATCAAGATGACTTTCAGGGGACTGAAAGGAGGATCATCAGCCAGGTAATAAATAACCTGTCAACCAGGAATGGAGATGGTTTAGCGTGTTTCTTATCTGCCTTGAAGTCAACTGTTATCCTGGAAGTTATGTGCTTGTTATGTATGTTGGTTAGATTTATTAATGAACGCAGTATGTTATGCCTCATACTTTCTACTTGACAAAAGTCCTAAGCTTGTTAGAAATGTTGCTTGTTTACAGCAACATCACCAAAAAAACGCATCAGAGGTATTGTGTGACTTGCTGGCCTCTCACTCTTATTAGAATTGTTGTCTTTCGTTATACAGAGAAACCAGCCCTCTCCTGATGGTTGTTTCAGATAGGTAGCGAAGTCGCACTCAAGCCAATTCTTATATAAGCAGTTTCTCAAAAGCGAGATCAGAGTAGCGTACTGCAACCATAACTGTATTTGAACAGAAATAGCAAGCTTTCATAGGCATAGGTTGGCTCTCACATCAGAGTAAGTCATAAATAGGATTTAAGTATGATATACGGAACATGGAGAATACAGCATTGATTGCTTAATTTTAGTGGTTGGTATCTCTTATGTACCTCTCGTATATATACAATACACACTGTATAAATCTTCTTTAAAGGTGTCATCAAAATTTATAGTCAGAGCTTCTGATTTATATGACTCTTTGAACTAAAACAGATGTAAAGTCATTTTTGGATGGAAGAGGATCTTGGAGTTGCAGTGGGTTTGATCCGACAGATCAAGCTTTGCTAGACCAGAAATGATCATTAGAGCTCTGCGCAGCCGAATCGCATAGCTCTGCTCTTCATCACAGGTTTGCACTTAACATGCCCTGATGCATGATTCCAGTATGTGTTTTATCCAGGTATCAGCCTGTTTGACAGGTAACTAAGCCACAGTAAAACACTAACTCAAACAATGTAGACTTTGTTTGGTGTAAGGGTTTTTTTTTATTATTATTATTTATTTCTTTTCTGTTTATTTAAGAGAGTAATTTGCAGGTTCCAGAGAAAGAGCAAGCTTTGGGGTGCTGCCTCACACCATGTCAGTTCAGAGAAGGGATTAAATGTTTGCCAGGAGTGGCACAATGGCTATAATGAGTGAGTAAAAAGTGAAGAGCTTTATGTGCACAGAACTCTGATAAAAATTTAGTTGCTTACTAAGAATGTTTCAGTATGGGAATTTGGCATTGATGTGGTGAACAGAAACCACTTTGATTTTACATGGTTTGTCTTGCCAGTGTATTTTTGAATACTTTCAAATGGATATAAATGTACTGTAAGTTAGTAAACTACTGTAAGTTAGTGAAGTGTTAATGTTTTGGTTTGGTGGTTTTGTTTTGTTCTGTTTTTTAGGCTGGTACCTGGCCGAAAACCAATGACAATAGTTCAGAGAAAAATGTTTGGGGGAAAACACAGAAATTACAGACTATGCATAAAGTGTAAGGATACTGTTTTACCACCTGTAAAATCAGGCCTTCCCATTAATTGATGAGTGTTAGAAATCAGTGGTCAGTATGGTGCCATGTGAGGCATATATGTGGTTTTGTTTATACTTACAGACAGGACAAATACACATGTGAAAAAAAGCCAACCCAAACCAAATCCCAATACAATGTAAAACAAAAGCACAGATAAATCTAAGATGGCCACAACACCAAAATGATTTAT
>Ga0181612_174147_pt1 | contig 12909 bp, 12 predicted proteins | sample HoacroProtozoa21_FD_119630 | JGI IMG/M metagenome (GOLD analysis project Ga0181612, IMG submission 119630) | Hoatzin crop microbial communities from Cojedes, Venezuel. Combined Assembly of Gp0051906, Gp0051904, Gp0051908 | reverse complement strand
TAGAATTGTAGACTTCTTAATGACCAATTAGCAAAATTATAAAGCAAAAGAACAATGTCCGATAGCAACCTCTAGGATCGGTATAAAAGGATGCTGTCTAACCTCAAGATCTCATTTCTAAGTAGCAATTTTAGTCAAGAGTTCATAACTGTACATAGAAATTAGGATTATTTTTATAATGTACTTTGTCTTGCATTTATCCAGTCCTCTATTTCATGTGTGCAGATTCTGACTTTACAGATATTTATCTATATTTATATGCATGTATATGTGGTTTTTAGCGGCACAGCCTTAAAATACAGCCGTCTATAAACTAACTCGGAAAGATGACTCTCTCTGCTTATTGGCACTGCACTTTTTGATACGTACATTAAATATGCATCTGTTTTACTACCCGGAGAACACACAATGAGTGAAATCCAGCTGTTTGCCTGTTACTCTTTTGACTGAAAAATTGTAGATGTTTATGGTTTAGATAGATACACAGTTCATGCTCGGATGCGATAGAGTAAAGGTGTTATTGATGAGTTTGGGATGACTGCAATACTTATGAGTAGTGAAGCCCTGCATGACTTATGCGGCTCATCTCAGACTAATGCCAATAAATTGTCTGTGTCGCCCCACGTCTCGCTATATTTTGTGCACGCTACATATTTTACAGGCAAACTATTTCAGAAAGGTGTTAGAGACTTTTGAAGAAATTATTTGTACCATTTTTCATAGAATTCTTCTCGTGAAGGCAGACTGCGGAGTTACCAGGACTCTGACTCCATACGAGCAGAGAAAAATTGTACAAATATGATTTTATAAACCTTTACTTACACAAAGTATTATTTTTGTATATAACAACAGGAAGATTTTAAGATCATATGTATCTTGTGAACTTCCTAGGCAGAGAGTGCTTTACTCACTGAAAAGCTGTAAAACATCAGAATTCTTATTCTGTTTTTAGTGAGTTGCAAAAGATCTTGATCACCAGTATCTTATCACCAGTGACTGAATGCTGTCTCTGCCACACCTCAAAAGTGTGCTTTGTGGATGAGAAATTTTACATTTGAAGAGGAACTCCTCTATTTGATTTAAAAAAAAAATATTCCTTCTTCAAACACAAATGCCAGCTCCTTGCAGAGCAGAAATTGGGGATGTTTGAAGTAAACTGGATAGGGAAAGATGAGGGTGCAAAGCGCGCTTTCCCCACAGCACGACCGCCTGCACACCAAACCCCTCTAATGACAATAAGTGATACTCAGGGCTTGGTCAGAAGAATAGCGTAGAAAACATCCTGTTAGGTGTCAGCAGTTGTGGAATGAAGAGTTAGACATTGGTTGATGAGAGAAAATCCTCAATTTCTGGGGTAGTGACCTTGCTTGTGGACTGCACAGTTCAGAAGCAGCTGAACTTGAAATAGCTGAAACTCAGACGCGTGAAAAGGTATTTTTGATGTTACTTGCTTCTGTGTCCTTCAAGAATCTTGCCCAGCTGAATGGGTACAGCATAAGTTTGAAAGCCGCGTCCGTCTCTGCGTCGCTTTTCCGTGTCCAGCGTGCGTCGTGCTGGGTCGGTCTGTCAGGAGCCCTCTCCTCCTGCGGGCTCACCCCAAGTTACCAGCGCTCGGTGCTTCTCCAAACCAGCCTCAGGGTGCTGGAAGCTGACCTCCCCAACACGGCGGTACTCAGATACAGGTACTTTAGAAGAGGGCTTTGGATAATGAGGAGTTTGGAAAATCTTTGTCATTAAACGTGGTTATTTTTGAATAATAATTAGAAATAATGACTTCTGAGAATATTCTTAAATAGACAGATTTTCTAAAAGTTTTTATCTGAATAGAAGTAGCTCACAAGAAACAGATACTGGTATGGTATTAATGTTCTGGCCCCAGTCATGAAAGAACTGGAAAAAAAAGATGCCATTGTCCTGATATGCAGAACATCTCGGTCACCGTAAACTCTGACTTATAAAAATGGGGAGAAAGGAAAAATTCATAGACTTGCTTCTATTCATGAAATGTATTTTCATACAAGTGCAGAGATTGTACAGGAAAGCAGTTTGGCTTCTCTGTGCTTTGTGGAACAATTTGGACTTTGCAAAGCCCAACAGCTTCAGAGAGCAGGTCCCCAGGAGTCAGGGGTCCACAGCGGCAAATACTTCTGCAGCACTAGTGGCACTTCTTTAATTTCCAGGGAACCACATTCAAATTTAGTTGGAAGAACTGGACCTTCTCTGTGCTTCCACAATGAAGTGTTCCATCGAACGTGGGTCTGTGTCTTGCTGAGGAATAGAAAATCCGGGGACGCTTTTGGCTCCCCATGCCTCCCGGGTTTGTGCTGGGATGCCCACGTCTGGTCCAAGGCTGGTTTTTTCTGTCTGCTATCACCAAAATTTGTCTAACTTCAGGGCAGCGGGGGCGGGAGAGGCATTTCAAACACTGTAGATCATTTAGTTATAGTTTAAAAAAATAAAAGAACTGCATGACAGTACCGGGCAGTGACGTAAGACAAGAGATATAACGAAGGCCTCAAAGGCTTCTTCCCATCGCTTCAGCTGGCGACTGAACGAGACCAAACAGCGAGAAAATCTGCTGCTTTAAACCCTCTCCCCTGATCCTGCCAGGGAGGCGATCTCAGTGTTTGAATCTCTCTCTCCCAAGCCACAGGGGCTGACACCGCTCCACCAGAGCCCCTGTCCGCGGGCAGCCGAGCCGCTGTGCTCGGTGGGTGCTTTGGGTGCTCCCGAAAGAAAGTTCGGAGGCACAAAGGAGAGGGGGGAGAGAGACCTGCGGCTGGGGCAAGGCCCGGGTTAGCCTCTGGTCCCCCTCAGCGTGCTCATGCCAAAGCACAGCTGTGACATTAGCGGGCAGGCATTTGAAGCATAATAATAATTCTGCAGATCAAAGCAGCTCTTCTTCAGACAATTACAGTAAAATTGAAGCTCTCCTCCACGAGAAATGCGTGCCCTTGTTGTGGTTTTCCTTTTTTGCCCTCCTTTTCTTTCTTTCTCTCCCCCCCCCTTTTTTTTTTTTTATCCTTCATGAGCAAATTGCTTTTTCAGGGCTATAGAAAGAGCCGATTGGAAGCTGAAATCCTCCCTCTCTGCCCAGGGGTGGGATTCCCAGGGTTAGACATGTAACATCTGAAGGGTGATTTTTTTTTAAATTGATATCCAAGAATAAAAGAGAGAATAGTAGGAGAAGCTGATCAGGAATGAATAAAGTCTCCTTTTAAGCTGAAATAACCTTCCCCCCCCCTCCCCAATTTTCCCTCCAGAAAAGCCGGACTGTAATTGCTTGCAATCACTCGGCACAAATTGTCTGCGCGTATTTGCTTTTTAATTTTGTATAATCTGGTCCATTTCGCTCTCTCTGCCTTTGAGCTTAACCTCTCTCTCTTTCTCTCCCTCCTTTTCTCCCTTGCATGCCTTCCCTTTCTCTCTTGCTTTAATTCTTCGATGCTGCCAAAAAAAATATTACTCATTCACAATGATATTTTATGGCTTTTACTAAGGAAAGGCACTTAGGAAAAAAAAAAAAGACTGAGTGGACGTGTGCTGCAACTGGTGAGATTTCATTATTATCTTTGGGGTGGTTGTTTATTTGTATATGTATTTCATTTCTGCTTCCTGAAGATGCAGAAGCTGTTTTAATACAGATACAGGATGTCTTGCCCCGCTCCCCAGCTGAGCCGGGAGCAGGATTCCTGTATACCCCACGAGGACGGGACACGCTGGCTGAACAGGGCGATGCCGCTGCCTCATACACCATGTCTGAGTCTCTCGGCGTATGCTTTGGCTGGCCCGTTTTCTTGGAGAGCCCCAGGGTTTCACCCGTAATTAAGATCTCTTCCAGGTGAACTCGGTGCTTAGTAAATAGTGTTTCTGGGATTCGGTGGTTCTCATTCTGCTTTTGCATTGAGCTTTTTTTCATGCAGATACCTGTGGAAGCCAGACCCTCGAGTTTTAGCCCAATATTTGAGTAGAAGCCTAGCTGATGTTCTGGAAAAATTCTTATGTGTTAGAAAATGGTAACAGAGGTCCTGGGAATGAGAAAATACAGGGATAACATCTGTCAGAATAGTTTCTCATCATTAATACTTCATTTAAAGATGACTCCATATCGCTTCAGTGGCACATCAGCACTAGGGAAGAGATCAAAGGTATCAAGACCTCTACCACACTGCAACCTTTTAATTTTCTTTTTTAAGCAACTGATTGACTTTCTCCGCTTCAGCGGCTGTTTCTCCAGCCTCCAGGCAGCCGTGTTGGCCTGCTCTATCACCGCCCGCCTTGCAGAGCACCGGGCCAGCGTACAGAGCAGCTCTGTGCTCCGTTGGGCCGTGTGGACGTCGCAACCTGAATAGTCACCTGCTCGTCTTGCGGCCACCGCGTTGGCTGCCCAAAGCAGAACGTAGTGTTCTGGCTCCATGTACGCGGTCCTGTTGTCTGGCAGTGGCTGAGAGGTCCAGAAGTTTTACTGGGATTTCTGTGGGCTGTAATGTTGTATTTTGGAATCCTTGGCTCAGTATTCAGGTTCTGTGAGGTTTTTTCCCCTTCCATCAGGTTTGGGGTTTGTTTTTTTTTTCTTCTTTTCCATTCTGACAATGATAAGTGTTAAAAAAAACCCAGAACGACAAAAATGCTATGTAAATCTTATCTATGAGTAGCGTGTTATGTATTTTCTCATGACTTTGGGAGTTTTTTTCTGGAAATTCTCAAATGAAATACATTCACCTCAGATTTTGGTGGTAGTTTGTATGTTACATTTTTTTGTTCTGTTACTACTAAAAATGTTCTGAATTGTTTTACTTCAAAGTAAACATCAAGGGTTTATTTTCTTTTTAAAGGACTTCTAATGAATAGTTCTAGTCATCAGCAGAGATATTTGTATGAACAAGCCCCCGGGTCTTGCAGAACAGCTTTGGAAAGAGACCCGCGTGCTGCCAGCGTGTCGCGGGAGGGGTGGGAGGTGTCAGGACCCGTCAGAAATCACCTTCCCATTGCTGTTCTACCATGGGCTCTGACCTTCTGCAGCGCAGAATTGAACTTCCCATTAGGAGCCATTCTGTGGTGGGATGCCGCAGCAAGCTCCGGCTCTCATTTCTCTTGAGGTTTCTCCCACAGGTAAATAACTTCTTTTTTTCACTCATAAAATCTTTAAAGAAAAAAAAAAAGCAGCAGCCTATGGCTGCGTAAAGAAACCTGAAAGGTGCCTGGATTCCGTTCTTCAAGCTGTAGAGGGACCAAGGAGACAGGCAGGCATTGGCCTTCGTTTAAAATAAGTAAATTAAATTAAAAAAAAAAAAAAGACAGCCTTACCCTAAAAACAAATAGTTGCTGATTCCCGGCAAACAAACCTGTAGGAAAAAACAGTGCAATTTAAGAAGGAAAATTCCATGTATATTTTTCTTGGTGCATTTTAGGTTTGTTTGTAACAGATTTATAATGCTTGTATTATTCAGCTTTTCATTTGAAATTCTAATGAGCCTTTTGAACGGAATGGCGCAGGCTAGGAAGTAAAGAGCATAAAATAGTTCCATTGACTTATGATTTTCTGCTGACTTTTTCATTGTCATCCCATATCTTCATTCTCTGTGACCAGACCATTCCGGGAATGTCCCCAGCTGCCTGTTTGATAGCGCGTAGGAATAGAGGAAACTAGAGGAATTGCAGATGACTTGATAATTTATTCAGATGTGGCCTGTCATTTTTAGGGAAGAAGACAGACAGCTTTAAATACATGTTGTGAGTGGATTTGAGATTTCGTACAAGTTTTCTTTTGACTTTCTTCCTAGACCGTGAAGAAGCACATTTTGTCTCTGACTCATGGTGTTTTTCTTCATGGCAGAGCCTTGCTCTGGAGGGTTTCCAGTTTAGCCAGAACTGACTCAAAAGATACACGTGCCTGATTGAAGCAACCCCTTGTATAGATTATATCTCAACGGCGAATGCAACAACTCCTCTTGAAACACATTGAGCAGTTTGTGCCAGCTGAATTTTTTTTTTTTTTGGAGACTAACCTTATGCTTTGAAATAAGATCTTAGCAGGAAGAATAGCATCTTGTTGCTGGACCACGGGGTTTGTGAGACTAGAAACCTGTGGTTTTAGTCAGTTAATGGTAAAGGTATTCTGTTCAGTTTAAGCTGACCCTCACCCAGTCACCGTGTGAGATTTTTGATAGCTGTGAGTGTTTGGACCTTTTTGTTCCCCTGAGCTGTCTCTTCACAATAGATATTTCGGGGTCTTTCAACCAGTTAGGAAAGTTCATTATATTTTTAATACAATGTAAAAAAATTAAAATAATGATTTGATATACAGGCATTGATGAAAGATGTATTTTTAAAGTAGTAAATTAAAATCTCATTAATATTTCAGTGAGAATATTTTGTGCTTATCTGTTTCATCTCTATTTTTGACCTATGGCTTGGAGTTCACAGCATGAAGGAGATGGTGAAATCTGTTCACCATAAAATGTTAATTATAAGTAAATTACAGCACAAACGTTCAATCAGCCACATTAATTCTACATAAAGTGAATTATTGTAGCAGAAAATTTTAAAATGTGACTGAATTTTATAATCTGCATCCTCCATTTTCTGCCTTTGCTCTTATTGCTGTGCTGTTCTTCTCCAGCATGGCCGAGCTCTCTGTTCACTGATGGTAAGTGCTTTCTACTTCGATTATGTTCAAAATGGAAGAGCACAATTTGATCCATTTGTTTGCAGCCTACTAAATGTCCCTTAAATACGGAAAATTTTCTTTGCCCAATGAGAAAATGCAATACCATTTGAAGGGTTCGAAACGCCGGAGCTGTGATTCGAAGCGTGCAGCCGTGCGGGTCCCGCGTCAGGACCCGGGGATGGACAGATGCCGGTCGTACTGGTGGTGGTACCCTGGCAGCCTGTCCACTGTGCGACCCGGCGTTTGAATTCTCGTAGCATTACTTGCATTTCCAGGACGCTGCGTTTGGTTTTAATTCTGTATTATTATTATTATTATCCTGTATTATTATTTTATACTTTGAAAACTTAGATGGAGGTCTTGCTAGCCTCCTGACCCCTGAGAAATAAGGCTTCACTTTACTACCAAACTGATATATAGCGTAGCTTCCTGTGTAAATCTGAATGTTGCATCACGTTATAGAAGTATTTCTGCTGCGATGCACAGTGCAAGAAATGCTGGATGTGCTCTCTAGGGATCGTTGTGGTGATGGTCCTGAGAGACCACCGGGACTCTCGGTCTCACCAGTGATGCCGAACAATAGAATAGTCCTGTTGGAACAGTTTTGTTGTGGTGTTTCGGGTAGAAGGTCGACACAGTGAAAAATACGTGGTTTACATTTTACCCATAACTTTATGGAGTTTCTGGGAAAACAAGAAAGAAAAGTGGATGTTTATCGTGCAGGTTTTCCAGGTTTAGAGACACTAGATATTGGTCTAGTCCTATTCTGTTTATTAAAGTATTTCTTACAGAGTCAGTAAGTTAGATGTCATTGCAAATTACCATCTCTCAAAATGACGTAAAGTGTTGCCTGTTAGATTGGTTTGGAATTTGGCTTCGTCTTAAACCCTTGTACGATGACAGCCAGAGAATTTTTTTGACACTTAAATGGTGACGTGCTACGTTCCTACTGTTCTCCTTGCTTTGGAGTAAAGCTCTCAAGCTCAAGTCCAAAGAAGAATTCTAAAGTGCCTTGTGTGGCACAGCTCAAAAGTTGGCACCAGCACCAAAGAATCGGTGTCTTCTCTCACAGGTTTATAGCAGGCTTTTCTTCACTGGAAGAAGACTGCCTGTTTACCACCTGTAAGTGGTTTATAGACAAAGGAATTCCTAGTTGTTAGGTTACAAATCTGCGCAGATCAGTGCATAACGCTGAATAATTTTGTGTGCCAAGTGATCTTTCCTGAAACAACTGCTCATTGATGTCAAGATCCTGTATTTTGATGACTTGGTACTATTTTTTTGTGACGTGAGCCAGACATTAGTTTTCCATCTCAATGAAATGAAAAACCACCCCCCCAAGCTGGTCCATAAACCCTGTAAACGACTGCTGGGTATCTCGGTGCTTTCTGGGTCTGGCTGCGCTCGTGTGATTTGAACTCTGATTTTGCCATTGATGGGAACGCTGCATTTGTGCATTGCTGGGAGCAGACACTTGGCTTTGCTTCCATGGACCAGCTCATCCAATAAGAGAATCTGGGGACTTCTCTTGCTAACTGTTTCACCGAAATCCATGAACATGCTTTCCAAAAGTTATAGCCCTGTGTGACAATTTAAAATGTTTTAATTGTCATAAAAAACAGTCAAAAATGGGAATCCTGACACATATAGGAAAGAAAGACCAGTTCCTCTGTAAAAGTAAATGAGTATAAGCTTGGAAGAAAGAAAGCAGAAGAAATTTCCAATTTGCTAATAGTAGGTCTGCTAATTTGCAAGTGTGTGCGGGAGCCACGGATCCCATAGCACGTCAAGATAACCGGTGGGATTGAAATGGGCAAGAAGAAAGAGTCAGAAAGCTGATCCCATCAGATGGGAAGGAGTGAATTGGGGCAACATGAATCTTGCAGCCATGGCATGAGCTGCTGCAGTGGGCAGGTGCGTTACAGGTTTTGTACTTGTGCTTTGGTTTGTCCCTCCAGTGCTCGCAGCCCGAGCTGCCAGGGCGATGCCACGCGAGTTCTGGCAGATGCTTTTCCACGTCTCCAAGCTATCATGCCTCTCCATGTATCTGAATCATTTACCACCAGCACGAAATGTGGGCTCCAGAAAATGTGGTGTGAGTCACTGAGATCTGAGCTAAATGCTGCAAACGTTTTTGAGAGAAATCTCTCGACATTTAGTGGGAAATGAAGGCCTCTCTTTTGTGGTAAGATTTGATAGGAAAGCTAAATGAAATCCACAAATCTAAACAAAATAATTTATGAAAAGAGAATTATTATCAGAAGTTTTGTTTGTTTTTATGTACAAAATATGTAGAAAGTATCACTGTGGTACGTGCATTTCGGACTGATGTAGCTGAGAGATGGAATACCCAGTTAACCCACTGCCTCGCTACCAGCACCCGGGGCAGACTGCGTGCGTCCGGGTTTGGTGGGAGAGGTTCTACATCCTCTGCCTTCACCATCTGAACTGGTGTTCTCACGGCTGGCTGCGCACCCTCGCTTACTTTCTTGCCCCTGTTCTGATAGGCTGGGTGGGGATGAGAAGCTTCCTTCTCATGCCGATGCGATGTGATAACGATGGCTCGTCGAGATTACTCAGTAGCCAGGCAGGGCAATGTGTGTTTGTGTACGTGAGCTCTGCTGACTAGCTGTGCTGTGTAAATAGCACCTGCTGTACAGACTTACCTAACCAGTTTGGTGCACTGACTCGAATTACGAAAAGGCATACGGCTCACAGCATTTAGGCTGTAACAGGTACGTGTGAGTGAATGATGCCCAAGAGAGCCAGAAAGTATAACCATGTGAACAGGCGTGGCTAAAGATAGGGTGGGAAAAATCAATTGTCACCAGGACCCGAGAGATCATAGATGCGTTGAACCTGAGCTAGCAGACCTGTTTGAGGCATCTGAGAGGTGCTCAGCACTTAGTCATTTAGAAGCATTGTATTATGAGGAGACCAAGCTCAAATACAAAGCCTTCTCCTACTTGCGTTCACCTTTCCTGGTTTTTGTCAGGGCACAGCATAGTTAAATGATTTTCATTTAATGATTTTCGCTTGAAATCAAGGGGTTTATTAGGTTTCAATCAACTGCCTTCATCAGCTAACGATAAACATTTATTTGCCTCTTCTTTCCTGTTCTCACGTTCCATGAAGCTAGTTGCTGCTGGGATAGGGTATGCACCATGCATAAAGATGGATTTCAGTACAGCCGAAAGGTACCTAGGCAAGGTGTGATCTCAAAGACAGAGCCATCAGGATGTTAAAAGAATGAGCTGTGATCAGTAAAGCCCCTCAAAATGCAAAAGCATAGAGAAGAAAAAAGTGTGAGGCACGATGGATGCTAAGAGCCCTTGTTTTCCAGTAAGCAGCATGATTGGCAGCAGAAATAAACACTAGCGGGAAGCTTGTGTATCAGTCTAATTGTATAATTGCAGGTTGCTTTCTGCCTGGTTTGATGTGCAGATTGTAGTAATGTGTAGTGTCTCTCTGGTAATTTGCTATTAAATCCAACACTAGGAAGTAGTTCAGTTGCTTCCTGTACGGATACCTGATGTTGGCGTTCATTTATCTGCGGTTACTGGCAGCGTAACCCGTGCCCATCTTCTAGTACTCTGCGTGTTATTTTTGCTTGTATGGTGTTCAAGGTTTTTTCAGCAAATCGCAGAAGGTGAGTTGGATGTAAAGGTCAAAATGTGGTAACTCATTACACAGTGTTGTAAAAGTCACTGCCAAGAGCTGAGAGCGATGTTTAATTATTCCCTCTGAACTTGTACAAAATATTATTTTATATATATTGTAATCAGTACACTGCAAACGCTGTCTGCCTGAACTTCTGCACTGGCTCTGCTCGGAGCTCCCAGTGGGTCACTGAACAGGAGTGGGAGAATGGTGTTCAACGAAACTGATACAGGAAAAAAATCCTTAGGGTGGAAAAAATGTCAAATATTATCTATGAGGATGGATGTAGAACAAAGCCACAAAGGGAGGAGGCTCCTTCTTCCTGGGAGAACAGGAGAAGGCTCAAGCCCTCTAGGGTCAAATGGCTGTCTAGCCCGTTATGCTTTCTTAATAACTTAGCAGTGTCTAGTGTTCTTCCTTTGGTTATGATTAATCAGCTGGTTTTCCCGTGCAAATATTCCTACCCCTATTCCTTGGCCATAAATTGATTTCTGGCTGACGATGCTAGAACTCCGAAGCAGAAGTTCATAAGCTTTCTCTCGGGGCACTGAGGTCTGTTGCCGAATGACAGAGATTGAGTTTGCTGATCACCTGAAGTGTCTTCCCAGCTTTTCCTTCCTTGGTGTCAGTCACTTTCTGTATGGCTGTGTTTGCATCCTTCTGCTGTCTTTTTCTTTGTCGTGGTTGGCAAACCACTTATGAAAAAAAAATTGACAAAAGCATCACGTGTTAGTTACTGTGACCTGCAGAAACACAGGTTTTGACAAATTCTGCTAAAAAACATCCTTTGAAAGATAATTGTAAATAGATGTTTCCAGGTCAGGAGCTTTTCCATTCAGGTGAATGTATCCTTCTGTGTTGGTGTACTTACACCATCTGATTCAGGGTATAGCTTCACCAACGGGAGCTAAAACTTCTTTGGGGAGGTTGCAGAAGTTTTTAATGTGCTCTGGGATGTGCAACCTGCTGAGTTGCAGAGGAAGAAGCGTTTGTCCCGCACAGTTCAGCTGTGCCACACCTCGCCGGGGTTCACCCCAACAAGAAGGCATGGCACGCGTTCGCCTCCTCCCCGCCGGCGTCACACAGAGGTAGCACATAATAAATTAAAAAAAAATAAAATCTGTGAACAGTTTCCTACTGAGGAAGGGGAAGAAAGTAGGAGCTACACAAGGCGTCTGCAAGTCACACTGCTTAATGAAAGTCTAGAAAGCACAAGGGGATCGTGCTGGTGGACAGAGTTTGATACCAATGGAGTGCCGTAGCAGAGGATGTATTTTGTACATAGCTGAGCAGGAACAGGAATTAAGTACACGATTCTGCATGCTTGTATTGCAAAAGTGCATGGCATAATGTTATAGACGATGACTATCCTTTAGGATCTGATCAAGTATTGCAAACTGAGATGGGTAATTTAGAGCCATGCTGTAGGAATTAATGCTGAATTATAATCTTTTTCCAGGACTGACTAGACGAGTTCAAGTTCCAGATCCTTTCTTTCAGACTGTATCCATTTTTAGATCAGTTTTGCAAAAATGCTAGCATCTTACTGTATTTTGTTTCTAGGTTCCATACATTTATGTATGGGTTATAGTCTAATCTAGCCATAGTACTGTCTATTAAATAACTGTAAATGAACAGGTATTTAAAGGGGGGGAAAAATCATGTTCTGAGATCTTTCAATGTGAGAACATGAAAAGCCTCTTTCCCCTATATTTCATGAACTACATGGGGAAAATAATAGCTAGATCATTATTTTTGCCCTCACATATGTAGCGGTGTCAATATGCTGATGATGTGATGCGGTTTTTATTTTCTTGTGTGGAAAATTCTTTATGGCCCAACAGGTAGACAGCAATGCAAGACACACGATATTTTCCTGCATATAGGTAGTTGACGTCTGTTGACCATTGGTCTTGACAGAGTTGCAAGGATTTCATGAAGTGCTGGTGAGATGCCCTGCGCTTGATCCAACATCTTCCCCGTCGTGTGAATTGGTGCGTAAATAACACAGACACCTGTATGAGTCGGGGCTTTCTTCCTCCCCAGCAGTGCCTTGATATAACCTTGGCTCGGCTCTGTCCTGCCTCGCTCAGACACTGATTGCATCCCCGAAACTTAACCTCTGAACTCCCGGGGGCTGCGCTCAAGCCAAAGATCACTGAGCTTTGAAAGATCAAGAGGGATGTCAGTGAGGAGGGACGGCTCGCATTCAGACCTGCGATCAGCTTTAGACACTCATTAGTCCTAACTGAATGCCTGAAAATAACGTGCAGAATTTCAGCGTAATCAACAGCACTGAAAGGCATTGATTGCGTTCGGATTACCTTGAAATGTCTCCTGCTCGCTGGGGCTAGCGAACGGCGTTACCCAGAGGGAAGAACCCTCTGTCTGATGTTCCCACGAGGACGGCTGCGTCCTCACTCCTGCAAATACAAACCGCTCTTGGCAAGCAGAAGTTTAATTAAGAGCCTGCCTGAAACTAGCCGGGCTGGGCATTAGTAGCCGTGAGGGGCCCTCACAAGCGCACTGGGAGACTCACTGGGAAACAGGCTCCGTTTCTGGTAAATGTCACCAGACTG